>Ga0222714_10006800_pt1 | contig 10594 bp, 7 predicted proteins | sample C33_3DmetaG_FD_165048 | JGI IMG/M metagenome (GOLD analysis project Ga0222714, IMG submission 165048) | Estuarine water microbial communities from San Francisco Bay, California, United States - C33_3D | ecosystem: Environmental > Aquatic > Marine > Unclassified | place: USA: California... | reverse complement strand
ACCGTCATTCCTGCATGATCTGGCGACGTTTCTCTTCAAAAACTACGGTGTGAAGGTGACATCAAGTGATTGGCCGGCGGATGCCTTGCCCGCACATCTGCGCTCGCGCATCGAGATCGTAGGGAATGACGAGAAGCTGCTGGGATCAGGGCGAAATCTGGAGGAACTTCGGGCAAAGCTAGTGCAAGTGAAGACCGAGCCGACGAAGGAACCGCGTGACTGGCAGAAGGCGGCACAGCGTTGGGAACGGTTCGGCATCACGGGTTGGACCTTTGGTGAATTGCCGGAACGCATCACGGTGAGTGAGGGACCGGGACTCCCGCTGTATGCCTGGCCGGGACTGGCCTACGAAGATGGCAGCGTGAATGCGCGACTCTTCCGCAGTGAGGAACTGGCACGGAATACGAGCATTGATGGGCTGCAGCGATTGGTGGAACTCGCCATCCAGAAAGATCTGGCCTGGCTGGAGAAGGATTTGCGCGCGCTGGTGCGCTATGATGCGTTGTATGCCTCCATCGGTAGCGGCGAGGAATTGCGAGAAACGGCACTGGTGCATCTGAAGAGTTACATCCTGCCGCAAAAGCCGCTGAAGAAAATGACGGAAGCGAATTTCAAGGCGGCGGTGGATGAGGCGCACAAGAAAGTCCCGGCACTCGGGGTGAACTTCATCGACCGGATCGGCGCGCTTTTGCAACAACGGCAGAAGGTGGAACAAAAAGTCGGACGCGTGGGTGGTGCCGTTGTACAGACGGGCAAGAAGCTGACCTCGCTCGCTCAACTCGGTCAGCCGGTGGCCACAACCAGCAGCAACCCATTAGCGACTGAACTGGCAGAGCTGATGCCAGCACGTTTTCTGGCGCAGATCACTTATGATCGTCTGCCGGATCTGACGCGTTACCTGAAGGCCTTGCTGACCCGGGCAGAGCGGGCGGCGTTGAATCCGGTGAAGGATCAGGAACGAGCGCGGGCAGTGGCACCTTACGCGAATGTGCTGAAGCGGATGCAGGCGAAGACCCAAGTGACGCGCCCGGCACAGGCGCTCATCGAGGATTTCCGCTGGCTGGTGGAGGAATACAAAGTTTCTGTCTTCGCCCAGGAATTAGGCACAGCAGTGCCGGTCTCGCCCAAGCGAATGGATCAGCAGCTCGAACTGATGCGACAAAGCGGAGTGACGTGGTAAAAGAAAAGTGAGGATTTGCGGTTGTCGACGTGCGCGGTCTGGGCATAGAGTGCGCACGTTTCCGCGGCCAGTGTGGCGAAATGGCAGACGCACGGGACTTAAAATCCCGGGACCGTAAAAAGTCGTGTGGGTTCGAGTCCCACCACTGGCACCAATGTTTAAAGGGGTTTTCTAAATACTCACGATAGGACATGACAAAGACGTGACAAATGTGGGATTCTAAAAGCATGAAAGCTCGCCCATCAAAAAAGCGGAAACCTTTCGAAATCGTAAGATCAGGCAGCATTTCAGCTCCAATTTATCGCTGCACCAACATCATCCCGCGGTGCGACGAAAGCGGTCAGATTCTCTACAAAAAGCCCGACGCAAATGGCAAATCCAAAGCGCTAGTAAAATACAAAAATGACATCTACACCGTCGCCTACTGAGAGGGCCGCAAACGCATCCGCCTGAAATTCTCCGATCTCAACAAACTAAGCCCATGCCGATGCCAACCCCATCGTCATTCGGCTCGCCAACGGCGAATCTGAAGCCCTCTATCTGCGCGTCTGAATCCCCCCGGCTAAGATTTGCCTCCCGTTATATGGCCCGGGCGAGGCATTCCTGACAAAGGTTACAGTCACGGAAATCCTTCCCTGATTTGCAGAAGAGATGTGACACTTTCCAAGGGCTTCGCTAAAAGACACACCTCCATGACGGATGAAGGGAAAAAGTCTTTAGGCAGTCGGCTCGGCCCATTGTTGAATGGGGGCTTCTTCCGCCCCCTGAGCCGGCCGACCGCTGCCGTTTACATCGACTGTGCCGACCGCCTGGCCGAAGCTGCCGATGAAGGCGGACAGGTCCGTCACGACGAAGCCCGCCTGCTTATCCGCGAGGTGCTGATACAGCACCCGGACATCCAGCTCGATGAGGATGAAGGTGGCCAATTCCAAAACCTGAACCTCCGCGCCGGCCAGTTCTTCAACAAACTGATCGAAGCCCACTGGCTCCAGCCGCGCCGCGTCAGCTTGGATGAATACTACGTGCTGATCGCCCCCGCGCTGCGCCGCCTGCTTCGCCTATTGCGCGAACTCGGCGAGGACAGGCCCTCTGAACTGAAAGATTTCGCCGTCACCTTGCGTTCCATCTGCAAGGAAATCCTCATGGACGGCGCCTTGGATCCGAACCGCCTCGGCCCGGAGGACATGCGCAAGACCGTCAAGGACCTGCTTGTGCGCGCCGACCATGCCGACGACCAGATGCACGCCGTGGAATCGCTCGTTCTTCAGCATGAACTTGCCCAACGCGCCAGTGGTTCCGCGCAGGAGACCTTGCAACGCTTCCTCGTAGATTTTCACTCCGGCGATCACATGGTCTGCTACGACACCTTGCAGCAAGCCGGCCTCCTCCCGCGCATCAATCAGGCCCGCAACGTGGCGCAGGAAGCGCTCTACGATCCCTTCACAAAGCAACGCCTCGCGGAAGGCATCGCCAAGCATTTGTCCATCGACGAAACCGCCGCCTATACCGAGGCCGAACGCTGGTTGGTAAAGCTGGAACGGCAGTTGATGCTCATCCCGGTCAAGCAACGTCTCATCGATGGCCGCATGGCCGATTTCAGCCGGCTCTCCGCCGCGCGTTACCGCTACCAGACCGAGATGCGCGGCCGCCGGCCAGAACAGGTGAAAGCCTATCTGGACGAAGCCGCGCGCTTGCACGCCGGTCAATCGTTCGCCAGCCTCGCGAACGAGCCCGGCATGCAACTCCTGTCTCCGGTCGTCGAATCATATTACGGGACTGACTCCCTCTCCCGCCCCCGCCGCCAACGCGCCTCGGTGGACCTTTCCCTGGCTGAGACCCGCACCGACTTGGATGAAGAATCCGCCAAGGACGAGATCCGGCGTCGCAACCTGAATGTGCTCACCCCCCAACGCGCTGCCCGTTTCGTGGAGCGTTACCTGCCGGAGAAAGGTGCCCGCATCAGCACTGAGGATATCAAGGTGGCCGTGGAAGATGACTTTCTCGATCTCTTCGCCGTGCTGGCCTTTGATCGCGGTCCGTCGGCGGAGTCGCATCGCTCCATCCGCTGGCGCATTCACGCCGTGCGCAGTGATTTCGGCACGGAACCGGACCGCATCCCCCGCGATGCTGAGGGCGGCCGTCTCATCGAACGATTCACCCTAGAAAGACTTTCCTGATTATGCCCCTGCCTTGGCCCGCATTCTGGCAACACATACCGGAGGACGACCGGCCCGCCATCTCGGACATCCTCTCCACCCTGCTCGCTCACGGCGCGCTCATCGGCGATGCCGGACGCGACCGCGAACTCTTTCTGCTCGCCCGCGAGTATCAGAAAGACCTCGGCGAGTACCTCGCGCCCCTGCACCTGGAAATGGTTCCTGACCCGGACCGCCCGATCTTCCAGCTCCGGCCCGTACCCGGCGACTGCGGCCTGATGGCCCGCTTCAACAAGTCGGAAACCCTGCTCATCCTCACCCTCTGGCGCATCTATCACGATGCCCGCATGGAAACCACCGTGGACGCCGTGGTGGTCACCGCGAATGATCTTTGGAACAAACTCGGGGTCTATTTCGAGCATCTGGAACTGCCTCGTGAAGCTCAGTTGCGTGAGATGCTCGGCAAACTGCGCGGCCGCCGCCTTGTCCGCGTGCAGTGGCATGACGACCCGAACCGGTTCGGGGATTCCCAGATCGAAATCCTGCCCACGCTACCGCGCGTGATCCCGTTCGAGAACCTCGCCGCGTGGGAACAGCACGCTGCCGGGCATCAAGCGCCCGTTGGCGAAACCACCGCCTCTAGCACCCCGGAGGAAGCATGAGTCAGCGCATTTCTCTTACCCGTGTCATCGCGCTGAATTGGTACGGCTTTCGCCAGATCTTTGACGTCGAGGATAACGTGCTCATCTCGGGCGCGTTCGGCACTGGAAAGTCCGCCTTGCTAGACCTCCTCCAATACGTCCTGCTCGGCGAACACTGGCGCGCCAACCGCGCCGCCGCCGGCAACGCCCGGGGGCGCGATCTCGTCGGCTACTGCCTTGGCGACACCAACCAGACCCGCAACGGCCAGCGCCATTTCCTGCGCCAGAGTGGCGTCACCCTCGTCGCCTTGGAATTTAGCCGTCCTGCGGAACGCAGCGGCAAGAAATCGGTGAAGCGCGAGACCTGGGGCATCCGCCTCGAATACTCCAGCGCGGACGCCGCGCCCAAGCAGACTTACTTCTTCATCCCGGAACGCGTCGAATACGAAGCGCTCGCGCCGGAAGGCAAATTGCTCGCCGACGACGCGTTTCGCACCTGGCTCCGTCGCGAATACGGCAATGAAAGCCTCTTCGCCCGCCAGAAAGATTATCTTGAGGAGCTCGCCGCCCCACGCCATCTGAATTTCGACATCACCGCCTTCAATCGCACCTTCCCGAAAGCCATCGCCTTTGAGCCTGAGGAAAACGTCGAGAAATTCATCCGGGAATTCATCTTGGAAGCGAACCCGCTGGATGTGCGCGAAGTGCGCAATGCCCTGCGCGCCTACGACGACACGCGCAAACGCCTGGAGAAACAGGAGGACGAGGCCGGTTTCCTGCGGCGCATCGCCGAACAGCAGCAGATCTACAACACCTCGCGCCGCGCTGAAGCCGTGCTCAAGCACACTGAGCACAACTTGCGCCTGTTGCAGACGGAAGAACACCGCGAACAGCTTGCCGACGAACTGCATCGCTTGGTGGAAAACCACGCCGATGACCAGCGCGAACAAGAAAAAATCACTCGCGAACTGGAAAGCGTCAGCAAGTTGCTCAGTGAGGTCCGTTTCGAGATCCAAAAGGATCCCGAGCAGATCAAGTTCGACCAACTAAGCCGCCAGAAACAGGATCTACACGACCGCGTTCAGGCACTGAAGGAAACTCAGAAATCCCTGCGTCAGCGTTTCGAGGACCGCCACTATCGCTGGCAGCAATGGCTCAAGCATGGCGTGGCGCTCCCACAGGAGGGCCTGAAAAAGATTCTCACGGTCGATGACCGCCTGATGGCAAGCCTGCGCTCCGGCACCGACGCCGAACGGCTGGATGCCATGCAAAAGCTCGCAGCCCGTTTCAATGAGATCTGGATCGCCGTCGAACAGCTCGTGCAGCCGCTCAAGAACGATATCAATAGTCTCGAAAAACGTCTGCGCCAACTGGCCGAGGATTGGGAAAATCTCTCCATGGGTCAGGCCCCCGGCTCCTTCCCGCTCTTCACCGCCTTGCGCCAGAAACTCGGCGACCGCGTCGAACAGCTCGGCCGCTTGATCGAAGTGAAACCCGAAGCGGAACGCTGGTGGCCCGCGCTCGAATTGTTCCTGGGGCGCAACCGCTGGGTGCTCGTCGTAGAGAAACCCGCCGATTATCGCGACGCCCTGGAAATCTTGCGTAAGACCCCTCCTGGTCGCGAGCCGGAATCGCTGCTGAATCCGGCAGAGGTCCGCAGCCTTCGCACCGGCACGCGGGACAACTCCCTTTTCAGCAAGGTGGATGTGACCAACCCGATCGCCCGCATTTATGTGGAACATCTCTTGGGTGATGTTCATTGCGTGGAGACGGTGGACGAATTGGAACGTTCCGAATCCGGCCGGGCCATCACGCCCGAAGGCATCTACAAGCAGGCGCCTTTGCGCCGCCGTCTGAAGCCGGCCAGCACCGTCGAACTGACCTTGGGCCGCGAAGGCCTGGCCCGCATGCGCGCCGCCAAGCAAAAGGAACAGAACGAAACCCGTTTGGAACTAGACGCCCTCCGGCAAAGCTTGGGCAATGTCCAAACCTGGCTGGATACCGGCCGCAAAGGCGGTCTGGCGGACACCTCGCTGCCCGATCACGCGGGCGAACTGTCCCAGCTCTCCTCGCTCGAAAGCGAGCTCGGCCGGGTGCGCGCAACCATTGATCTGCTCCAGACTCCCGAACGCGCCAAACGCCAAAAACTGCTCGAATCACTCGAGAAGGAACAGAAACAGGGATTGGAAAAGCTCGGTGCCTTGCGCGACCACAATAACAGCTTCGAACTGAAAGCGAAGCCACTGCGGGAAAGCTTGCAACGTACCGAGGAGGAAGTCCGCGAATACCGCCTGCAGGCCGAGGCCAGCCGTGTCGAGCTCAGCCGGGATTTCAGCGGCATTTTGGACAAAGAACTGCTCGCCGAGCGCGAACGCTTCCGTTCCGCCTTTCCACGTTGGAACGAATGTTTCAAGGCCGTCTCCGAGGCCACCCATGAGGCCGGCAAGAAAGCCACCGCCGCCCGTGCTCTCCGCACCGGCGAGCGAGAAAAACTCGCCCAATCTCGCGATGAGAACGGCGCTTTGAAACATCCCGAGTACCAGCACGACTTCCCCGTGGAGGACGAAAGCAACGAAGCGTGGGACAACCGTCTGCGCGTGCTCGAAACCATCGAACTCGGCAAGTCCCGCGAACTCGCCGCTGACCGTAAACGTGACTGGGAACGCCGTCTGGAAGAGAATGTGCTGAACGAACTCAACCGCCGCATCGATGCGGCCAAGGGCACCATCCGCCTGCTGGACCGTTATCTCAGCCAGCCCGTCGGCAAATTCCGCTACCGCATCAGTCAGCGAAAGGACCATGCTTTCGACGCCATCTGGCAGTTGCTCGAATCCGGACTCGAGGCCAGCGACCCCCTTCTCGCCGCCATCAAGGACAACGATATCCAACGCGCGAAAGAAGAGCTCATGGCGGCCGTGAATGCGCCCGACCAAGGCGACGATCGCGCTCGACGCCTCTTGGACTATCGCAATTACCACCACTACGATCTGGAAATGGTTCCCGCCGACAAACCAGACGCCCCGCCGATCTCCCTCGGCCGAAGCGGGCGCAATCTCTCCGGCGGCGAGAACCAGGCCCCCTTCTTCATCTCCATGCTCGCCGCCTTCCGTCGCGTCTATGACCGTGGCGACCGCAGCTCTACGCGTTCGCAACAGCTCGGTCTGGTGGTGATGGACGAAGCCTTCTCGAAACTGTCCGGCGACGGCATCGAGGATTGCCTCGCCCTGGCCCAAAGCTTCCAGTTGCAGCTCATCATGGCCTTCCCGCCCGAACGTCTCGGCGTCATGGTGCCGCATGCCCAGACCGTCATCATGTGCCAGAAAGAAGTGCAGCGTGATAAAGAAGGCTACGTCACGCGCATCGATAACATCCCTCTCCTCACCACCATGGCCGAGGCAATGGATGCACTATCCTGAACCATGAACCCGGACCGTCTGCCGATCGCCATAGAGCTGTTCGCCCAATGGCGTAATGCTCGAGGTGAACAATCGGCACCTGCCTCACGTCCCTTCTCTCGGAACTGGGACAAGCTGCTGGAGGACGCCGGGTTGCTGTCTGCCTTGGACCGCAGCGAAGCCGAACGTGACGCCAGAAGCCTAGCCGAAGCCGGCTGGTTGGAGCTAAAATGTGTTCGCTACCGGCCCCATCTGATTGAGCGGGTCATCATCCCGCTCAGCAGTGAATCCCGGTGGATGCAAGCCTTCAACTTTCAGCCACCTTCTGATGCGGAGGAGCAGGCGATAAAAGAGTTCCCTTGAACACAAGAGCTGGCTTTCCTTAGCGGAGTCCGAACTCAGATACCATTCGCTGACTTGCGCCGACTCAACGCCTTCCTCCTCACTAATTCGGCCAGCCAGTCCGCCGTCCCCATCAAAGAGCGCTCGCTCCAGATCTTCGGTGACGAGAAGCGTTTGGACAGCCTGTTGGGAGGAGCTCTATTCCGCGAAAACCGACTCCGTCTGGAACAGTTGAATTGCTACGTCGTTACGGAACCTCTGGGCTGGCAACGCGGGCCAAGCAATACCGGCTCCGTAATTGTGCTCGAAAATGCCGCCACTTGGGATTCCTACCGCCGTTGGAACGGACAAAAACACGCCTTCAGTGCGGTGATATATGGTCAGGGAAATTGCTTCGCCGAAAGGGTGTTATTTCTAGATGAACTGTTTCGTGAGCTTGGCTGTCCACAAAAGGTATTTTATTTCGGCGACTTGGATGCTTCCGGTCTCAAGATACCTGCCCGCGCAAGCCAGAAAGCTCTCAAAACCGGCTTGCCTCCCATACAACCACATTTACCCAGCTACCGGATGTTGCTCGGTCAGTCAGAACGCAAAACGGTGGCCAATGAGGATGATCCGGTGCGGCGAGAAGACTTCGACTGGTTGGGCGAGCTGGCCGAGGAGGCTTGGCAGACCATCGGCAGTGAATATCGACTCGCCCAAGAGTGGATCGGCTGGGGATTATTGCAAAAATCATGATGAGACAAGAGCTGCCTGGCATCTCCTGCGACCGCGCGTGACGGCACTCCTTCTGGCCTTGGATTTCTCCTGACTATCTCGGACAATGATTACGGTAACTTGCTGACCCTTTCATGAGTCTGTATGCCAATTGTGTGCGCCCTTTGCTCTTCCGCCTCGATGCGGAAACGGCGCACCATTTGACCGTACAATCCTGCCGGGTGGCTGGCTCCATTCCCGGTTTGCCGGCCCTATCGCATTCCTGTCTGCATTCCAGCGCCCCGGAACTTGTTTCTGAGTTCGGCGGTCTCCGCTTCTCGAATCCCATCGGCCTGGCTGCGGGCTGGGACAAAAGCGGACATGCCTTGCGCCTGCTGGACTCCCTTGGCTTCGGCTTTGCTGAGATTGGCTCCGTCTCTGCCCGTCCCTCGCCGGGGAACCCCAAACCACGCCTCTTCCGCATGCCTCAAGACCGCGCCATCATCGTCAATTACGGCCTGCCCAACGACGGCGCTGAAGTGGTCGCCCGGCGTCTCGCCCAATACCATACCCGTCATCCGCTGGGCGTGAATATCGTCAAAACCAATGATGGCCCGAACGCGCCTCCCTGCGGCCCCGATGAGATCCTCGCAGACTATGAGCGCAGCGTCTCGCTCTTGCATCCTTACGCGGGCTATCTCGCCCTTAATCTCAGCTGTCCCAATGCGCAGGGCGGTAAAGATTTCTTTGCCCTTCCCGGTAATATATCCCGCTTGCTCGCTCGCTTGGAGCATCTGGCTATCCGCTGTCCGGTCATCTTAAAGCTTGTGCCCACCGAGGATGCCTCCGCTCTGCAACGGATTCTGAACGAGTGCGACGCTTTCCCTTTTGTCCGCGGTTTCTGCTTCAATCTTCCCGCTGGCAAACCCGACACCTTGGAGTTGTCCGTTCCTCGTGAAATGTTGGCGTATCAGCCAGGCGCAATCGCCGGCCGGCCGGTCGCCGCCCTCATCAATCGCTGCATCGCCCGCCTGTATCAACTGATGGATCGACGGCGCTATGTGATCATCGGCGCTGGCGGCGTCTTCACCGCGGAAGATGCCTACTTGAAACTCCGCTGCGGTGCGTCGCTCGTGCAGCTCTACACCGCATTGATTTACGAGGGACCCGGCGTGGTGAAACAAATCAATCGTGGTCTGGTGAGCTTATTAAAGCGCGATGGCTTCACCCATTTTAGCCAGGCGATTGGCACCGCTGAATCCTGCGAAGATTGCCTCAGTGAGCATTCTCATCTCAGACCGTGAGGCCGGGCCATTCAGGCTGGAGATAGACTGGGCAAAACCGCCTGCCCCCCCGAATTGAGGAGCCGACTCAGGCTGGACTTTTCAGCATGGCCTTGGCCTGGTTCGTGATGAGCGCGACGGCTGGATGCGCGATGCGCCGCTCGGCCGTGATCGCGTGGAAGCGCATTCGGCAACCCTTAGGTTGGCCGATCATCTGGAAACCGTAGCGCTTGACAGCTTCGTCCAACGCCACGGTGGGCACGGCAATGAAGCCGCGTCCTTCCGCCGCCATGACTTTCATCAGCGCCAAATCTTCAAACTCTGCCACGACCCGCGGCTTGATCCCTTGCTCGCGAAACCAGGTTTCCAACGCCCGACGCAAGACGGTGTTCTCCGCCGGTAAAAGAGCGGGCGCATCGTCAAGTGATTTCGGAAAACCACGCTTTAAGCGCCCGGCCAGCTTCATCTCGGCACATAAGGTGGCACCGCTTTCTCCTAGCGAATGGGTGAACGTTTTGAAGCTGGTGCTGCTGGATGCCGGCTCATCCGAGAGCACCAGATCGAGCCGATGCGCCGCAAGTTGCGCGAGCAAATCTTCCATCTTGCCCTCACGGCAGATGACATGCACGGGCTGGGGAAATGCAAAGGCCGGCTTCAGAATTTCGTTCGTCACCAGCTTGGGGAATGAATCGGTCACGCCCACATAGAGCTTCAAGGTGCGCGTGCCCGGACGCTGCTTGACCGTGTTCATCACCTCGCGACCGAGTGAGAAAATTTCTTCTGCGTAACCGAGAACGATTCGCCCGGTGTCGGTCAGCTTGTTATTCCGGCCTTCGCGCTGGAAAAGCCTCTCTCCGAAAACGGACTCCAGCTCGCGGATCTGCTCGGAGATGGACGGCTG
>Ga0222714_10006799_pt1 | contig 10595 bp, 8 predicted proteins | sample C33_3DmetaG_FD_165048 | JGI IMG/M metagenome (GOLD analysis project Ga0222714, IMG submission 165048) | Estuarine water microbial communities from San Francisco Bay, California, United States - C33_3D | ecosystem: Environmental > Aquatic > Marine > Unclassified | place: USA: California... | reverse complement strand
TGTTCTTTTGAAGAAACCACTGACCAATTGTTTAAGGCGTCTATCTTCGGAGAAATTGACATGCTCAATGGTGTTTCATCAAATATTATGATGGGACAAATTCCTCCTTGTGGAACAGGTGATAGTGAAATTGTAATTGATGAAAGTAAGTTATTGGACATTTATCCAGATGAAGAAGTAGAATTGGATGACTTAGATGATTGGGTAAAGGCAGACTATTGTTCAGATAATGTCGGAATCAACATTAATTCAAATGCTGTAAAGGCAGATAATGTATCTGGTATTCCAGAAGTTGAAATTGAAATATAAATATAAAAATAAATATAAATATAAAAATAAATATAAGTATAAAAATAAAAATAAATATAAAATTATTATATATTATGTTTAAAAAAGTATTTATTTGTTTATTTGCTTCCATATTTTTTACATTAATATTTTTTATTATACCTAACAAATCTAATATAAGTGATTACTATATAATTCCTTTAATTGTTGCTTTAATAGTAAAATATATATTTGGTGATTGGGATAATGGTTCTAAATATTCATATATCGATGTATTATATTTTTTATTAATAATAATATTAAGTATTTTAACTATAAAATTTTTATATAATTTATATAAATTATAAAAAACAATAATAACATATACAAAACATTATTATTGTTTCTTATAATTTAGGTATATTACTATAATTATAAAGTAAACTACTACCATAATTTCATCAAACCATTTAGTTATTTTACTAATATTATCTCTTTTCCTTTTAGGTATGCCTTTAAACATATTAGCCCATTTTTCTATAAAATATGAGTTTATGTCTTCATTATGGTCAAATTCTTTATTTTCTATTTTGTTTAATATTTTTAGTGAATAATTTATATTACATAGACCTAATATTATAGTAAAAATTAATGATATAGGAAAAGTAATTTCATTATCATATATATTTATAATAAAGTATAGAGTTGAGCCAAACATTATCCATACAGATAAGCGACCATATATTTTACTTATTCGAGTTATATCATTTTTTAATCTTTTATTTATTTTACCTAAGAATTGAATATAGAACGAAGTAGCAAATAACATAATAAATAATATAAAAGAACCATTTATTAAAGCTAATAAAGCAAATGCGTTTAATAATAGCGAATATGTTATAAAATTAGTTGTAGATACTGGATATACCTTATGTATTCTATTAACAATATTAATTGAAGATGATTTTAATTTATCATTAATATAACTATCCATTATATTATATTTATATTAATATTTTAATTAAAATACGATTTTATTGAATAAAAAATATTTACGTATATTATACAATGAAAGGAGGAAGAATCGCATTACCAGCAGAATATTTTTCAGGTGAACAAACCGGAAACTATACAGCAGAAAATGGTGCTGTATTCGCATCAAGAGCACAGATGGGTTGTGATAACGCATATGGTCCAGATTTAAAGGTTCAAAATGGAGGTCGTTCACAAAGACGCAGCCGTAGCCAAAAGCAGCAAAAACGTAGCCAAAAGCAGAAAAAACGTAGCCAAAAGCAGCAAAAACGTAGCCAAAAGCAGCAAAAACGTAGCCAAAAGCAGCAAAAACGTAGCCAAAAGCAGCAAAAACGCAATCGCAACCAAAAGCAGCGCAAGTGAATTCTATTAATTATTATTATTAACAATAAGAAAAAATAAAAATTAAAATAAATAATTCAAATAATTTTAGTTACAAAAGATGTTTATACATCATTTAATCAACTTCTTCGTATGTATCACTAGATGTTCCAGCACCATATGATTCAGATGTGTCTCCACCTGCACTTTCATATAGTTTTGTAATAATTGGCTTAATAATACCTTCAACATCTTTTTCCTTAGATTTATAAACATCTGCTTCTTCACTTTGATGTGTGTCAAGCCATTCTAAACTATTTTTAAGAGTAGAATCAATAGTATATCTTTCATCATCTGAAAGCTTTTCACGAACTTCATCTGTTAGAGCACTCTTTGTATTATAAAGATAAGACTCTAAACCATTTCTAGCAGCAACATTATTAAATTTATCTTCATCTTGTTTCTTATATTCTTTAGCATCATTAACCATTCTCTCAATATCATTTTTAGATAAGCGACCTTTATCATTAGTAATTGTAATTTTTTCTTCCTTACCAGTTGTCTTATCAGCCGCGGTTACATTCAAAATACCATTGGCATCAATATCAAATGTAACTTCTATTTGTGGAACTCCTCTAGGAACAGGTGGAATACCAGAAAGCTCAAACTTTCCGAGGATGTTATTATCACGAGTAAATTTTCGCTCTCCTTCAAATACCTGAATTAAAACACCTGGCTGATTATCAGCATACGTAGAAAATACCTGAGATTGTTTTGTTGGGATTGTAGTATTTCTAGAAATCAAATTAGTCATAACTCCACCAGCAGTTTCAATACCAAGAGATAATGGAGCTACATCAAGAAGCAAAATCTGATTAGTTTCTTCTGATGATTCACCACTCAAAATAGCAGCCTGAACCGCAGCACCATAAGCTACTGCCTCATCAGGATTAATTGATTTACATAATTCTTTACCATTAAAGAAATCAGAAATCATGTTTTGAATTTTTGGAATTCTTGTAGAACCACCTACTAATACAATCTGGTGAATCTTAGATTTATCAATCTTTGAATCTACAATTACCTTTTCAACAGGACGCAAACAGTTTTTGAATAGGTCCTCACATAAAGATTCGAATCTAGCACGAGTAATTGAAGTATAAAAATCAATTCCATCTTGAAGAGATTCGATTTCAATACTAGCACTAGTGCTTGATGAAAGTGTTCTCTTAGCTTTTTCACAAGCAGTTCTCAATCTACGGAGTGCTCTATTGTTTTTAGAAATATCCTGTTTATTTTTCCTCTTAAATTCTGTAATAAAATGGTCAACCAATCTACTATCAAAATCTTCACCACCAAGATGTGTGTCACCTGCTGTAGCCTTTACCTCAAAAATACCATCATCAATACTCAAAAGAGATACATCAAAGGTTCCACCTCCCAAGTCGAAAATTAATACATTTTGCTCTTGTGACGATTTATTATTTAAACCATACGCAATAGCAGCCGCCGTTGGCTCATTAATAATTCGTAATACGTTTAAGCCAGCAATAACACCAGCATCCTTAGTTGCCTGACGCTGTGAATCATTAAAATAAGCAGGCACAGTAATAACAGCATCAGTTACTGTTTCACCAATGTATTGTTCAGCTATCTTCTTCATTTTTGTTAAAATCATAGATGAAATCTCTTCGGGTTGAAACTTCTTCTGTTCACCCATATATTCAGCATGAATAACACATTTATTGTTTTCAGGTGTTACCTTAAATGGCCAATGTTTCATATCATTCTGAACTTGTGGGTCATCATATCTTTTACCAATAAGACGCTTTGCATCAAAAATAGTATTCTGTGAATTTAAAGCTGCCTGGTTTCTTGCTGGTTCTCCAATAAGGCGCTCTTCACTTGTAAATGCTACATATGAAGGTGTTGTTCTATTACCTTGGTCATTTGCAATAATATCTACTTTACCACCTCTCATAACACCTACAGCACTAAATGTTGTTCCCAAATCAATACCAATAGCTACCATAATTTGTTTTTATTAAAGAAATAAGCAAAACTTTAAATGGTTTTAAAATATATTTTTAGTCAAAAAATATTCCTTATTATTATAGTAAATGAAATCAATTATTAAAAAAGTTTCATTAATTTTTTTACTTATTATACTAAATATTATCCTTTTTTATAATATTTTCAAAAAAAATAATAATAATATAATTAAATTGAGCGATAACTATGTAGATGCGTCATTTACTTCGAATAATTATTTAAATAATATAAATAATATAAAAAATGATGTTGAAAAATATAAACTATCAAAGCTTAATATTTCTAAGGAAAATGAGTTTTTAGACAAAGAAGATGATACAAATACTATTACACCACCATTTATAGAACATTTTTCAAATGAATCTAACACTAAAAATAATATAAAAAATAATAATAAAAATGTTAACACGCAACCACCTAAATTTATGAAAAAAATAGATAAAATATTATTCATAAATTTACACCATCGCAAAGATAGACTTAAACAAATAACAAATGAATTTAAAAAGATGGACTTGCCTGAAAATAAAATAGAAAGAATATCAGCCGTTCGTGAAAAATATAATGGTCATATTGGATGTTGTAAAAGCCATATTAAAGCCATGGATGAAATTATTAAAAATAAATATAAATATACTATGGTTTTTGAAGACGATTTTGTATTCACTACAAATAAGAACGTATTAGATGAAAAAATATCCGCGTTTTTATCGCATTATAAAGATGATTGGGACATGATTCAACTAGCAAGTGTCTATACTAATCTTAAAGATAGTAATATAGATTATATTAAAGATGTTAATAGCGCTTCTACATCATCTGCGTATATAATTAATCTGGAATTTGCTACTATATTAAGAGATGACCTTAAAGAATCATTAAGATTAATGGAAATAGATATGAAAGAATATATAAAAAAAAATAATAATATTCCTAAAAAGAAATTTGAAACTAAATATGCGTTAGACCAAAGATGGTATGGATTACAAAAGAAATCCAGATGGTATCTTTTTAAACCCAATATTGGTAAACAAGGTGGTGAGGCCGTAAAAAGTAGTATAATGAGTAAAAATATAGAAGGATTTGTATCACACTCTAATTATAAAGTAAAATTATACTCATTAATGTGTTGATTTCAATTATTATATGATTTATGATTTATGATTTTATAAATTTATTCTGCTTCTTCGTCATCATCAGGTGTTTCCAACTCTGGGTCAGGTAAATTACTCAAGTTAATTTGACTATTTTCATTGTCTGTGCGAAGATGCAGTGTTAGATGATATTGAAGCTCTTTATAAACTCTTCCTACATCATACATTTCGGCAGTCTTAAAAGCTCCTCTATCTCCTGCGGCGACAACGATATTATGAAGATTTGTCAGTAGAATAAATGGGATAGTAATTGTATCTGGAACTGGGATTTTCTCTTTTTCCTCTTTTTCTTCAATATCCATTGAAACGTTATCTGTTGTAGTTGGTGAATTAGATTTAGACTTAGACATAGACTTAGACTTAGACTTTTTGGATGACATTTTTATTTAATTTATTTAATAAATTACTTCTTAAATAATTTATGTTATTTATATTTAATGAGGTCTAAGAAAAATAATACAAAGAGTATAAATCAAGGACTTAATACTATTACAACAAATAGAGACCCAACCTATATAAAAAAAAGTAAAAAAAAAAAACGTAGATTAACCCAAAAAGCAGGAAGTTCTTACACAAATACACCAATACCACCAAATTATGAAGAAAAATTAAAAGAATTATCTGACAAGGAATCGACTATGATGGGTAAATATACCGATTCTGAATTAAATAAATTAAAACAATTAATAATATCGAAAGGGTATGCTGATATAAAGTTTTACGATTATGGTTATACAAATAAATTGATAAAAGAAGAAGCAACACGAGTTGTCAATTCTAAAAACCCAGGATTACCTAAAAAACGAATTAGTGAATTAGCTGATAAACTAATTAAATATACACAAAAAAAAGAGATTATAAGGATTGAAGCTGAAAAGGGAAAAACTGTTGAAGAAAAAATAAAAAAACCTTGGATTAAAAGTTCAATGAGCCCAACAAAATCAATAAGCGCTACAGGTAATTTTTTTTATCAAGGTGCTTTGAAATATAGTTCTAAAATATTTAATAAAGAATATCAAGAATGTAATCTTATAAAAGAACTAGAAGGGAATGAGAGAAGCGAGTTTCGAGTTGAAAGTTTAGAAAATGAAACACTTAGACGTTCCTTAGAGCATGATTTCTTTAAACGCGAAGATGATTATTTTAAAGGTCTAATAAGAAAAAATATGCGTAATTTTTGTTTTAATAATAAGGAAGAAACAGATGAAAAATATTATAGTAGATTTTGTTCAAATATGATTCGGAGTTGTTTAAAAACACCATTAACTTTACACGAAGTATTATTTGATGCGATTGACCCTTTAGCAACTAAACGTATGTTTTTTCATTTACCAAAACTTTCAAGAGAATCATTAATTAAAAGAATTCAAACAGAAAATTCTGAAACATTCAATGAAAAATTAGATGAAAATTCTTCGGATAAAGATATAATGGCTTTAACATTGTCATTTATTCAGGATGATAATCTACACACCTTGTCAAAGTATTTTGTTAATGTTATTATTAAATCAATAGTAGATTATAAAGAAGCACAAGAAAAAGCACCCGAGGGAACATATACCGGAAATATAATTTTAGAATCATATATTGACGATATGCTTCATATGTTATTAAAAAAATCCGAACAAAATAATACTACACAACAAAATAATACTACACAACAAAATAATACTACACAACAAAATAATACACCACAAAATAATACCACACCAAACCCGAATACAAATCAACAAGAAGGAGGTGCCTATAATGTAACCTTAAAAGAAATTAAAAAGAAAACAGTCAAAAAAGGCTCTTATTTTACACCATCTGAATTAAAAAAAATTACTGAGAATGATATATATGAAGGTTTGAAAAAATGTGACAAACGCGATTTAATAAAGCGTGATTATGAAACAAAACTTGAAAATGGTATCACTGGAACTGGTGATGAATATTTAGATGATGATGACGTAAATGCTGAAACTATGGGAGAAAATCTTGAAACATCTAAATTACTATATATATTAATTGGATGCCTAACACTAGTAGGTGTAATTGAGTCTGGATTTTTTGATGCACCACCATGTCTAAGTCATACTATAATTTAACTTTTTGACTTAACTTTTTTCTAAAAAGTTATTTAGCTTTAACGTTTTGACTTAACTTTTTAAAAATATTCATATATTTTATATGATTTCTAAATTAAAACTTGCAAATTTTATCTCAGTAACTCCATTAATTTTTATGGTTTTTACTTTAGTTTTTTATATAATTGGTCTTTTTAAACCAAGTCTTTATTTTATAAAAACCACATATATTATCACACTAGGATTAGTAATACTATTACATATAATATTTAAAAAAATATTTGTAAATATGTTCGACCAAGCAAAACGTCCTAAAGGTGCTAAAGGGTGTGACTTTTTCTCAATAGGTCCTGATGTTAGTGGTAAGCCAGGGTTCCCTTCAGGTCATATTAGTATAACTACATTTGTATGTATTTATTTTATACTTTTGATAATGTATAATCCCTATTTTAAAAATAAAAATAAAAATATAACAATTTTATTTATTATGGCTAATATTTTAACTATACTTTTAATGGGATGGGCTAGACACTATAAAAAATGTCATAACATTATTCAAATAATTGGAGGAATTTTACTAGGAGGTTCTGCTGCTTCTTTATTATATTTTTTAAAGTAAGATTTAATAAAAATTGATTTAAATATAAAAAATGACATTATTTAGTATTTCAATTTACTCCTTACAACAAATAAATCAAAATTACAACCAAAATGGTAGATTATAAAGCATTCACGCAAAATAACAAAACTAATTATTTAACACAACTACAAAACATCAATTTTAAAGATTTAGAGATTATATATAATGATGATATGCTTAAATTTATTGATATAATTAAATTCACATTTACCGATAATTGTGGCCTTATTTATATTATAACAGATAACCTAAATATTAACTTTTGGGATATTTATATTAGGTATTTTAATGCTCTTCACAAAACACACCAATTATATAATTACAATGAATTGTATAAAGAATTTATAGTTTTATCATTTTATGTAATTGAAAACATAGATGAAATTAATAGAAAATACAATGTTAATAATTATGTTAAACTTAATAAATATTTTATAGTCGAATTTTTCAAACTTATTGAATTTAAATTTAAGTATAATACATATTATAGAGATCCATCAAATAGTTATAACAAATATAAAATATCATTAATTATAGATAATCTAGAACTAATATGTAAAAATGCGTTTGATTTAGAATTATGGCAAACATATATAAATATTTGTATAAATGTTTCACCCTATAAGATTGATAAATTACTTAATACTCATAAATGGGTTTTATTTCATATTAAAAAGATTAATTATGACGATATTTATAATGAACTTACATCAAGAATAGATTACCATCACGATAAAGATAAAGAAAATAAAAACGAATTTAGAGATTATTGCTTTAAAATGATTGAATTGTTAAGAATTATGAATAAAATTGTAAAAATTAACATAAACAACTCTCTAAAAACTGATTATTATAATTTTATTAAAAATAATTTCAATAAAATAATTATTATTCACAATATTTTAGATATTTTGAAAGACTTTATTGATATATATAATATCACAGATTTAAGTATTTTTATAATAACAGATAGTGAAGGATTTCATGCATTATTTGACTGCCTAAGATATGGTGATTTTATGACATGTAAATGGTATATTAATGATATATTGTCAGATAATGAAAAATTATTAGAAGCTCTAAATAATGTATTAAATACTAACTTTGGTTTTAATTGTATTATTCAAAATAATGATTATAGAATTTTGAAATTATTTTTAGATGTCATTGAAGAGAAAATATCCGATGAAGATGTAAAACAACTTACATTTAATTTAGCAAATAATGACTACAAAATAACGAATTTTACAAAAAAAATAAATATGATTTTATCATTTTCGGAAAGAAAAATTCCTCATGTTTTAAAAAGTGGATTTTCAAACACAACATACATAGAAAAAATATTATATATAGAATCACATATAAATAATACTAATTTTAAACCATTTATTCTTAATAGATTAAAAAAAATAAATGAAAATAATCGTGTCATAATAGATAAAGAAATATATAATTTAGAATTACATGATTCATATATAAATTTTAGTAATATTAAAGATATAATCGATTTGACTGATTTAAAAAATTTTGCAAATACTAATGAATCTAAAGCTATTGAAATTATTTATAATTTTATACTAAATAATATATTAAATATTTGTTATAAACACTCAAGTTATCTTAGTAATTTTGGTAATAATTCAATAAAATGTTTATGTAAATTTACAAATCTAGTAATAAATATATTTAATTACGTATTTGATAACAAATTCAAAGAAAAATTTGAATATAACAACAAAAATGTTGGTATGAAAGAGGTCCTAGAATTTTTAAATACTTACAAATTTACTTCTTGCTTTAATAGTATAAATCAAAATAATATTATTGATGTAATACATAATTTACGTATTTCTACTTCAAATCATTGTGGATTATCTAACAATGTAATTGACATTAATATTTCATATATACTAAAAATATTACAATTATCAACAGAAAAACAATTGAACCTAGGAATGTTTTCATTTTTTAATAATTATAAAAATTATATAAATATGAAAGACACAATAATATACCTATTTAAAAATAATGTCTTCTTTGAAGAAGTAAAACACATATTATGCTATAAATGTAATTATTACATCTTTGATAATAATGAAGATAAGTATAAAATAATTCTCAATTCATATTATTATAATAATACATCGTTAGACACATGGTTTAAAGATATTAAACTGAGGAAATTTCAATATTTAAAAACAATATATAATAACAACTTAATTATAATAAACCTTAGCAATATTTTTCAAAACAAATTAGATAAAATTAATGATAAAAATACACATACAAATGAAAATAATAAACATAGTAATCATATCATAAAAGAGACTATCAAATATTTAAAAAATTTTAGGGATAATTTGTTAAATGAAATTAATATGAAGAATACCAAATATTTAGATTCATTTATTGATAGTATAACATTTAAAAAGAGTCGACTAGATAAAAAGAATATTGAATTATTAAGTAGAATTATAAATATGGTTAGATTATCTATTATTAATATTAAGAAAGATTACGATTTTATAATATTTATTTCTGGTGTTTTAAGAATAAAATTGTATAATAAAAAACGTGTTACAACTGCATTTGAAACACACAACATAATTCAACATAAATTAAATTATGAACTTACAAAAAAAACCGATACTAATATGGATAACGAAATACTTAATACTATAGATATTGATTCCATATGCGACTTGAGTATTGATTCTATTTGCGATAAGAATAGTGATAACTCTGATTTTGATAAAAATATGAATAATTTATCGAATAATAATAATAATAAAAAATCTATTACTAGACCACACTTATTATCTGTAAAAACATTATTAGAAAATTATAAAAAACACAATGTAATTACCGAAAAAATAGATGGTGTGACTATTAGAAATATAAATTTAAATAACTGCTTTCCTGTATGTAAAAGCAATAACATATACTCATATAATTTTGATATAGAATATGAAAAAAATGACAATGTTCATTTTATAATTGGATTGAATAATTCTACACTATTTAATGAAAAAACCTTTACTGATGTAATTTCTGATTTGA
>Ga0222714_10006798_pt1 | contig 10595 bp, 6 predicted proteins | sample C33_3DmetaG_FD_165048 | JGI IMG/M metagenome (GOLD analysis project Ga0222714, IMG submission 165048) | Estuarine water microbial communities from San Francisco Bay, California, United States - C33_3D | ecosystem: Environmental > Aquatic > Marine > Unclassified | place: USA: California... | reverse complement strand
TCCTTCAAAAATCGAGACAAAATTTTACTTCCTTTCGTATCGAGGTAGATGGCTATAAGCCAGATGGCGTTTCACCGTCCGTGTTTGAACGCATTGATGTTGCGTTTCATTTTGAAGGAGACTTGGATGAAACCAAAGTGAGGCGATCCATTGATCTGAGCCTCGGAAAGTATTGTTCTGTTGCCAGAACCCTCGAGAAAACGGCTAAAATCTACTATACGTTTACAATTAACGGTCAAAAGTTTGAAGGAACGCTGCTTTAGATTAAGCAGCCTTGTCTCCCGAACTTTTAATAAGCCGAAGCCCAGGATAAGTCTGAACGGTTGATTCGGTAACTGGACCAAACTCCCTGAGCGCCAAATTAAGGGCGTCTGCGAGTTCTGTGCTTGAAAGCGATTGGTCTTGGATCACCGTTTTTATGGTAACTCGTGTTTGAATGGCATCTAGATCCGTAAATTCAATATAGACGTTCTTTGGAGCGCCATCCGGTGCGTGAAGCGCGCAAATGTCCGACGCGATCATGCGAATCGAGCGCAAATTGGACGTTCTTGCTACTACAATTTCAATCGTTTCACTTCTAACGGATTGGGGCTTGCTGCGAACGATAGACAGTTTCGAAAGCGCCCACGGCGTAAGCGAAATAAGCTTGCCATTTTGGAGTTTTAGAAATACGGTGTGAATCCCAACCCGCTCAATTTTGGCCACCGCTTGCTGATATTGGATCCAAATCCCCGGCTTTAATCCCCTGAGGAGCGTTAAATACGCGATGGCAAGCATGTTTTTGTATTGCTCACTCGATTCAATAGACACTGAGATGCCCGCCAAGCAAAGAGCCGTGGAAAGGCCACCCAGCGGTCCAAGCAGGACGCACATTGCGGTGACTAAAACGACGTATGCCGAAGTTTGCCGATAAGCCCAGATCCAACCGGGTTTGCTAATCTGCAAAATTTGTGATTCTTGTCTCTCGGAGTGCTGGCGAATTACCGCTTCAATTGCTGTGAGGAAGAACAATACAGAGAGGATCAACATCAAGACATAAAATGGCCTGCTGTACACTTCTGTATTAGAATTCGGTCGGACGTTTAGATAAAATGGTACCGTGACCAAGCCTCCACGACGGAATGCCGATTTTTGAACAGCAGATTCCTTCAATTGGGCGCGCCAATCCTGATTCTTTCCTTGTAAGCCACGTTCCGAGCCCAGCTCTCGCCCAGATGAATGTCCTTCGTATAAATGAGCCGAGTCTTTGTCCTTTTCAGAATCAAAAGATTGTTTGGACGGCGTGGTAGTAGGAGCGGCTGCAGCCCGGGGTGCTTCTTTAATGGAAAGGGAAGATGACTTAATAATTCGAAGCTGTTTTTTTACGGGGACTACTTCAAATTCAACGGTATTGCTTTTCCCAGCTTCGGCTTTAACGTCAATTGAACCTGGCGCAAGTCGTTGGTGCGCAAGGATATTGGCGCTTACAATTCGAGTAGTATATGACCCGCTTGAAAGCTGACTGAATCTGAAATATCCATTTTCGTCCGTTCTAGTCCGGAACTGGTGGGTCTCACTTGAGATTTCAACCACGGCAAGTTGAAGGCCTCCAACTTTTACAAGGCGGTCGCTGGTGTTGCCGAAAAGCTTAGATTGCGTGCCTTCGTGCGAGAATACCGAGACATGACCTGATACTTCTGCAGCAGGGCTAACGGTGATCACTAAATCAGTGCCTTGGAAGTCAGTCGGCGCTAATTCAAGCGGGAAGGCTTTGGTCGTGACTTTACTGTATCCAATAGAGCGCTGATCCAGTCGAAGGAATTCAGAGCGATCCAATTTTCTCGGAAGGGCGAAAAAACCGTCCTTATCGCTCAGGGAGATCGATTCTCCAAGGAAAAGAAGTACGTCCGGTATTGGTTCACCGGTTGAGAGGTCAATTATCTGGCCTTTTAGTATGGTGCTTTCCTGGTCTCCTTTCGCAAAAGGCAAATTAATAGGGGCTGTATACGACAGCATGTAGTCCGTCGAAGAAACAGCAACTCTGCCATCAGACTGACTGTGCTGGGCCTGAAAACGGAGTAGGTGACCTGAATTAAAGGTTTTTGATACGCGGGTTTGGACGGATAGGTAGGACTGTAAGGTGTTGGAAACGATCCGGCTCATAAATCCAGTCGACGATACCGCAATCCCTTTTGGAAGCTGAAAACTGGTTCCAAGGCCAACCATTTGCTGTTTTTGATTCAGTTTTAGCGCAGAAAGGCTACCAGACGATGTTTCATAGGAGCCATTGACCGACCAACCATTCCGAATAGTTCGTCTTGCGGTGGTTTTGAATCGACTAAAACGACTACTAGGCGTGTCTCCTTCAGCTCCAATTCGTCCAATTTCGTAGGAAACCGATACGCCGGTTGCCCTTGTGTGGAATCCAGAAGTTGCTTTTGCTACTAATTCCTGCCTGGAGACACTTTCGAAAAGACTTTCGTAGCTGGTATTAGAATGTATTCCGTCTAATGAGGTTACAAACGTACCTCCAAAAATCCGATTGGAATACGTAATCCCTGTTTTGGAGTAGACATTAGACCTTGAATTTCCCGTTCCAAGCGATCTTTTTAGTATGCTAAAGGAGTTATCAAGTCTGATGCTTTGATTGATCCGGTAATTCAGCGTTTGGGAATACTGTCGCACGCCTGCTAACGTACCAGGGTAGCTCTGAGAAGCTGTTTGGGCCTTTATGCGAATGGACCAATTTGTAAACCCTTTGGAACCAGCAAGGGAACAGGTTGGGTCGGAAAGCGCAGAATCGGAGGTAATACCACATTCTGCATCTAATCGAGAGGTCGGGCCTAACGGTTGCGATACACTCCGCAAAGTCATGACCCCACCACTGTACAACCCACTGCGCTGCAACACGTTAAGACTGGCAAATGAAGTATCACTTAACTTTTTAGTTACCGATATACCGGCTCTGTTCTGAACAGGAAAGGATAATTTTGTTTTTTGAACAGTGGAAACTACGGTCCAATCATTCTTTTCATATGAAACCGAAGCACCCTGTCCGAACTCCCCATTCATGGTGAGCGGAGACAAACTTTGAGAATGGTCACCAAGCTGAACGCCCAGTGATTTAGATTTGTATTTAACAGAGAGCATTTGGTCCGCTTGGTAGAACTTGCGTCGTGGCTGTTCAGACAAAATGGCGTTGACCGCAATAGAGCCGCCCAATGCATCAAATCCAGTCGCGATCTGAGCTTGTGGGGTCACGCCATTCTCGTTACCAATGGTGGATATGCCCAAGCTTACTGGAATTCCTGCAGCAATCGCCTTGACTCTCGAATAAACCGGTACAATTTCAAAGGAAAGGGTTTTGATAACGGTCTGGTCGGCATCCTGACGCGAAGTGGCTTCCAGGCGAAGGCCGGCTTTGGCCGAATGATCTAGTCGGGCATCCGTATTTATAAGTACAGCGACCGTTTCAGCTTGACCAGGATTCAATTTGACCAGCTGTTTTTCTATTTCAACGCTCGTGTATGATCGGGTAACAACTTTTAGATCAACTTCGATCGTTGAATTGCCTCGATTCGAGACAAAAATCTGGGTAGGGATGGATTTTCCTGCTGGTACAAAGGCCTCGGAAAAATCTGTTGCAATGACCAATTCAAAACGGGTATTGACCTGCAGCGAGAGGGAGTGCGTGGCCATCTGCTGGTTTTGCTGGTTCTCTAAGCTAAAACCAACGGTATAGGCATCGGCCATCGTCGCTTGAGGCACCTTGATCACAACTTTTCTAATGGTGCTTTTGCCATCTTTTAGGGTCAACGGCTCATTACCGAAAAATGTATCCCATCCTTCAGGTAGCGTGATTACGGGCTGATAGGTTTCTTCTGCGGCAGTGCTTCCGGGTTCAATTTTGTAAATAAGCGTAACTACGCTCCCCGGGTCGACTTTAAGCGATTCGCTTCCAATCGCAGTGATGGTCGGAGAATCTTGTATATATACAGGATTCGCCATGGCAAAAGGTGCCATGACGAACAGTCCGATTAGGAACAGAAGATGCGATATGTGCCTAGAGGCAATCTTCATGCTGCAATAGATTCAGGATTCCTGAATGGGTGAATTAGTCGATGTTTAGGGTGAATTTGGCTGCAAACACGTCATCTGATCCAGCGTCCATGATGACCAGCGCTTCGTAGGTACCGGCTTGCAGTTTCCCAAGATTGATGTTTTGAAGAACACTTGTTGATGGGTAAAGCCGGTTGTTTACACCATCTTTCTTGCCCACCGTGTTTCCCTCTAGGTCATAGATTTCAATCCATGTCTCGGGGCGAACCATTTTGTCTCCGTTATTGGCCACGGTGAATTTTAAAAATGCTTCGTCTTGTTCGTTACGGGTAAATTCAGTGTTTGAGATTTCCAAGGCAGCAGCGCCCGTTCCCTCTATGTGTGTAGCAACCTGCACACCGTATCTGGTGACCTGTTTTACACCTAGAGAATTGTCGGGAGCGTTGTTTCCAAGCGATTCAGCGGACGACTTAGGCACGCCTTCAACCATGATCACGCTCCAAAAAGACCCTTCCAATTGAACATCTTGAGGAACCCGTACTCGATACGAAATGGATACAGATTCGCGAGGGGGGACCATCATCGAGGCGGTGCCAAGTTCAATCCAGGAAGCATTCGAGCGATTGTTCTCTCCAGGAGCTCCAAATGCATTTGAGCCATCGGCTTGGAACGAATAATCCGTTTGATACAGCTTTGCTTGCTGAATTTCGTCGGTATCGTTCCGAATTAGGATAGATCCTTGGTAAGAGGAGCCAGGCATCTTGACTTCGTCGTGCGAAAGCTGCGAACGAACGGAAATTTGTGCCGAACTAACGGAAGGAATGACCGCAAAAGTCAGAAGGATTAAAAGGCTTAAAAGCGTTCTCATTGTGCTAAAAACGTGTATGTGACGATATGGACGTCGTCTAAGTGTTCATTGCTGTTGCCTTCAGCCACGGTGGCTGCTGCTCGGTAAATAAGAGTGCCAAAACCTTGCCGTCCTGGCAAAGTGGAGGGGATATCTGTAAATAAATCCGTATCTGCCATGTTGTGAATCAGCTCGATCTCAGGCTGTACAATGCCTTGTCCGCCAAGGCCTTGGCTAGGAACGTTTAATCTAACGTATAAACGAAAAGATTGATTTATTGATACCGTGGACACGGTAATTTTGGTAGGGACACCGAAGTTGGCATCCCAATACAATTGTGTGCTGCTATCGGTGGCGTCCGTAGGCTCTGAACCTGCAATCGCAGATTGAACGGCCAATGTGATGGGACCGCCACCCGCATTAAATCTGAATTCCTGAGCTAACGCATCTTGGCGAAAAGCTACAAAGAGAATCAAAAGGAGGGTGCTATAGCGTAGGTGGTTCATGACGGTTAGTTGTCCATAAGCGTCAACGTAACGGTTCTGAATTCGCCCGCACCGTTGGGTGCCGCATCTACGGTGGCATTTGCCGTGTAGGTGAGGGTTAGGTCGGATTCAGCGGAGTAGCCGATGGCCGTCACTAGATCGATGGGTGACGCACTCAGCAACTGTTGGCTAGAAGTACTGCCCAAAGGGCCTTCTAAAAGTAGAAACAAGCTGATGCCTGGGCTAAACGAGGCGTCTAGTGACCCAACAATCTTTTTTCCTTGGTCGTTCGTCGTCAAACTATAGGTGGCAGATGCGCCATCCACGGCCGGAAGAAGTCCTGAACCCGGAGTGGACGTGGTAACGACGAGGTTTACATCTCCCGAAATCGAAAGCTCGTTAATTTGCTGAACGGAGACGGTGATGCTTTGTGAGAGCGTCATTGTGCTCGCCGCCAATTGGATGGCTCCTGGAAGAGGAGGAGGCGTTTGAGCAGCTGAAATACGCATAAAAAGTGCGATCCATGCGAATGTAAGCCAATATGTAGCTTGTATTCTTCGCATGGATCGCACCGTTTTGTATCCTTTATAGACTAGTAAACGCGAGGCTTATTAGTTAATAATGGTATAAGTAACTGTAATGTCAGTAGAGGCCAACTGTCCCGTTGCAGCTGTTGCTGTCAACGTATAGGAGAGGGCTACTTCTGACTCAGAAACTGCAGCCATTGCTGTGACCACATTTTGAGCTACCGTACCGAGCGTAACACTACCTGAGCTTGTGCCTCCTGTAGGAGCTGCTGCTGAGACGGATAGTGCTAGATCGTTTCCGGGACCATCTCCGAGTGAGGCAGGAGCCACGCTCGTAGAAGCGGTAATGCGGGTTGTTCCACCTGAATCGTTGGTCGTAATAGCATAGGTTGTTCCAGCTGTAGCTGGTGTAGGAGCGGAACCAGCAGTAGCTGCTGAAATGGTCAAGCTTACATCGCCGGCAATGGCAATTTCATTAATCGCTTGAATTTCTACACTAACAACGTGGTTATCACTCTGTGCTGAGGCCACTTGTACCATTCCCATAAATAGGACGGCTAAAAGCGCCACGCTTTTAAACAGTTTCATAATTATCTCCTTGGTCTGAGTCTTCGGTTAAAGTCTCTTTTTTTACCGAAAACGGTTCTCGGCTTCAAGCTTGGTATCGCGGGTAAATGGCATTCCTTAAATCTGAGATTGCAGTTTTTTTCAATCAGATTTAGGTCGCCGATGAACTTCTAGCGAAGTAGCATCATGGATCGGTTAAGTACTTGTGTACCATAGAATAACCGATAAAAATACATGCCGCTTGAAAGGCTGGTTGCGTTCCAGGATACCTCGTGCCATCCTGCCTGGAGTGTACCTTGAACAATGGTTTGCACTTCACGTCCCAAGGCATCATAAACGATCAACTTGACCGGGCTACTTGACGGCAAAGAAAAGCGAATCGAGGTCGTTGGATTGAAAGGATTCGGATAGTTCTGTGCAAGCAACACTTGATCTGATTGACTTATGGATTCCAAGGGCATTTCAGGAGCCACAGAAGGATCCTGGACCACAACCCGAAATCTTGGATGTACAATGGACGAAAGTTTCCTTTTAACAGAAAGGACATCTTGCGCCCTTGTTTGAACACGCAATGGATCTCCTGAAGTTAAATCGTGTGTTGAGCCAGAGTCCAAGTCAATCACGTTAACGGTCCAATGGTCTGGGATATCAAAAAGCTCTGAAACGCTCAGCTGGTATATCCCTGGTTTAGTTGCCGCAAAAGCGAAATCATAGATTTCTCGCCCTGACTCCATATTTCGTCCGTCAAATGCCAGGCGCTTAGACGAAGAGACCGACCAAATGGAAACGAAGTGTTCAGAAAGCGGGTTAATTCGCTCGACGTCAAACTGATCTTCGCCGTTATTCGCTTCGGGTCCAAAGGTTAGATAGGTCTCGTTTTCAGCAACACCATTGCCCTCAATGAGGAGCCTCACATGTGGGGCGCTTTGACCACTTTTCCCAAAATAGGAAGCGGATTGGCGAGAAGCTGCTTCGCTGGTATTAACCGCGAGAGACGGCGAAACTCCGCTCGCCTGGACCATAAAACCGGTGAAAGGAGGGATGTAGCGCCCTGCTGCACCCGTTCCGCTGGCTGCATTGTAGTATTTGTAGCCAGTAGTTCCACCTCCCGTTGTTACTGACGGATCCCACGTCGCATAAGTAGGCGCTACGTTAATGCTGGCGGCTTGCGAAGTCGACCAGTCCAAGTTGGTCGTTAACGGATTACCTACCAAGTTATACGACGTATTGGCATCCCCAGAAAACGACAGAGGAATACTCGTAACATTATGCATCCCACCCGTAACGGTCCACGTCGTTGGTAAAATCGAATTACTTTGATGGCCGGTGGCATACGCATAAAGTATAAAAGCAGAACCTCCACCAAAAGCGGAGCTTGCTCCAGTAATTGGACTCCAATCCTGTCCGGCAAAGTTAAAGCTGTGCAAAGTGGATGTCCCATTTGACGAAGAAGCCCAAGCTCCACCCTGAGTCCAGAAGGCGGAATTCAATGAACTAAGCCCTACTCCACTAAGGGGAGATGCAATCATTCTCCAGCCATCCGCATTGTGCGTATAGGACCGTTGCATGGTAATGTTGCCTGTCACCGGAACAGCGCTAAATAGAACGGCCCCATCGAGTAACGAGATTTTAAATCCGTTCTCGGAAACCGTACCCGAGTTGATTGAAAGTATTTGTGAAACCACCACGTCTGATAACAAGGTTAACGATCCACCGATACTATTCAACACTAAGTCGGGGATGGTATTTGAACCAGCTGGCAATTGAATTTGACTGGCACCAGAGCCATTCATGACCACTTGAGCCGCACTTTGAAAACTGGTATTAACGATCAAGTTTCCGCCGACGGTTAGTGTCTTTCCAGCAAGGTTTATGCCCCCTGAGCTTTCCGTTAACGATCCAGTCAGCGTGAGATTAGTGGCGAGTGTTTTTAGTCCTGTACCACTCAAGGCCATGTTGTAATTGCCTGTCAAAGTCCCAGCCTTCGAAATCGATTGAGGTGTGTTTCCCGATAGCTGAATGGTGGCAAATAATGGTCCTACTTTGTTCAGCGTAGACCCGGATGCTACGCTGAAATTGCTTTTTACGTCCAAAACGGGTGATCCCGAAGTGGCGGATAAGGTGGTAGTTCCGGCGTTTTGGGTGTAATTACCGTTTACTGTAAAGGTTGAGGACCCCGTATTTGAAAAAACAAACGTTCCTCCGGACTGAACGTAATTGCCTCCAACCGTAAGGGGGGCTCCGGCACCGCTCCATATTAGCGAGCCACTGCCGGTAGAAGCGATGGTTAAATTACCAGAAACAGCGGCCGTGGTGGCATTGAGGTCCAAATCTTTGCTTTGAGCTGTGCTATTCCAGATAAAATTAGCATAGTTGTCGGTGACTTCACCCGGTACCGTGCGCAGGACTCCCGTAACGTTGACCGTAGAACCGGCATTCCATACCGTTTGGCTAGCCGTGGGGAAAGCCCCTCCGTCTTGGTTATGGTCATAGATCGCTGTACTCCCAAAAACAAGTTGACCCGTTCCACCTGCTGTTACGGTCTTTTGGTTGATTAACGTACCGTTGAAGGTGACATTACCCGCGCCAAGGAGTTGGATCGTGTCCGAATTGGTTAGGGTTGTTCCGGCACTAAACGTAACTGCAGCGCCGTTTTGTACCGAAAAGGTACCGCTGTTGGAAACCGTTGAGCCGGATTCAAAAATGGCTGACGAGGTATCCATAAACGAGAACTGATCTCTGGTGTTTATGGTTAACACGGCGCTTGATTTAAACAAAGCCGTTGCGCTTTCCACCAGATTCAATGGTTTATCAACCAAAAGGTGTCCGCGTACCTCAATATCCGTTCCAGCACCGTTTACAATTTCAAAGGTGTTGGTTATTTGTAGTTCACCACCTAACTCAACGATCAATTGGTCGTATGATCCGGCGCTATTGGCTTGTACCGCATGTCCATTTTGAATGGTTACGACTCCCGAAAGGGAGGTGGGTACATTGGAAGTGTTTTGCCACCCTGTAGCCGTAAACTCATCCCAGGTATTGGATCGGCTCCATCGATCACTCGCTCTCGAGCGGAAGTCACCAATGGATTGGGCCAAAAGGCTATCTGCACAGAATGAAAAAAGCGTAATCCCCAGGAAAAGCACCAGAAGGAGTTTACCGGGAGCCACTTTATGTGCTCGTGAAAGAGTCATGTCGATTCAAGGTCGGTTTAGGCGTTTGTCCGTAGGGTGCGCTTCTTTATAAAAAAATGCGCGCGCCTACACGCGAGGGATCGGGGACAAAACCGTTTCCTTAAATCAAAAGAGCAAATTAATTTGCTCTTGGCTTGGAGAAGGGGATGAGCAGCCTAATTTGCTGCCTTCAGCGTGTTTTGCAATAAAACAGCGATGGTCATGGGGCCGACACCACCAGGGACGGGGGTGATATGACTCGCTTTTTTAAACGCCGCTTCATAGTCCACATCGCCGACTAATCGATAACCGCGCTCGCGAGTTGGATCGTCAACGCGGTTAATTCCTACATCAATTACTACAGCGCCATCTTTGACCATTTCGCCAGTAACAAAATTTGCTCGACCGATGGCCGCAACCAAAATGTCAGCTTGCTGAGCAATTTCCACTAAGTTTTTCGTCCGACTATGGCAGACGGTTACGGTAGAATCGATGCCTTTTTTTAGCATCAAGTTTGCCAGTGGTTTTCCAACAATATTGGACCGTCCAATAATGACGCAGTGCTTGCCAGAAGTCGTTATGTTACAACGCTTTAGCATCTCCACAATACCAGCAGGCGTGGCCGGTTGAAATCCGTCCAATCCGATGACTAAATTGCCCACACTTTCAGGGTGGAAACAGTCGACATCTTTTTTCGGATCGATGGCATGAATTATTTTTTGTTCATCGATGTGAGCAGGCAGCGGTAATTGAACCAAAATACCGTCAACCTGGCTGTCCTTATTCAACCGGTCAATAATTCCAAGGACCTCCGCTTCGGAAATCGATGCGTCGTAGGTCATGGTCTCACTGCCAATTCCAACTTCAGCCGAAGCTTTTGCTTTTCCTCTGACATAAGAAGCCGAGGCGGGGTCCTCACCAATGAGCACAACGGCTAAAAAAGGGGCTCGTTTTCCTG
>Ga0222714_10006792_pt1 | contig 10599 bp, 4 predicted proteins | sample C33_3DmetaG_FD_165048 | JGI IMG/M metagenome (GOLD analysis project Ga0222714, IMG submission 165048) | Estuarine water microbial communities from San Francisco Bay, California, United States - C33_3D | ecosystem: Environmental > Aquatic > Marine > Unclassified | place: USA: California... | reverse complement strand
CGTTCCTAGAGTTAGTAGACCGAATTGTCTGCGTGTTAAATCAATCTTCATGTGCTTACTCATACAAGTAATCAAAGTGGGAAAACAGATAGTTCAAGACCATGCGCCACGCATGATTGCGATGTCCACCATCAACCCAATATCCCTGTTCTTGCATCGATTTCATGATGTGGCTCACCCAGTCGTCCTGCTGAGCGGGACATACGGTGGATCCGCTGTCATATGTCTCTGTAGCTAAGTCAATCAGAAAATCAACTTCTGGGCTGTTAAATTCGTAGTCTCTGCCGTGAAGTTGTGAGTAAAGGCGCTGAAGGACTTCGCGCGTAGCCCGGTCGTCCTTTGGTCTGCTGGTGATGTTTTCAATGCCATTGAGAAGAATTCTGTGGCCGTCGGCCGTACCCACATCTAACTCTTCTATGGTGCAAGCCAGCGTCGTTGCATGGTTGTCAGCAACAATGGCCGACAGTGCTGTTGGTGACCGTTGTCGCGTCTTGACTTTGTAAGAGTCGATGCCGCCATAGAGTGTTCGTTGAGCGTGGAGCATGCCTTCTCCATAAAACCCCTCGCCGTAGCCGTTAGTAGGAGGGACTGGGTGGGAACCCAGTACGATACCCGTGAGAGACTCTGTTTTGGCTGCCAGTTCTTCAGGAGTAAGTCGACGCACAGAGCCTAGTCGAAGTTCTTCGAGCATCTCTGAAACTGTTAAGTTGTTGTCCTCACCTGATTCAGTGTGGGTGAACCACTTCGATGTGACCATCTCTACCAGCAGAGGCTTCAGTCGATAGTTGGCTGACACAAAAACCTCTGCCAGACGTTTGATCTCTCGGCGCTGCAGATTAAAAGCAGCGAGCTTCGCATCGTAATAAGGCAAGCTTGGGTCTTCCGGCGCTCTGAGGAAGGGCTGGCCCATCACGGCCCCCCACCAGAACTCCACGGTGCCTACTGGGAAGCGAGGATCATCAGCTATTTTTTCACCAAGCCATGCAAGACTCCTGTCTGCATCGGGAACTGTGAGTCCGTTGAATCCGGGTTCTCTCATATCTCTAAACCAGAGATCTCCTTCACGATATCCAGTCTCTTCAAAGGGGTCTTCTGGATGCTTATACAGCCACGGGAGTGAATCGCGGCCTTGGTCATACCGAAATACGCCCAGCTCATTGTAGTTCTGAAAAGCACCGGCGACTGGGTCTAGAGACTTGTGGCACACCGTGCAAGCTGGATTTTTAAGTGTTGGGTTGTCTTGATCAGCTAAGGCTGCTGGATCGGTCGTGCGTGACGCAGAAGCTTCGATATCTACACCGAGGAAGAACTGATAAGCCCAGCGCGCCCGGGCACGGTTTCTATTGGTCTCAGTGGTAGGGTAACGTTGTAAATATGCCAGCGTGGTAAGTACGCCAGCGTGCGGACGCTCTAAGGGAGTGTATTGATCAGGGCCACACAGATCCCCCTGCGAAAGGCTTGGGATGCAGACTCTCCCTGAAAACGGATGGTTGAAGTTGGGCTGACCCCGATTTTTTCCTGGCTTAAAAATGAAGTGAAACGTTCTGATTTTACCGTCGTAAACGACAGTTTGGTCCCAGTCAACTTCAGAGTTAAACAAGTCGGCAGTGAGCGGCGTCACCATTGTGTACTCGGCTGTCAGGACTTCCTTGTAGGATCGCTCGTTCTCTACTACGTGGGCGATTAACTCTAGAGGCGCCATGGCATGTCCGATCGCCTGAGCCCTCCCAAGTTGGTAGGCCGCTTCCAAATGGGCTTGTTCAAAGCCTAGAGCATCATAAAGCTCGCCTTTTATTCGTATTACTTCGGGCCAATCCACCTCCCCGAGCTCTACCGGAAAAAGGCCGCCGTCTACAAATCCGAGCATGTGTAGTTGGTCATTGGCTCCCGTCACGAGAAAGTCATGAAACCCCGGACCACCCATCAGCTCAAAAATCAACGATTCCAGCGAGCTTTTTTGCTCACGTAAATTATTCACCTCTGCCTCAGTCGGCAGACGTCGCGCCAAGACAATAGCGGCCCGACGAAGAATCCTTTGGTCCGAATCCCTGGTTGTTGCACTCCAGATTTTCTCCAGATCATTAGTTTTGCTCTTGGGCGAGAGAGAAGCGCAGCTCCGGTTTTCAACGGCCGCTGCAAATTGACTCAGTAGTTTGTAATCGTTGCCGAACGCGTCTAGTACCGAGCCCCCTCCATGCGCTGAGCCTACCGTTTTACTCAGTACATACGGAGCTCCCCTTTCTGTAATGAGTGCATCTAGATTCGCGAAATTGAAATCTGTGTGGGTTGCATCCGATAATCTGCGTAATCTGAAATTGGCTCCTGCAGAGGGGGCTTGCCCTCCTTCAACGTGGCAAGACAGGCAGTGTTGTAACAATATGGGTTCGACCTGTTCGAATAGCTGTTGCGAGTAATGCTCACTGCCACCCGCTGCTGCAATTCGGGTCGAGCACAGGGAGCCCAGTGTCTTCTGCAGAATTGAGGGATAGCTGTAGGCTGGTGAAAGCAGCAGCATCGCAACAACAAAAAAAGAGAGTCTAAGCATGGGGTGAAAGCTGTATTTTAGTTGCAACTTTAGGGGTTCTTAATTCTGTCAGCGACGCCAACTCAGCGATCTTATGCCAGAAAAGCTTTCTGTGGAATGCCTGCCGATCATCTCTACCAAGCCAAGGCCGATTGGCCGCACCAAGACGCGCGTGGACACCTGATAATCTAAACCGACAACTGGGATTCGGCAAATACGTTGGGGGTGAGGTAAATCAGGCGCGGTCGGCTTTAGAGCTTTCACGGCATCTGTTCTGATAATACGTCAACGCTACGTCATGTAGCGGGCGTAAAGAGATCTACCCTGCTCTTAAACTAGTCTGAGGGGGGGTGTACCTTCTGCAGGTGGTTTTGTGCCTGCTGACGTGGCTGGTGCGATTTCAGAGAAATCAATGACTTGCATCTATTTTGGTAGGACCAGGCGGATTCGAACCGCCGACCTCTACCATGTCAAGGCCGACTGGCCGCACCAAGACACGTGTAGACCCCTCTAGACTAACTACGAAGTTGGAGCTCAGCAATTCATGACTGCGCTAATTTTTCGCGAGGTTCCGCGCTGACTTTCTTGGGTCACTCCATAGCCTCTCGAGCTTTGTCACACAAATGTCATAAAAAATTCAATAACCCTTAAAAATAGCGCCATAAAAATTTAACCCTCTGGCTCTACCGTATGCGTTGTCTTGCAACCGCGACCAGAGAAACCAATGGTGTGTATATCTAACGCAGTATCGTCCTTATCAAGATTTGCAGTGCTTTTGTGTGCCCTTGCAGTGTTTTCCGCCAAGGCAACTGACGAACTGTTTATTCAGGTATTGTCGGCCGGCGTTCCCGTTTCCGATGCTGGGATCGTGGTCGATGGGGTTCTCGCAGGCAGGACCTCTAAAGACGGTTCGCTACTTGCAAACGTCACTGGTGTGGGTGCACACACCCTTTCGATTGACACAGACCAAGGCTCTGTGGGTGCACGCTTCACTTCGGGAGCGGGCCAGCTTGTCGACGCCATCGTTAATGTTGATTTGGGCGAAGTTTTCGTAGACGTCTATTCTCAAACGGAAGGCGTCGGAGATCGCAAGGCGGCGGCAGAGGGCACCTTAAACATCCGGGTTACTCAGGGTGCTGCCCCTGCAATTCAGCAATCCATTTATATCGCCAGACTGGGAATGTCCTTGCAGACTGATAATGAAGGGGAGGCACGCGTAACGCTCCCCCGGGGCCGCTATCGGGCACAGGTTGCTGAGCAAACGGCGAATCTCCGAGTTGTGGGAGGTTTGACGCGGTCAGTCAAACTCGAAATCAACGAAACCCGAGAAACAATGCAACTCGCAGCGCCCAACCTAGAAGAGGTATTTGTGGTTGCAAGCTTTGATCCTGCGGGCCTTGAGCTCAGTGAGCGCGATACCAACAGCATAGTCGACACCATTGGAGTCGAACTGCTAGCAAGGTTCGCGGACTCAGATGTGGCCGCGTCAATTGTTAGAGTGCCAGGCATCTCAGTGCAGGATGATAAATATGTGTTTATAAGAGGCCTGGGGGGGCGATATGTTTCCGCAACTCTCAATAACGCCACCATGCCCTCAACTAACCCGTCCAAACGCACAGTTCCTCTCGATCTTTTCCCTTCAAACTTTGTTAGTCAGCTAGACATCCAGAAAACCTTTCTGACCTCAATGCCCGGTGAATCTACGGGCGGTAATCTTGTCATCAACACCAAAACCTTCCCCGACGAGCGAGTACGGGGGATGACCATGCAAGGTGGTTACACCACAGGTCTGACGGGCGAGACGGTTTTTGTAGATGCTCTCGGGGGGGATTTCGATGTTCTTGGATGGGATGACGGTAGCCGAAGCCAAGATCCTGCGCTGTCAGTGATTTCCGAGTTTCTTCAATCTGGGGTAGCGACTGATAGTCAAACGGGCGAGACATTTGAACTCGACGATTTTACTGCGGGTGAGTTGCGTCGAGCAGGTGCCTTGCTGATGCAGGACGGTTTTGATCCCGCTTTTGAATCGGCCTCGCCTAACGCCAAGTTCGGGGTTAATTTTGGAGACTTATTCCTGTTCGATGAATCCGAGCTGGGTATCTACGCAGCGATGAATTACTCCAACGAATGGAGTAAGCGGGAAAATGGTGAGCGATATACCTATGAGTCTCAGGGGGAGGTTGCCGATAATTTTCTCTACCGCCAGTACACCAACACCATAGAGGCGAATGGTTTCCTCTCGGTAGGATGGAATATTGGTGACAGCACATTTGAGTGGAACACCGTTGCCTCCCGGGTAACCGAAAGTCAGCTGGAGAGATCGGTAGGTCAAGAGGGAGACGAGTTTCAGGCGCTGCTTCGACAAACCATACAGTGGGAGGAGCGCCAGTACCTGTCGACTCAGATTGCTGGCTCTCATTTCATCAATGACTCAGGCTCAGTGGCTTTTGAATGGCAGGCAACACTCAGTCAGGCTGATCGATACGCGCCAGACCGTCGAGAATTTGATTTTACTGCGGCATCCAGTGCTACCGACCCCAAGTCTTTGAAAGCGCAATACGACTTTCAGCGCGCTAATGACAAGCAATCCGATCTTTTCCACGGGTTTATCTTGGAGCCCGGCACGATCACCCGTCGCTACGACGAACTGGTTGATGACAATCTTGACCTGTCCGGTCGAATAACGTGGGACGTATTTGATGATGGCGCGAGCTTCTCCCAATTAACCGCGGGCCTGCAGCTGATATCCAGAGAGCGCGACTCAGATAGCTCGACCTACGGTTTTAATGTGAATCAGGTGCGCGATGACTTGCTGCGCACAGATAACTTGTTGGTCTCGGATGTAATCTATAGCTGCGATGCGGCGAAAGAAAATCCGAAGTGCAATTCGGGTGTTCAGGGCGGGATATCAAATAACCCCAACACAGGTTTGGTATTCGTCGATAAAACGCTCGCATCTGATAGTTACGACGCGGTGTTGGAGTACAACAGCGCTTATCTGATGTACGACCACACCTTTGATTCGGTATGGCAAGTGATCGTAGGAGCCAGGTACGAATCCTATGAGCAGACAACCGACACCTTCTCCCTGCAGGGCGAGCAAGGGGCGGTGCGGTCACTGATCGATGAGGACAGTTTGTTACCGAGTATCGGGGTCAATTGGTTCATCACCGATACAAATCAGCTGAGGCTCGCGCTTTCGCAGACCGTAGCAAGGCCCGATTTCAAAGAGGCAGCGAACGCCACATTTTATGACAACGAATTCAACTTTCGTGTTCGAGGTAACCCGTTCCTCGAGATATCAGAGATCATCAACGCGGACCTTCGTTGGGAGTGGTATCTATCCGAGATGGACAGCTTGTCAGTGGCGCTGTTCTACAAGGACATGGATAAGCCGATTGAGCGGGTCGTTCAAGCGGCTTCGGGGACGGCTGGGAACTCACGAACTTTCCAGAACTCTGATGCGGCCGAGTTATATGGCATCGAAGTGGACGGTCGCTTTGAGTTTCTCCTCGGTGATGGCTATGACCAAACATTGTTTCTGGCATTCAATGCAGCCTTTATCGAGTCAGAGGTTACCGCTCAAAACCAGCCCAGCCGGGCTCTGCAGGGCCAGCCTGAGTACACGGCTAATCTGATTATTGGATACGACTCCCTGAGCACCGGCCATCAGCTAACGGTGCTTCTAAACCAAAACGGCAAGTCGATTGCCGATGTCGGCGTATCGGGTCAACCGGATGTGCTCTTAGAGCCGAGGCTCGATCTCAACATCGTTTACCGGTTCGACGTTTCCGATGCGCTCACTTTTAAAGCCAAGTTTGAGAACCTGCTAGACGCTGAAGTCGAGTACACGCAGGGAGGGCAGACGTTTCAAGTTTATAACCGCGGCCCGACGATACAGCTCGGCCTTGATTGGCAGTTTTAACTCGATTGCACCCAACTATTTCCACCGTTATTAATTATAGGAAATCGATGATGAAGCCGTTTTTTTTGACAATTTTTTTGGCGTTGTTGGCCGCTTGTTCAGGTGATGACAGCACCACCATTAATATTGAAGCTCCGTCAAATAACGGGGGTTCGGGTGGCGGTGACTCGGGTGGCGGTGACCCGGGTGGTGGTGACTCGGGCTCCGGTGGTTCAGCGACTTGTCCCGACGGGACTTCTGAAGTCAGCGATGGGTTGTGTGAACTACCCGCCACTATCTCTGCTGATATGACGCTCTCGGCCGGTGTCGATTATCTGATGACAGGCCGAGTCACGGTTGGCAACGGTAACGGCCAGCTGGAGGCCAACGGCGATGGCACGTTGGCTGATGGTAGTGCGGTGCAAGCAGTAACGCTGAAGATTGAAGCAGGCGTTGAAATCTTTGGTCAGACCGGCACCTTTGCCAATCTGTTGGTCACACGGGGCAGTAAGATCTTGGCAACGGGCACTGCGGATGCGCCTATTGTTTTTTCTTCTGACGATGCCGGTTACGACGGTGCGGGTGAGTGGGGCGGCCTGATCATCCACGGCTATGCGCCTCACAATGAATGCGCCATTGGTGGAAGCTACTGCGATATCGATTCTGAGGGTGAATCGGGTTTTGCAGGGGGCTATGACGCAGATGATAGCAGCGGCGTGCTGCGTTACGTGGTGGTCGCGGAAGGCGGTTACGAGTTTTCTACTGGTAACGAGATCAACGGCATTTCATTAGTAGGTGTTGGTAGTGGCACAGAGATGGATTACATACAGGTGCACGGCAACTCTGATGACGGTATCGAGTTTTACGGCGGCAATGTCAACCTGAAGCACGGTGTGTTTACCAACAACAACGACGACTCCGTCGACTGGGACGAGGGCTATCAGGGTAACCTGCAGTACATCATCGTCAAGCAGGGTGCCTCGAAAGGTGAGGCATTCGAGATGGACACCGAGGGGTCAGCGGATGGCTTCTTATCAAAACCCACTCTGGCAAACGTCACTGTTATTGCGGATAAAGTTGCGGATCGCGCTACCTACAGTTTGAATTTCAAGAAGCGCTCAGGTGGTTTTTTTCACAATACAGTTGTGGCGGTATCACCAGACTCTGAGACCTCACTCTCAACCTGCGTGAATGTCGATGGTTCCGGCTCACAAGCTTTGGTGGGCGAGGCATTGGTGCTGAACAACTGGATTCAAGACTGTGCTTCTGGCTCGGGTGACCAGGGCACACTTTCCAATGTTACAGGCCTGGACAACGGCACGATTGCAGCGGTCCCCTCAAAATTGGACAACAACTTCGCATCACAGGCCCTCGAGGCGATACTGCCCAATGCCATCGACTGGGATGCGGTGAGCAGCGCTTACCCTGAGTCGGTTGCGGATGCCGACTATCTCGATGCCACGAGCTACATAGGCGCAGTAAATCCAGACGGAAGTGACGTCTGGTGGGCTGGCTGGACCATCGAAGGTTCGTTGGGTAACCCGACTTTGCCCGAAGCCACTTGTCCTGCCGGCACTGATGAAATCGATCCCGGACTGTGCTTGCTCCCTCCCACCGTATCCGCCGATATGACTTTAACCGCTGGCGTCGATTACTTGATGGAGGGTCGGGTTACGGTGGGCAATGGAAATGGTCAGCTTGAAACCAACGGTGATGGAACGCTATCTGACGGATCATCTTTGCGCAACGTCACGCTAACAATCGAAGCGGGCGTCAATGTGTTCGGCAAGTCGGGAACCTTCGCAAATCTGGTGATTACCCGCGGCAGTAGGCTGATGGCAGTCGGCACTAAATCTGCTCCCATTGTCTTCTCATCAGATGACGAGGGCCTCGACGGCTCGGGAGAGTGGGGTGGGTTAATAATGCACGGCTTTGCGCCGCATAACGAATGCGCAGAGGGCGGAGCGTACTGCGATATTGATTCGGAGGGCGAATCTGGTTTTGCAGGGGGTTACGACCCAGACGACAGCAGCGGTGTGTTGAGGTACGTGGTGGTCGCAGAGGGAGGTTATGAGTTCTCCACCGGCAACGAGATTAATGGTATCTCATTGGTGGCAGTCGGTCGCGGCACAGAGATTGATTACATTCAAGTTCACGGTAACTCAGATGACGGTATCGAGTTTTACGGTGGTACGGTCAACGTCAAGCACGGTGTCTTTACCCGTAATAATGATGACTCCGTAGATTGGGACGAGGGTTACCAAGGTAACTTGCAATACATCATTGTTAAGCAAGGCGCCTCAAAAGGTGAGGCCTTTGAAATGGATACCGAAGGGTCCTCTGACGGATTTCTGTCAAAGCCGACTTTGGCAAATGTCACCATAATCACTGACAAAGTCGCAGATCGCGCTACTTATAGTCTGAACTTCAAGAAGCGCTCTGGCGGGTTCTTCCACAATACGATTGTCACCGTCGCAGATTCGTCAGAAACGGCAGTAGATACATGTATCAACGTGGATGGTGCTGGGTCAGAGGCGCTCGTTGGCACCGCTTTGGTCATCAACAATTGGATCCAGGACTGTGGTCAGGGAGAAGGTTTTCACGGCACCCTATCTGGGGTAAACGTAAACTTCGACTCAACGTCCGTCACTACAACAGATGCAGCTTTAGACGCCTTGCTGAGCTCATCGGCGCCAGAGGCAGCTGGCTTAGAGCCTCTAGATTGGAATGCTATCAATGGCGCTTACCCTGAGTCACTGGCGGATGGGGAGTTCCTCGATTCAACCGACTACATTGGCGCGGTTAATCCTGATGGGACGGATCCATGGTGGGCTGGATGGACGGTCCCTGGGTCACTCTGACTATGGCCTGGTGTGCCAGACTGCGGCAGACATCCCGTATCCGCTTCGGGGAGGCGGCTTTGTGAAGCGGGTATTGGTGGTCGAAGATGATGCCGGTATCCAAGATATGCTCAGGTTCGTCCTCGAAGCGGCTGAATTTGAGTACTTGGGTGCTAGGGATATTCAAGAGGCTTATTGGCAGATTACGGATGATCTGCCCGACATCGTATTACTCGACTGGATGCTACCAGGCGGCAGTGGTATTGAACTTCTTCAGAAAATCCGTAGAGACGAGGCGACTAAATCGTTGCCCGTCATAATGCTCACGGCTAAGGTCCATGAAGACAACATTATTCAGGGTCTCGATATGGGGGCCCACGATTACATTACAAAACCGTTTTCGGCTAGGGAATTAATCGCTCGCATACGTGGTGTATTACGGAGTCGGGAGAGCAGGGAGGGTCGGTCTGAATGCAGCGTCGGTGATTTGATATTGGAGGTCGATAGTCGTCGTGTCATGCTTGCTTCAAAAGTCCTCGAAATAGGACCTACTGAATTCAGGCTACTGCATCTTTTCATGACGTACCCCGAGCGGGCTTTTACGCGCGCTCAAATACTGGACCGCATTTGGGGCGGAGATGTATATGTACAGGAGCGAACGGTGGACGTTCACATTCGACGCCTGAGAAAAATTCTCGAGGTCGAAAATCCGTCTTACAGCGATCTTATTCAAACCGTGCGTGGCACTGGGTATCGCTTCTCTCCAAGGGATCTGGCGGCATCGGCGCATCGCTAAATCGTCTCTCGCCATAATCTTTTTGCTCAGACAACTTGGTTTTTCAGTCCCCCGCCGACAGCGCCGGGTTATCAGATGGTAGGACCAGGCGGATTGTCTTCAATCGCCATTGCCTCTGGCGATTGAACCCTGCGGGCGCCTTCGCTTTGCTGCGGCGGACCAAACGCTCCTTTGGTCGCGTTCGTCGAACAGCGGCCCTCATCCAAACCTACCCCTCCAAAACCAAAAAACCCACCTAAAGGTGGGTTTCTGATTTTGGTAGGACCAGGCGGATTAATCAAAACGCGATTGCCTCTCGCGTTTTGACCCTTCTGGTGTCGTCGCAAGCGACGCCATGCTAATCACTCCTTGAGTCGTGATTTGTCGACCGCCTTCGGCGCTTCGAGCCAGCTAACCCCCCAAACGAAAAACCCCCGCCTTTGGCGAGGGTTTGTCATTTGGTAGGACCAGGCGGATTCGAACCGCCGACCTCTACCATGTCAAGGTAGCGCTCTAACCAACTGAGCTATGGTCCTAGGGGGCGCGCAGTATAACG
>Ga0222714_10006790_pt1 | contig 10599 bp, 10 predicted proteins | sample C33_3DmetaG_FD_165048 | JGI IMG/M metagenome (GOLD analysis project Ga0222714, IMG submission 165048) | Estuarine water microbial communities from San Francisco Bay, California, United States - C33_3D | ecosystem: Environmental > Aquatic > Marine > Unclassified | place: USA: California... | reverse complement strand
CATGGCGGTTACTTTGCTATCTGCCATTAGTTATTAGTCCTCTGGGAATTCGATATCATCAGCAGCATCACTGGTGATACCGTTCTTCGAAAGTGCAACCAGAACTTCATACTGGATACGACCAGCATGAGCACCAGTTAGAACCTTACGCTTGACCCAACCAGTGTGGGCGACAGCACCAGATTCAGCATTGTCAACACCTTGGTTCACACCAAGAGCAGCACGAGCAGTAGCAGTTGTTGCAGTCTGAAGGTCGAAATACTGGTCGTCATTACCAGTACCAGTTAGGTCAAGTTGACCAGTCGATGCGAACGTCTGCGAGTTGTTACCTGTGCCACTAAGGTCGATAGCATCACCACCTAGAGTTAGTGCTAGTTGGAATGTATCGTTAGTCTTATTAACAACAAAGTAATCATTACCCGAGGTCAAACCAGTAAGAGTAGTGCCACCTTGGTTGCTGTAGTTAAGTTCTGCACCATTAACTAGACCGTGTGCAGTTGAAGTGATAACATTAGTAGTTGTGTTAACAGCCGTAGTAGCAATTGTCATAGTGGCAACAGCATTGGTACCACGAGCGGCAGTGTTATACAGTCTGAAAGCATTTGCAGATACTTGACCTGGATAATAAGATGCCGCATTTGTTAGACCAGCAATAGCAGTACCACCATTATGATAATACTTGAGGTGCTCACCTGCAGTCAATCCGTGATTGGCATAAGTGAGAACATTTGTTGTGGTGTTAACGCCAGCAATTGGAACAGTGCGGCGTGGAACCGAAAGATTTACAGTTGGAGCAGTTTCGTATGAAGAACCATTATTTGTCACAGCGATTGCAGTAACTACACCATTAGCGATTGTTGCAGTTGCCGCAGCACCCGAACCACCACCGCCTGAGAATCCTACAGCAGGAACTTCAAGGTATCTTGTTCCACCTTGGATCAGAGAAACCGCTGAAATGTAACCACCTGTTTGGTCGCCGTGAATTTCGGAAGTTCTGACACCGAATACTTGTGTCGTTTCGAAGTCAGTCGTTGCAGCAGAAGCCATCGACGTTGGTTTTTCACTAACACGATAATCCTGACCAGAGAATGTAGTCAGAGTTGTTCCTGGATTTGCATTGATAACAGTGGCGGATGTTTCACTGGCAATTGCGGTGAAAATCATTTCCTGATTGCCAACTCGAAGCACATCACCAACTTGATATCCATCATCTTCAAAGTAAGTGCCAGTACCAGTTAGAGTTCCGCGACCAAGAGAAAGAGGTAGCGTGAAGGTGTGTGAAGCGCCAACACCATCGGTTGATGCGATTACATCAGGAACATTACGGAGCGCACCATCTTCGGTTGCCGCAAGACTGAAAGTGTTAGTTGTTGGGTTGGTAACATAATATGTGCTACCCGATGTTAGACCAACGACCGAAGTTCCTGAACCGTTTGAATATACCACAGGATCACCAAGTTGGAATGGATGATTTGCGGAAGTGTAAACGCCAGCAGCATGACCTGTGGCAGCATTGAATGTGATAGCAGATGCAGCAAGAGTTACTGTACCTGATCTTGATTTACTATCTGATTTACCCCATGCGGACATTAATTGTCTCCCTGTTTATAGTTTTTATCTACGAAATTAAAGAATTCTTTTCTCTTTTCTTCATCAAGTTCCGAGGGAGACTTGATGCCATACTGTGTAAGTGCCGCATTAAATGTGGACTTATATGACTCATTCATCTGTGTGATGGCTGCGATATCAGCAAGTGCTTCGCCGCGACGAGATTCAGTTGCCATAACCTTTGCTTTCTTAACGCCTTTCATTGTGCCACCCCAACGCTTACGACCAGCAAGTTCGCGGCCCTTAGCACGATGATCGTCAAAACCACCTAGATTATCTGCTTCTGCCTTTGCTTTTCGAGCATAGCTCCCAACAGTTGCCCTTGAAAGTTCATCGATTGATTCGACTTCTTCGTTCATCTCACCCTGCATATAGTTTGCAGCGGTTGAGATATAGTCTTCTGCTAGTGTAATCTTTGATTGAACCCACTCAGGAATATTTGTGTCGGCACTGAGCATATCGTGCATCTTTTGCGAGTTAGCAATGATTGACTTTAGTTGGGACATAGCCATGTCACCTTCGTAGTCATACTCTTGCTTTTCTTTTGCCTCTGTGGCGTATTGCACATACGGGTGATGCGGAACAGACTTAGCAGTAGCTCTAGCTTTATTGAAAATGGTATCATCACCAAGAACAATAAACATCATAGAGTTGAGGAAGTTTGCCATAACATCACGCTCGGCACCCTGTAAGGCCATACCACCCTGTGTCTTCGCAATAGCTTTACGAAGAATTGGAATAGTATTAGCTGGCATTAGACCAGCGCGAACAAGAGCCTGTAAACGAGCATCTAGATCGACCGACTCTGCAATTAATGTATCTTTAATTGTTTTCTCTAAAGACATTGTTATCTCCTTATCCTCTATATTTATTACTTAGAGGATGCACGGATCATCCAACCGTGCTTTGCGTGAACATCTAGACGCTCTTCGATTAGATTGACTAGACCTCTATTATTTTCTGCTTCGGCCAATCTATGAGCCGAATTCAATGCTTCGATGACAGCGGCATTCGCAGACATAAGGTCAGCTAACATCTTGCCTACATCTACACCATAGATTGAGGACTCAGTAACAGTGGTGATTTTTGCAATCTCTGTCATATTATATGGCGCATATTCATCTAATGCTCTAAGTTCTTCTGCAATAGTATCTACGGCAGCAAATAGCTCCTCGTATATACCAGAAAAGAAATCATGGAATTGTGAGAAGTCTTTACCTTCTACGTTCCAGTGAAAGCCATGTGCTTTAAAATACATTGCATATGTGTTAGCCATGACAATTTTCACGGCAGTTTTCAATTCATCCATGATTATTTCTTTCTCGTTCTAGCGTTTTGAACGCGCATCATATCACGCTTTCTTTCAGACTGTTGAAGTCTCATAGAAATTCTAGATACCATAGGAGCCATGCGCTTTACTTGATCTTCCAAACGTGCCTTTTCGGCTGGGGATACAGAAGATGGATCGCGGTTACGAAGAATGCGCTTATAAACCATTCTACGAGCGGCGCGAATAGAACGCGACTTGATACGGTCTGGTGTTGCAATCCGCTTTAGTGCCATATTCTTTGCCATATTACGGCGTGTCTTGTTACGCATTGCGGCAAATCTTTTCTTGAGGCGACCTTGTGGTGTGATAGCTTCATCAATCGATTCTGATTCCTCATCATCGTCTTCTTGTTCGCTGTCATAATACTTCTGTAATTCATCCCAATCGGATGTTTCAATTTCATGTGTAACTTCTGCCTCAATTACAGCTTCGTCCCACTCATTTGTCATACCATCACTATTCATATCACCGAGTTGCGGTTCAGGTGATAGTTGCGACGGTGTTGGATAATTAGCAGGAGTAATATCGCATGTGCAAGGCGCCATTGGCTGGCCCATTTCAGTTTCTTCTGAGATTGCTCTCATGAAATCTGCATGTGACTTATGCGCTCTCTTGACTAGGCTTTCCTTTTCGATAGAAGACTTCAATGAATGATAACGATCATTGAACTTTTCTACATGGTTAGGTGCTACATGATGTTCTGAGCCATCATAGAACTTAACCTTGGAGCCAATCGAAGATGCTTTGCGAAGTTGCATAACGAGGTGCTTAGGTTCTTCTGCTTTCTGGACTGCCTTTTTCTTTGCAATTTCTTTCTTGGCCTTTGCGATTTTTTTCGGGTCGGCAAGTGTCTTTTGTAGTTTGGCAGCAAATTCAGAACGCTTCTTGGCACCTAGGGCCGAGATTTCATTGATAGTTTCTTCGTTTCTAGAATTATTAAAGTCTGCATCGGTAGGTGCACCTTCTGAACCGGGCTTACGCATACGTTCACCCGAACCAGCTTTGATACGCTTACGCTTTGCATGAATGTTATCCCATAGACCACCTTCATGGATAGCATCACCAGAAAATGGATTCATTTCAGGAATCTCATCGGCTGTCATACCCTCTTGTCCAGGTGTGATAGCAGCAAACTTCTTACGAAGTTCTGGGCGACCCCATTCGTTTTCTTTACCCAGAACTTCGTCTAGTTGTGTTTCTTCATGCATCGCAGTGATTTGATTACGCAAAGTATGAGTGTTACTATGACGAATCTTATTATATGCTTGTTTATATGTCATTCCACGACGAGCATAATTATCAAGTGCATTCTTTACTTGATCCGTTTGCTTTTCGTAGTGAGCATCATGCATTTTCGATTCGGCATCGAATGCTGCTTCGTTGCAATTCCAGCGACGAAGTGACATAGCTTTGCGAGTTGGGCGTCCCTTCTCATCCTTCATAGGACCTTTCATGCCACCCATACGGGCGCAGAATGATTTGCGACGACCTGCAGCTTCGCCTTTTGGATCTAGCTTACTAGGAGGAGTTGTAACGGCGGTCTTAATACCCATGGCCTTGGCACCCTTACGAGTTAAACCAGCACCATCTTCTGTTGCGCGGTAGTGACCCTTAGAGTCTTCACCACGTTCCATGATATCTTCGATTTCTTCCTTGACGCCATACTTTTTCTTGGCATCAGCCACAGACTTGCTTGTTTGACGGGTAGCTTTTAATTCTTTTTCTAATCCCTTTAGAGCAAAGTCAGTAAGTTTCTTTGCTTTTACAGGAGTTGCTTTTGCACCAGCAGACCATGCGCCCTTAGTGTCGCCATAATGTTGGTCGCCACCCATTTCATTAATATCTTCTAGTTCTTCAGGAAGAATAGAAGACTTAGTTACCTTAGACTTGAATACCTTGTGGTCAACACCCACTCTCTTTGCCGCTACTTTATGGGCATGGGCGGTGTTCTGAGCCTTAACATGCACAGAGCCAGCGGCAACTGGCTTACCTACATGCTGCTTAGGAAACTCTACCTTCCACATACCATAGCCTTCTTCAAGTTCGGCTTCTTCTTTTACGCTACGACCCATACCACTTGAGTAAGTGTTTAGTTCGTAAGGATGAGTTCCGCCCTTGTTGAATACTTGAACATGGAGAACATGCTTCTTACCATTTGAATGAGTGGCTGGAATATGAAGCGAGGTTGTATTACCTTCACTTGGCTTCTTCGAACCTACACTAACATGTTGGAAGCGGTCATCTTCTGAAACTTTTAGACCCGACTTTTCGTGGTGTGAAAGAGCGTGATTGATTGCATCGGTGTATGACTTGTGATACAAAGTGTAGTCCGAGCCACGGGCTTCTGTTACTGCCGTGTCGCATGTGCCACAGCAATCAGGAGTGCCGCAGTTGTCGTGACTTTCTTCTGGGAGAATGAAGCGGTCTTTACTAACCTTAGCCCCGGTCCAGTCTTTCTTAGACTTGGCTTTTGCTTTTTCAATAATAGCTTTAGCGGCTTCTTTCACAGGCACACAGTTAGGGACTTCTTTACCACCCTTCTTCTTTTTGCCAACCATTTCATAGCCTTTCCAGCAAGGATCATTCTTCATGTAGGGGTCTCCAAGTTTAAACTCTATACCCCTATTTATAATATTTACTTCTTAGATTTTGCTGCGGCTTCGTCTACTGCCCGTTTATTGTCGTTGACCCATCTTTGCAAACCTTCAAGTTGTTGACTGTTTTGCAGGCATCTGGAGTAGTTGCCGATGATGGCGAGGAGGGCCGTAGTGTCTGTAATTCCTGAGGGGGACGCATCAGAAGCTCTGGTGGGGTCGGCATCACTGGCACTGGCACTAGAGTCGTGCGTGAACACCCAGCCGTTAGACATATCGTGCTGGCTAGGAACACTAGTTTGAGCGAGGTTACGATAGACATATTCTTTTTCCTTAATAGTATTAACACGGTCAACATATTCTGTTACTACTGTGTTTGATATTTCACTGTTCTTCTTTTCAAGGGCGGCAATAACTTTACTTTGTTTTGCAGAAAATCGTTGAAGTTCTGCTTCGGCATATGCTGAACCCTTCATGTAACCGAATACAAATACACCAAGTATTAGGGCAGCGCCTGCTAATAATTTATATGGTAGAGGGATCATACCGAACATATTTAATTCCTTATTCTTCTTCTGACTTCTTAGTAGGTTTTTTAGGTGCAAACTTTTCTACACCAGTAATACCAAGAGTGCCGATAACAATATACATTACACCGTTGAAGATAAACTCTTCGATAGTGTAGTCCCAGAATAGATTTGCGATGTAGCCTATGGCGATAAGCAGAGTAGATACAACTGCAACCCAACGCTTAGTCGATGGATTACCACCGTCGCTCATCATATCTTTTATATATGATAATAGTCCAGTCATTTATTCCACCGGGTTTTGAATTAATAGTAAACTATATTCGCAGGTTGCCGCAGTGCCAGAGTTTGATGAAATCATCGTAACATCTAAATCGGTCTTTTCAGGTAGAGGAAGTGGAACAGCAAATGTATAATCAAAGGTTGACTGATATAATAAGAATGTCATTGCATGTTGAAACGACGAACCATATGGACGATACTTGAAGTATCCTTTGCCGTCATTACCCTTACCGATATTCGCAGTACCTTGCAACATGTATCCAGTATATCCAGCAGGGATTGTATATTGTGCGCCCTGCGCAATACCTGTTTGCGGTGCAATATGACCCACGCAGGTTCCATTTCTGTTAGCATGGATTTCACCAACATTTGTATTCGATGTTTCACTGTAATGTAGGTAATTCAAACGAGCATAAGAAAGAGAGGTGACAACAGGAGTTGTGCCGTTAAGAGTTATGGTTTCAGTTTGTGATGCAAATGTAGATGCATTCAATCCCTGAATAAGAATTGTTCCTGTATCACTGGTAGAGGAACTAACAAGACTTAACGTTCCTGGTGTCGACCATGCCGACCAAGGATATATTTCAGAGTGCGACCAGAAACTTTCTTCTGTGCCATTGGCAAACGCTGCGTTGTATCCTGCCTTGAACACCCCTGACATACCAGGAACAAGACCACGAGCAACATTCAATCCGAAGGTGCTATTTTCAGATACCGCGGCGCCACCTGCAAGCGTTACTGGAAAAGGATTGGTTTCTTCAACAATAGAACCATCTTTCAGGCCAATAGCCATGGTCTCCAGACGATGTGGAGATTCCATTTCTTGATCATCTACTTTCCATTGTGCCATATTAGACTCCTAAAAACGTTTTGAAGGACATTGCTTCATGGAGCCCCATACCACGGCGAACATCTTTATAGAGTTCGTGTTTATGCTTAGTTGACATGGCACTTGGTGCCATCTTATGGAATTCTTTTTCGTTACCAGCGACTGCATGTTGGCGCATCTTTGTGCCGGAAGCACCTGCTACACCAGTGTCCTCATCCGAACGTTCTTTACCTACCGTATGAATGGTAATCTTCTTAAACTTGTAATAGCCGTGACGGCCTTCTTTACCATTATACTTGTGTGTGAGTGCATGGAATTCGTGTGCGCGGTCTGAACCAACATGTAAGTGTAAGTGAGTAACACCTTCGCTATGAAGTCTTGACAGTTGATGTAAAAGGGTTGGATGTTCTTTGTCTAGTAGACGAACATTCGCACCTGGAAATGCCCTCTTAGCATGTTTCAACTTCTGTTCCGGTGACAAAGGATTCTTCTTAGCATCATGGGTGCCAGTAAGAACAATCGTATGCCCATGTGTACCAGCAGCCCTACGAACCTGATTAACAACGGCTTCATGTCCAACTGTAATCGGATTCATTCTACCTTGTGTGATATGATGATGAACGTCAGCCATTATTTACCCTTGCTTGCTCTTAGAATTGCACTACGTTCTCTATTAGCTTTCGAGAAGCCTTCACGGTCAACAACTTTAAGACCATGTGCGACATAGCCTTCGCCGCCAGCGGCTGCACCATTAATATGTGTCGAGAACCCACCCCCACCAGCACGGTCTAATCCTCTAGCAAGATGATTTGTTGCCTGTTGTAGATGGTGGTGAATTTGAAATGATCTTTCGAATTGTTTTTTGTTGGCATCTACCTGATATAGATGAGTATTCATAGTAGCAGTCTTGCGCTCTTTAGCGGCTGGAGTCTTGACGGCATCTATTAGTTTCTGGTGTGCCGCCTGTAAATGCTTTCTGTATCCTTCAACAGAAGGTTTTTCACCACTCGTGACTGTTCTATTGATGTAAGTTCTTAGATGTATTTCATGACCAGATAGATGGTCATATGTATGACCCTTCATTAATTTCTCGGCGGCATCTAAATGCTCCGTGGCTTTTGACCTAACAGCGGCAGGAAGTTTGCGCTCTTCATCTGATACCAGATGTTGTACCATATGAACATCAGGATGTGATTGAAAGTGCGACATGTCCGTGATAGGATGTGCAGTTCTTTCTGGACCCTTTAGCTCCGTATGAATAGTGGCACTGACCTTAGACCTCTTCAACTTCTTCGCTTCTTCACTACCCGCAGTTGCACGATATTCAATTGTGTTAGGAGTGTGTGAGATATGCGAGGAGTATTCCGATCTTCCAGAAGGTTCACTCATATATCCACCCTGATATTCACCGGACTTTTTAGGAAGAACTTTACCCAGATGGGCATGAAGTGCCTTTAGAGGACCAACAAGATATGGTTTATGGCCGTGCTGCTTTTCAATATCTGAGGCAGAATAGTTATAGTGAGAACCCGCACCCTTATACTTTACACCGATCTTACCGTCCGCTGTTCGAATAGCATGAAAGGACATTCTATCATCAATCTTACGAGTGATAGGAGTTTTCCCATGCGCAACACCACGCAGAGTTTCCAATGCGTGGTGTGCAGCGTCTTGACTATCAAATGATCTATCAGAGGGATGCTCAATATGAGCAATACCACCGGTGTGTGTTGCCTCTGTAATGAATTGTGTAAGTGATAACATAAGGGTCCATCTCTATAGTGTACCCTATATTTATAATATTAGGGCAGTATGGTTTGCATTTCTTCTGTAACATCAATCATAGTAAGATCAATAGGAGGAAAGTCAATAGCGCCGTTTAAATTTATTTGAAACATTTCTGAATTGGTAGGAGCATCGGCAAAATATACTTCGAAGCCAGCAACAGTTTCTCTAACTGAGTTATCGCCGCCCTCGAACATATGAGCTACCTTATCAAGTTCTTCATTTATCATTTCAAAAGTAGGGTCACCAGTAAAATACTTGACGATATATTCTTTTGCACCAACAGTCTTCCATAATGGAAGGTCGGCGCTTCCTACATTTGCCCAAACAAATGAGGATACTACAAGTTTCAGATTCAATTCGTCCATATTATTTCCTAAAAACTGGTGCGCCGTGCAGGACTCGAACCTGCTGCCTCAAGATTAGAAGTCTCGCGCTCTATCCAGATGAGCTAACGGCGCATAACTATTGTATACTACATTTATAAGAGTTTGTCAACTCAAAAATCAAATTTAGAAAAATCTCTACGCTTTCCAATAGTAGTATTTTCAAACACAGGAACATCATCTTGACCTGAGTCCGTAATACCAGCCTGGGCAGAGTCTTCTAAATCATAGAGTTTCATCTTACCGCGGTCAATACCTACCATGAAACGCTTGTTCATTGCAGGGTCATTGTATCGGTTCTTCAACTGCTTCACCATCAACTGACCCATTTTGTCAAGTTCTTCTGTTGCGATAAGAGCAAACATCAAGTCAGCCGTTGCTGGCAGACCGAATGATTCTGAGGTGTCAGTCAGTTCAACGTCCGAGTTGGCATAACCACTACGAGTTGTCTGAGTGGCAGAAACGATTGGCAAGTCAAACTCTACTGCCAGACCACGAAGTTCTTCGGCAATACCCTTGATGACTGTGTAGGAGTTGGCACCAGAAGATGCTTTGTATCGACTAGAGGCACAGATATTGAGATAGTCAATGAAGATAACATCTGGCTTGAAGTTTCGCTTCAACTGGAGTTCGTTCAACAGAGCCTTGAAGTGACCAACGTGAGCCGATGCTGTTGGATATTCTTTGACAATCAAACGACCCTCGGTCTTAGACCTAATCTTTGCAATACGTTGGTCAAACATGGACTTCGAAAGGTCTTTAAGTTCTTGAATGTTCACGTTCATCAAGTTGGCATCGATACGTTCTGCGATACGTTCTTCTGCCATTTCCATGGTGATATACAGAACGTTCTTGTTCTGACCCAATGCCCCGGCTGCCATGTGGCACATGAACAGAGACTTACCAACACCAGTACCAGCAAGAGCAATATTCAATGTCTTATTTGGCAGCCCACCATTGGTAATCTTGTTGAACATTTCAAGGTCAAACGGCAGCTTTGTTTCAGCCCGATGATAGAAGTCAAACCGATTATCGGCATTATCGATGTAGTCATGGCCCACGTTGTTATCAAAGCCAACTGATAACGCATCTTGAAGAATGGAAGGGATGCCGTCTTGCGAATGCACCTTATCTTCCCCATCGATAATCTGAATAGATTGCATGATGGCGTTATACACGGCTCGGTCTTTACAGAACTTTTCAGTCTGGTCTAGAAGCCACTTCTCATTGGCATCTACTTCATCATCAAGTGCAGTTA
>Ga0222714_10006789_pt1 | contig 10602 bp, 4 predicted proteins | sample C33_3DmetaG_FD_165048 | JGI IMG/M metagenome (GOLD analysis project Ga0222714, IMG submission 165048) | Estuarine water microbial communities from San Francisco Bay, California, United States - C33_3D | ecosystem: Environmental > Aquatic > Marine > Unclassified | place: USA: California... | reverse complement strand
GCCGCCTTCATTAATCACCCTGGCCGAGCGGGAGCCGGATGGGCAAATTTTGTTTTGGATGGACAAGTAGTTTGGCGTTGGTTTAAATCCATTTTTGATCTTCACCGGATCCTTCGCGTTCCCCCCCACATCGCAGTTTTTTTCCTATGTTGTTGCCGCCGCTTTTTCGTCGCTTCGATTCCTCGCTGGGCATGCTTGTTGCCCTCACCCTCATGTCGGCGGTTTGGACGCCGCAGGTTCAGGCCCAGTACGGGGTTTCCCCCAGCCAGACCGGCATGTTCTTTGATGACCTGCGTTCGCGCCAGAAAGCCGAGGCCGCCGCCAGCAAGTCGGGTGCACGCGACGGGGACGTGGTCTATGATTATGAGAGCGGTCTGTATCGCTCAAGCGGCGAGTCGATGGGGCAGCGCAGCACGGACTATGAGTCCTCCCGTGAGATCAGCCGTCCGGCTGTGCGCAGCGGCAGCGCCGCCTTTGCGGCGCGCACTGCGGGCGATTACACCAACTATGCCGGCCAGTACACCTCGCCGACAGGCTTCTTTGCGCCGACCTACATTTCCGACCCTTTCCTCAATGGCCGCCGCAACCTGCGTCTTGGACCGGTGAACATCGGTTTCGGTCTCTATCAGGGCGTGGAGTACAACGACAACGTCAATCGTTCCGGCACCGACCCGATTGACGACATCATCACCAGCACCCTGCTCAACATCGACATGAATTATCAGGTGACCCAGAACAACCGGCTGTCGTTGACCACGGCGATCGGTTTCGACAATTACTGGAACCACCCGGAAATGTCGCCCTATGGCAGCGGCAATTTTGTGCTCAACGTTCTGCCGGGCAGCACCCTGGCCTTCGACATCAAGGCGGGTCCGGTCTTCATCACGATCTACGACCGCATCTCCGTGCGTCCGGCGGTCCGCAATGACTTTGCCCTGACCCGCAACCAGGTGTTCGGTGTCTTCCAGAATGATGCCGGCATTGCGGCCAATTGGCGGATCAACTCCGCCTGGACGCTGGCCGTCAACCTGATGCATTCGGACGCCATGGCGCTCCAGGACCAGCCGCAGAACATCCCCGGCGTTGGTCGCGGCCGCGGTGCCGACAATCAGGACAGCTTCAGCCGCACGACGGATTCCATTCACACCTCGCTGTCGTTCAGTCCGACCGGCACCTGGGCGACCGGCTTTGAGGGCGGTGTCACCGATCTGAAATACAAGAATGAGTTCAACCCCGATGGTCTGTTGACGAACGCCGGTGTTTTCCTGGCTCTGCCGATGGCCAAAAACACTTATGCGCGCTTCGCCGCCGGCTGGCAGAACTTTGAGTTTGATGACATTGCCTACAAGACCTACGGCCCGCCCGGTGCTGCACGACCCCTCACCTCGGGTGACAACACCGACCTCGATGACTTTTATTACAGCGCGACCTTCAGCAACCAGCTCAACTCGCGCGTCAGCCACAGCCTGAGCTTCGGTCGCGAGTCGGCGCTCAACGTCACCTCCAATTTTGTCACTGCCGACTTCGTCAACTATGGCGTATCCTTCATTGCATGGAAAGGTAGCCGCATTTCGCTCAGCTCCTACGTGGAACAGGCCGAGATGTCCGGTGGCGTGTATGCTCAGGAAACGCTGCAATATGGTCTCGATCTGCACCTTTCGCATCGCATCACCTCGAAGCTCACCGGCGGCATTGGCTATCACTATGGCCGCACGGACGCCGAGCGTATGGGCAACTCGATTGGACCGGCCGCCAAGGCTGCGGGCGACCTTGGCAGCTATGCCAACGCCGGCCTGTTCGACCAGCATGCTTGGAACTTTGACCTCACCTACGCGCTTTCGAACAAGGCGAACCTGGTGTTTGGCTACCGCTACTACCTGACGAACATGCTGTCCGGACCGGGCAACTTCAACGACCAGGACTTCACCCAGAACCGCTTCATCCTGGGCTTCAACTACAACTTCTAACTTCCGCCGACGTCGTCCATGCCCCCGCTTCGTCTCTTTGGTCTGCTCTTCCTGTTTCCCGCCCTCTTGAACGCGCAAGACGCGGGCGTGCGCGAGTATGATGAACGCCGGCAGGCGGCTCCCGCCCAGGTCGCCACCGGTGAAATCTCGCGTTCCGCCGCCGTCATCAACTCGATGGACGTGCTCGACGACACCCAGCCGATTGAGCCCGGCGACACCATCAGCATGCGCATCGTCGAGGATCGCACCGAGCCGCGCCAGCTCCGCGTCGGTGCCACCGGTGAAATATATGCCCCGCACATCGGCCTCGTGAAGGCCGCTGGCCGCACCTGCAAATCCCTCGCCTACGAGGTCAAGAAGCGCCTCGAGCAGAGCTACTACAACCAGGCCACCGTCGTGGTTGCGATTGACCTCAAGCGCCAGGACGATCCCAACGCCCGCCTCCGCTACGGCAGCGCCGAGATCGATTTCTTCACCGTCTACGGCCAGGTGCTTCGCCAGGGCAAGTACGAGTTGCCCCAGGACGAGGACATCACCATCAGCCAGGCCATCCTGCGCGCCGGCGGATTCGCCCAGTTTGCCAATCCGCAGAAGGTCAAGCTGGTCCGCAAGACTCCGCAGGGCAACAAGACCATCGTGGTCGACCTCGACGAGATCATGCGTCGAGGCAATCTGGACTACGACATCTACATCCGGAACAACGACGTGATCATCGTCGACGAGAAGAAGGTGAATTTCTGAGGCCGACTCACCCCGTGCCCGGCTGTGGAGGCTGAACGTCAGCAGGCCCGCGCCGCCTGACCCACCCCCGACCCCCGTGAACACCCCACCGCAAGCCCCCCAGGACCAGACGCTGAGCCTGCCCGGTCACGGGCAGTCGCACAATCTCAGCCGCATCCATGAGACGTCGGCGAAGCTGCAGCGCTACCAGATCCTGTTCCTCCGGCGCTGGTGGTTCCTGCTGTTGACCGCCTGCATCGGCATTTGCGTGCAGGCCGTGCTCATCACCGGCAAGCCGGACGAATACAAGTCGCTCGCGAAGCTCGTTGCCGGTGGTCGAATGGTCGCCCAAGGCGAGGTCGCCGGCTGGCAGGAAATCATGGTCGATTTCTATGGCACGATCATCGAGACGTTGCAGAGCGCCGAGATGAAGAAGCGCGCCCTCGCGCGCATTCGCGCCCTCTATCCCGACCTCAAGGATTCCGAGGTGGAAATCCAGGTCGCCCAGAACCGGGGTTCCGCGATTTTCAATGTCTTCGCGACCGGTTCCGATCCGGCCTACACCAAGATTTTCCTGCAGGCGCTCATCGACGAGTTCATCGCCTTCCGTCAGCAGATCCGTGAGCAGGGCCTGGAGAAGGCGCTCAACACCTTCACCGAGAACGTTGTCAAGAAGGGGCGAGAGTTGCAGGATTGTGGCGAGAAGCTGGAAGCCTTCCGCAAGGCCAACAACGTCGTCATCTTGACGAACGGCAACAACGAGGCCGCCGCCTTCCTGATCAATCTCAAGGTCAAGAAGGAGTCGCTGCTGACGGAATTGAACGACATCCGCCTCGCCCTGGAGGATGTCGACGCCGCCATGGTAAACCGTGAGCGCTCCGCCCTGGCCGGAGCCGCCAGTGTCACCGCCGGAGCCGCCACCGCCCCGGCCGGGGCTGCCAGCGCCCCCGCCGACAACACCGCCACCCCCAAGGTTGAAAGCTCGCGCAACAGCCTGGGCATTTCCACCGCGGAGCGCAACTACCTGGAAATCCGCAACGAGGTCTTCCGCCTGCAGAACGAGCGCACCAAGCTGCTGAAGTCCTTCAAGGAGCAGCATCCCTCGGTCGTGGAGGTCGATGAGCGCATCGAATCGGCCAGGCGTTTGCTGGCGAATTTCTCCGAGGAAATCCTCAAGGAACTCCGCGGTCAGATGTCCGATCTGGAACGTCGCGTGCGCGGCCTGGACCAGCAGATCGCCGCCAAGGAGAAGGAGGCCCTGGAACTCGGCGCCAAACTCGCCGAGCACGAGCGTCTGGAGGAGGAGTACAAGTCTGCGAAGCTGGCCCATGACCAGATGTTTGAGATGGTCGTCAAGTTTCAGCAGATGCAGAATATCCAGACCGACTATGTCGCCGTTCAGGAGCCCGCCTCCGACGCACTCAAGGAGGAACTGGAGCCGCTCAAGCCGCTGCTTGGCGGCATGCTCGCCGGCCTGATGGGCGGCATGATTATCCTGCTCATCTTTGACCGCCTGGATGACCGCATGAACTCGTTCAGCGAGTTTCAGGGGCTTTTCCCGAGCGAGTCCGTGCTGGGCCAGATTCCGGAACAGAAGCAGCGCGGCGACGTTGCCCTGCTCCAGTCCAACGACACGCGGCACCTCTACGCCGAGGCGTTCCGCAATGTTCGCTCGTCGATCCTCTTCAAGAACTGGCAGGGCACACCGCCGAAGACCATCCTGGTCACCAGTGCCGTGCCCAACGAGGGCAAGACGACCGTCACCTCCAACCTAGCCGTCACCATGGCGCTGGGGGGCGCACGCGTGCTGCTGGCCGACTGCGACCTGCGTCGCGGCGGGGTCAGCGAGCTGTTCAAGCTGCCCAACACGCCCGGCCTCAGCGAAGTGTTGCGTGGCCTGATCCCTTGGCGCGATGCCGTTCAGGACACCGGCATCCCCAACCTGAAGTTGCTGGCGCGCGGCGAGGTCATCGACCAGACCTCCGAGGTGCTTCTCTCGAAGATCGCCGACGAGGTTCTCAAGGAAATGGCGGCCGACTACGACTACGTCATTTTCGACAGCGCCCCGGTGCTGGTCGCCGACGACACCGGCAGCTTCGCGCCAAAGCTCGACATCGTGCTTTTCGTCGTGCGCATGTCCTCGACCCTGGCCCGCCTCAGCGGCAAGGCCCTCGACACGCTCTATGACCGACAGGTCAATGTCGGTGGGGTGATTCTCAATCGCTCTTCAACGAACCTCAAGGAGTACACGTACTACAACTACGCGAGCTACTACTACACGCCCGCGGCGCGTGCTGCGGAAAAAGAGAAGAAGGCCTGATCGGACGGAGCGCCCGGTTCCGTCGGATCAGTTGGCTTGCTTGAACCGCTCGCTGGCCTTCTGCAGTTTCGGCTGCGGCCTCCTGGCCCACTCCGTGACATCGGACTGCAGGACTTCGATGGCCTTGTCGAGCTGGCGGTCGATGCCTTTGGCGGCATCGCCGGGTTCGGGCCACAGAACGTGGTGGGGCTGCGCACCGTTGAGTTCCATGTCGAGGCCCGATTCGAGGCCATACCAGCCGCGGGAGGGCAGGCGCAGGGTGCCAACCTCAAAGATGCGTGTGCTGCCGGTACTGATGACGCCGCCGGCGGTGGGGGTGCCGACGAGTTGGCCGCGCTTGAGCAGGCGGATGGCATGGCTGAAGATTTCGGCGTTGCTGAAGCTGTTTTGGTTGCACAGAACGGTCACTGGTTTGTCCCAGGTGGTGTAGATCTTGCGATCCTGAGGATAGCCGGGGAGATCGCCCCCGCGCGGCACGGTGATGGCATGGCGGGGTTGGGTGAGCGCGGTGAGCAGGTGATCGGTGGTGGAACCACCGCCGTTCTCGCGCACATCAATGATCAGGCCATCCCTGCCGGCTCCGGCGGCATACAGTTCCTCCTGGAACTTGTGGAAGCTGGCGCTGTCCATGGCGCTGATGTGCAGGTAGCCAAGCCGGCCGCCGGAGCGTTCCTCGACGCGGGCTCGGTTGGCCTTGATCCACTGGTCATACAGGAGACTGCGCGCGCTGCCATAGCTGATCGGGCGCAGGCTGATCTCGCGCTCCTTGCCGTCGGCGGCGCGGACGCTCAGGCGGATGTCACGCTCCAGCGGACCGTTCAGCAGCTCGCTGACATCCTGGCCGGGCCGGGTCTCGCGACCGTCGACGCGCAGGATGAGTTCGCCGGGCAGGATGCGGCGCAGGCGGTGACTGGCCGGTCCCTTGGGGAGGACATCGCGGACTTTCCAGCCCGGTCCCGGGTGGCCGTGATCGAAGCGCAGGCCGAGATGGGCCGTCTCCTCGCGCCAGGCCGCGGGCGGGGAGCCGGTCGCACTGGAGTCGAGCATGAAACCGAGGTGGGAGCCGTTCAATTCGCCGAGCATCAGGTGCACGAGTTCCTGGACGGCGCGCAGGTCGGGGGCTTCGGCGGCAAGCTTGGCGTATTTTGTGCGCACCGCGTCCCAGTCGCGGTTGCCCAGCCGCTCGTCGTAGTAGTGGTCGCGCATGACCCGCCAGCAGAGGTCGAAGATCGCGCGCTGGCGTCCCGCCCGCTGGGTGGCCTGAAGAGCACGAAAGCGCCAGATCGTGAGGCTACCGGTGGCGGAAAGGCTGGCTGGCAGACCTTCGCTCAGGCCGACGAGTTGGTTGCCCTGCTTCAGCCAGTGCACGTCGGCCAGGGTGGAGTTCGACAGCAGTTTGGGCTTCAGCTCGTCGGGGAATTCGAGGGTGTAGGTGCCGTGCTTGCCGTCCACACTCGCGGCAAAGGCGAGCTTCTTCGAATCCGGCGACCAGTTCAGTCCGGCTTCGGTCGTGTTCGGCAGGCGGATGCGCCGGATGCGCTCGCGGATGTCTTCCAGATCCATTGGCAAGGGCTTGGCCGCGACTTTGGGTGCCTCCTTCGCTTGCGCCTTGGGTTCCGGCTTGGGCGTCGACTTTTCCGGTGCTTTGCCCTTGGTGGCGGCCTGGGCCTGGGGGGATTCCTTGGGCTCGGTCTTCGCCGGGGCTGGCGTGCCTGCCTGAGCCTTGGGTTCCGCCTTGGGTGCGGCCTTCGCCAGTTTTTCCCGTGCCTTGATCAGCGTGCGTTCGCGGCGCGACTGTTCATCGTCCTCAGCACGCAGCCAGACATAGTGGATGTCGACCTCCTCATTGTCCCGGCGCCCCGTCCAGGCGATCAGGCGACCGTCAGGCGACCAGGCGGGCGCCTCGTCGTTGTCGGGGTGGCGGGACAGGTTGAAAGGTGGCTTGGAGCCGTCCACCGGCAGCAGCCAAATGTCGCTGTTGAACCATTCGTCGCTTTGCGCGTAGGCCAGCCACTGGCCATCGGGGGAGAAACTGTAGCTGGGCCTGTTCCAGGAGGTAAACAGGCGTTTGGCATTCTTGCCGTCGGCATCGGCAAGCCAGAAGTCGCCGCGTCCCTTGAGCCAGACGAGGCGCTTGCCGTCGGGACTGAACTGCAGGCCGCTTTCGACCTCCGGATCCTGGGTGACTTTTTCCAGTTTGAAGTCGCTGTTCTCCCACCAGGGTTGGCCCGGCGAGGCCGGCAGTGCCTTCCATACGTCGGCCTGGCCGCCCTGGTCACTGACGAACCAGAGCGACTTGCCATCGGGGGAGAAGACTGGATCGCGCTCCTCTTCGGGCGTGTGCGTCACCTGGCGGGGTTCACGCAGTTCGGTGTCCATGACCCAGAGGTCGGCATCGGCCACGAAGGCCATTTGCAGACCGTCGCTGGTGAAGGCGATACGGGTGGCCCGCTCAAACACGCGACGCTGCATGGGGCTGTCGGCGGGGTCGCCCTGAAACTCGATGCGAATCGGTTTCGGTTCCTTGCCGGGTTGCCAGCGGTAGAGGTCGGCAAGGTGGCGGAAGACCAGGGTTGAACCGTTTCTGGAAAGGGCGGGGAAGACGACCGAGTCAGTCTTGAAGGTGGTGATCTGGCGGGTCTGTCTGCTGGAGAAATCAAACTCGCAGAGGTTGAAGGCGCTGTCGCGGTTGCGCGTGAAGTAAAAGCCCGAGCCATCAGGCTTCCAGATCGGGAAACGGTTTTCGGTTTCGCCGCTGAGGATGGCTTTGCAGGAGCCGTCGGTCCGATTGAGCAGCCAGATTTGACCGGCCCGCGAGCCGCGATAGCCTTGTCGCCACCACGACTCGCCCTCGCGCACGAAAAGAACCTTTTGGCCATCGGGTGACAGCGAGGCCTCGGCAGCAGCATCATCGAGCAGGATCTGTTCAGCCCGCCGCTGCTGCACCTCGATCAGGGCCAGGCGTGCCGAGCGCGAGCCGCGCATCCAGCTGTGGTCGCGCACCAGCGTCACCAGCAGTTGGCTGCCGTCCGGGGTCCAGCCGGCGAGGTCGTAGCCCTCGCTGTGCCAGGTGAGTTGGCGCGGTGCGCCGCCGTTGGCCGGCATCAGGTGGATCTGGCGTCCGTCCTGACGTTCGCTGAGGAAGGCGATCTGGCTGCCATCGGGCGAGAAGACCGGGGTGGAGTCCATCGCCGGATGCTCTGTGAGCCGTCGCGCATTGCCCCCCAGGCTCGGCACGCTCCAGAGATCACCGCGCCAGCCAAAGACCAGGGTCTTGCCATCCGGCGACAGGGCCGGCGTCTGGGCCAGTCGCACCGGTTCGGCGGCGGCGGTGGTTATCAGGGCAAACAGGGTTGCAGGCAGGAGGCGGCGCATGGCGCGCAGCCTAATCCAGCCGATTCACGGGCGGCAAGCTATTCTCCAACTCAACCCACCGCCTCGACGCAGCGGCCGCAGAGGGTTGAGTGGTCGGCATGGCTGCCGACGTCGGGCAGGTGGCGCCAGCAGCGTTCGCACTTGGCGTTTTCGCAGACCTCGACGAGCGCGGTCAGTTCCGGGCCGCGGGTGACGTGGAAGTCGCTGAGGATGAAAAACTCCTGCAGCGCGACGCGGTCCTGCCAGATGGGGTGGTCAAACCCGCTGGAGGGCAGGGTGAGGTGGACGCTGGCTTCGAGGTTGGAACCGATCTGTTTGGCCTGGCGCGCGGCCTCGATGGCCTGTTGGATGACGGTGCGTGCCTTGAGCAGTTCCTCGACGGCGGCACAGGCCTCGGCGCCGGCCTGGGCGGGATCGGGCTGCGGGAAGGTCTGCAAGTGCACGCTCTCGGTGTGGCCGAGGTGCTCCCAGACCTCGTCGGCGGTGAAGGCGAGAATCGGAGCCAGCAGGCGACAGAGCGTCTCGCTGATCGTGCGGATCGCGGCTTGCGTGGCGCGGCGGCGCGGGCTGCCGGCGGCGTCGCAATACATGCGGTCCTTGGTGATGTCGATGTACAGCGCGCTCAGTTCGCTGGCCAGGAAGCTGTTCACCACCGTGAAGACTTTGCGGAAGTCGTAGGCGGCGTAGGCGTCGACACACTCGCGGGTGATCTGGTGCAGGCGTTCGTGGATCCAGCGGTCGATCAGGGTGTCGGCGGTGTTTGCCTCAGCTGAGGTTTCGGTGGACGGAGGGGCGTCGTGCAGGTTGCCGAGCAGGACGCGGAAGGTGTTGCGGATGCGGCGGTAGGATTCGCCGGTCTGCTGAAAGAGTTCCTCGCTGAAGGGCACCTCGTTTTGGTAATCGACGCTGCTGACCCAGAGGCGAACCATGTCGCCACCGTACTTGTTGTAGTAGTGGTCGGCGGTCATCGGCTTGGCGTTCTTGTCGTTGCCCTGGGCCGACTTGCTGATCTTGTTGCCGCTGGTGTCGACAACGAAGCCGTGGGTGATGACGGTTTTGTAAGGCGCCTTGTCGCGCACGGCGACGCTGACCATGAGACTGCTCTGGAACCAGCCGCGGTGCTGGTCGGTAGCCTCGATGTAGACATCGGCCGGACAGTGCAGCTCGGGATGGCGGTCGAGCACGGCGACGCTGGAGCAGCCGGAGTCGATCCAGACGTCGAGGGTGTCCTTGCAGCGGGTCGAGCCGGCGGGCAGGCCGAGCAGGTCGCACCAGAATGCGTCGTCCTTCTCGAACCACAGGTTGGTGCCATGGGTTTCGACGGCGTCGGCGACCTTGGCGATCAGGATCGGGTCCATGAGCACGCTGCCGTCGGCGGCATAAAAGACCGGCAGCGGCACGCCCCAGGTGCGCTGGCGCGAGATGCACCAGTCGGGGCGGCTCTCCACCGTGCCGTGAATGCGGTTGCGGCCCCAGGCCGGCAGCCAGTTGACCTGGTCGATCTCATCAAGGGCGCGGCTGCGGATGGCGTCAATGCGAATGAAGAACTGTTCGACGGCGCGAAACAGGATCGGGGTCTTCGAGCGCCAGCAGTGCGGGTACTGGTGGACATACTTTTCCTGACCAAGCAGGACGCCTTTTTGTGCCAGCAGCTCGATAATGCCGTCGTTCGACTGGAAGACGTGGCGTCCGACGAAGTCCGGCAGGCCACACTCGGCGGTGAAGCGGCCGGCGTCGTCGACGGGCGAAAGGATGTCGAGGCCGTGCTCGCGGCCGGCGATGTAGTCGTCCTGGCCATGGCCGGGCGCCATGTGCACCGCACCGGTACCCGTGTCATCGGTGACGAAGAGGGCATTGATGACCTTCGAGGTGCGCGGCAGGAAGGGATGCTGGGCCTCGGAACCGTTGAGCAGGCTGCCCTTGAACTTTGCGGCGGCTTGCGTGGTGTCGAGCGTGAAGCCGGTGGCGGCCTGGAAGGCCTCCAGCCGCGAGGTGGCGATCACCAGTTTCAGGCAACGGCCGTCGGCATGGGTGAAGGAACCGCAGACGTAATCAAACTCGGGGTGGAGGGCGATGCCGAGGTTGGCGGGCAGAGTCCAGGGCGTGGTGGTCCAGATCACCAGCGAGGCGTCCTCGAGACCGGGCGGCGGCGACTTCAGGGTGAAGGCCACGTGGATGGCCGGCGAGGTTTTTTCCTTGTACTCGACCTCGGCCTCGGCG
>Ga0222714_10006786_pt1 | contig 10609 bp, 10 predicted proteins | sample C33_3DmetaG_FD_165048 | JGI IMG/M metagenome (GOLD analysis project Ga0222714, IMG submission 165048) | Estuarine water microbial communities from San Francisco Bay, California, United States - C33_3D | ecosystem: Environmental > Aquatic > Marine > Unclassified | place: USA: California... | reverse complement strand
TTCATATTTTAAAAGTTTATAATTTTTTTATAAACATTGCATTGCTTAGCTGAGACGATGGGGACTAGATAAATTTTATCTAGATCAAAGACCTCCATGGTTTTTCATACATAGACCGTGTCAGTGAGCTAGTTCCTAGGTGTGCTTGCTACAACCCCACCAATTTATTTACAGCATATCCTTCATGAGATTCTTTCATTAGTAATATAACTAAATCTTTACTATTTTTTAATGAGAAGAGAGAACTAACTATACATCGTAGTAACTCCTAGGTAAATTATGGTTAATCACAAAGCCCCTTCTTGAATGGCTAACCTCTCTTCTCGCTTTGAACTGCAACTAAATTTAGAAAGTAGTGGCAATACCCAAGAGCGCTAAAGCGCTTGTAGACTCTGAGACTATCGGGCTGTCTTTTACTTTACTTGGCAAGAAGTCCATATTCAGTCTCACAAATCCGGATATTCGATCCGTGATTGGGAAAAAGGAGTTAATTCCTAGATAGGGTGTTGTTGTTGCCCCCGGGGAGTACGCCGCGCGACCACTAATCACTTCACTGTCATAGACACCATACAAATACTTTGACTTCTTAGCATCGTAGCCTTTGATACCAAGATCAGCGAACACGGGGTTCCCAAAAAGGGGAAAGATAAATTGATTTAGAGATAGATTGAAAAAGGAACCGTCATACTCCCTAGTGACTTCTAGCCCCGCTCTGAAACTGAGGCTTGTCCCGGAGGCAATTTGATATTTGGAGCCTATCGAAAAATCAGCTGTTGCATCCCTACTCATGCCGGATAGGGTACTCGAGTCACTACTATCATAAGGCCCAAAACTAGGGCTTAGCTGCATGTCCAATTCTAATTTTTCTGCGTCAACTACTTTATACTTGATCCCATTCGCCAAACCTAACTCCCAGGGCCCTTTTCGATATTCAAGGGAGGGGTATAGTCGAAATACCGTATCTACCCCTTTGTAAATAGAGTTGCCACTCATCGCAACAACCCCTACAGAAAGACCCTCTCGATCCTGAGTAAAGGAAAGTGGACTCCATAAAAGACTAAAGATTAGAATAATTATCCGCATGACTGATTTAAACTTCTATATTTAAAAACGATTCTCAATTAAGAGATACGTTTTTTATTGCTTCTAGATTTCTGTGGATTAGCCTTAATCTTTACTAATGGCTAGCTGCTTAGGTAATAATTATTGAGTGAAATTTTGATTAATTTTCCTCTAATTGTTTTTTTCTAAAATAACTTCGATATTCACTAGGAGATTTATTATAAAATTTTCTAAAAGTATTAATAAACACAGTATTATAACTAAAGCCTGTCATGTTGGCTATCTCAGATATCTTATACTCATCATAAAATAATAAATTTCTCGCTTTTTGAATTCTTATTTTAGAATAATGCTTTATGGGACTTACTCCATGATAGTCTTTAAAATATCTCTCAATTGTTCGAAGAGAAACATTCAATTCTTTGGCAATCAATTCTAGCTTGATTGGATTTTCAATATTTTCCTCCATAATTTTTATGACTTTACTGCAAAGATAATTAGTAGACTCTTGGGAAAAATTATCAATTTGTGAAACTGAATTATTTCGAGTTTTGTGGATAAGAGCGGTTGACACTTCTTTGGCATAACTCTCATCTTTTATTTCAGAAATGATTTTAATCATTAGATCAACTATGGAAACTCCTCCAGCGCAAAAATATAAATTATTTTTATTCAAGACATAAATATCGTCCGATACATTAATAAAAGGGTATCTTTCAAGAAAACTATTTTTAACTTCCCAGTGTACGCAAACTTTAGTTTCACGAGTGATTAAACCTGCCTCCGCAAGGTAGAAGGCTCCCGTATCTACAGCAATAAGTTTAGTTCCGTTTTTGTGAAGATATCTTAGAGTTGCTAATTTTTTTGAAGAAATTTTTTGGGTAGGGAGGTTGCCACCAAAAATAAATAAATAGTCAGGTATGATTATGTCTTCCAAATTCTTGTTATTGTCCCACCACATTCCATTTGAGGATCTCACCCTACCGCCTTTCTCAGTGACATTAAAGTAAGTGAAAACTTCCTCTAATCGATATTGATTGACAATTCTCAGAGTTTCTTGAGCTAAGATAAAAGAGTTTACTGGGAATTCTGGTTCTAAAAAAAAACTAAAACTATATTTATCTTGATACATTATAAGCGACAAATACTAATATTTTACGACAATATATTAAATATATTCATATTTATAGACAAAATTATAATAAACAATTTTAATTTTTTATTGTCGAATTTAGTAGTTATTTTTAAGGACTTTAAGTTTTTAATTATTGTAATTCTAGAATTTAAGGAGGAATTATGAATAAGATAAAACTTGTATTTGCTTCATTACTTCTTGTATTTGCTACTTCTATAGCAAAAGCAGAAGATGATGTGAAGCTTAGACTCAACTGGATGTATTATGGATCACATGCAGGGTTTGCCCTTGGATTTGTAAACGACATCTATAAAAAACATGGGATCGACCTTGATATTAGATCAGGTAATGGTTCCAGTTCAGCTCACCGATTAGTTGCTAATGGAGATAGCGACTTCTCCTATGGTTCCTGTGGCGCAATGGTTAATCTTGCTTCGCAAGGAGCTCCAATAATTTCTGTTGGCGTCATAGACGCCATGGGTACAGAAGCTATTTTGGTTCGTCCAGACAGTGGTGTTAAGTCAATTGGAGATCTTAAAGGAAAGAAAATTTTAACAACTGCAAATGCAGGTGTGAATACTTTCATTCCTATTGTTCTAGCCAATGCCGGCCTTAAAGAATCTGATATCAATTTAACTAATGTCCCTGATGGTGCTTTAGTATCAAGTTACCTTGAGGGTAGCGGTGGCGCTGTTGGTATTCTTGGTGGATTAGATGACAAGCCTGCTGAAATTAAAGCCAATGGCGGAGATCAGCCAGTTCTTTCCCTTACTCTGACTATGGCGTTAACCAGGTAGGGTATTGTGTGGCTACTCATACTGATACGGTTAAAAATAATCCTGATCTAGTGAAGCGTTTTGTTCAAGCGACAATGGAGGCCTATGCTGCAGCGGAAGCAAACCCAGATGCAGCGGTAAATGCTATTGCTGATATCGTGGGCGGCTCAATGGCTGAAGACGCCGGTAAGGCTCAATCCCGTGAGGTATTAGATGTTACGCTAGGTATTCTTTACTCAAATGCAAATACTGACAAAGTGTTAGGTCTTAACGTACCTTCTGATTGGGAAGATATGGTTAACCTAATGAAGGAGTATAATGATTTAGACTCAGCTGCTAAAGCAACTGACTTCTATACTAACGACTTCTTATAAAATAAGCTGTAAAATGCAGTCGGAATATTTTCCGACTGCATATGATTAATACCCATGGAAGAATTCATAAAAATACATTCAATTAAAAAAATTTTTGGGTCGGGCGAAGACCAAGTCCACGCCTTTGGGCCGGCGGATATTTCAATTAAAAGTGGCGAATTTATTTCAATTTTAGGCCCCTCGGGGTGTGGAAAATCGACCTTGATGTTGATGATGGCAGGTCTTCTTAGGTCGTCCAGTGGAAGTATCTCTTTTGACAATCAAATTGTTTCTGAACCTAAAACCGATATAGGGATCATGTTCCAAGATAATACGCTTGTCCCTTGGAGAACAGTAGAAGGAAATATTAAATTACAATTAGAGCTTAGAGGGTTAAGTCCAAATGATTACGCAGATAAAATTCATGAAATTCTAAAATCGGTTAACCTGGAGGATTTTAAAGACCGCTTCCCCTCAGAGCTATCAGGTGGAATGCAGCAACGTGCTGCTTTCTGTCAAGCTATGATACATGAACCTAAAACCATTCTACTCGACGAGCCCTTAGGAAAATTAGATGCTATGACTAGAGAAAGGATCAGAACTGATATTCAAAATCTATGGATGACGCATAAACCGACAGTAATTTTTGTTACCCACTCTATTGAGGAGGCGGTACAGCTTTCTAGTCGAGTCATTTTAATTACACCCCGCCCAGGAAAAATAGATAGAGAAATTGAAATTGATTTGCCCTATCCACGAAATTTAGAAGTTAAACGATCACAAAAATTTTTTAAATATGTCACCGAAATTCAGGAGGTCTTTCATCAATATGGCGTCATCTAATAATAAGTTTAAAAATTTTCTAAGATGGATTGCTAGTGGATGGATGCTCATTTTATTTTTTGTTCTCTTCTTTTTATTTTGGGAATATTCAATCCCGCTCTTTGAAATTCCTCGATATATCTTACCAGCTCCATCTGAAATAGTTCAAAAAGGCTCAGCCGATTTTGATAAACTCATTTATTATACTGGGGTTACAGGACTTGAAACCGTCCTTGGATATTTTTTAGCTATTATTTTGGGATTAGGTTTTGGGATTGCCATTTCTTTTTCTTCAATTCTGAGACGCACTCTTTATCCTTTTTTTGTCAGTATTGAGATGACACCAAAGATCGCTTTTGCCCCACTTTTTATTTCTTGGTTTGGTTTTGGTCTATTGCCAAAAGTCATCATCGTAATATTGGTCTGTTTTTTTCCAATTGTTTTAAATGCAATCTTAGCTTTCAACTCACTGAGCAACGAGTTGACTCTATTCCATAAATCAACTGGAGCTAGCGCCCTCAAAACCTTTTTTAAAATTAGACTACCCGCAGCAATGCCCCAATGTTTTGTAGGTTTTAAATATGCTGCAATTAACGCGACTGTGGGTGCCACAATCGCTGAATTTATTGGCTCTGATCAAGGCCTCGGATTTTATATTTCTATTGTCACTGGAAATATGAGACCTGATCTCGCTTTTGCTGGTATTTTCTTCTTAACCCTCTTAGGACTAACTCTCTTTGGTTTTGTCACATTGATGGAAAAGATTTTAATACCATGGCACATCTCAATGAAAAGGATAAATAACTAATGAACTATCAAGAACTCAAAAAAAAACTAGAGGGTTGCTATGTAACTGTTCCGACCCCTTTTAAAGACAGCGAAGGTTTCCCAATTAATTATGAAGCGCTAACTCAATACGTTGAATTTATACTTGGTAATGGGCTCAACCAGGATAATTGTACGCTACTATTTGGGGGAGCGGCAGGGGATTTTTCGACTATGACCCTTGAGGAGAGGAGAGAGCTTGCTGAAAGAGGCGCTCATTTAGTGAAAGGGAAAGTGCCAATTGCACTAGGTGGACAAACAACCAGCACACTAGAATTAGAAAAATTAGCTCAAATAGCTGCACAAAATAATTTTGACTTCTTGCAAGTTTCTTGTCCTTTCTACTTCATGCATACTGAGGATGATTTTATTGAGTATATTAGAGCAGCCTCGAAAGCTGCTCCGAATGTTGGGATTATTTTATATAATACTTTTTGGACCTCTACGAGTGTCTCAAATCAATTAATTGAACGATTATCTGACATTCCTAACATTGTTGGATTAAAATGGGCAACTCCGCGAACAGATGCTATGGAATTTGAAGATGTGACTTCAACTTACTCCAGCCAGTTTACAATTATTGATAATAATCTTTTCTTTCCATATTCTGCTATGCCCTCTTTAGGGGCAAAGGCATTTGAGGTTCATCTTTGTAATTTTTGGCCGGAATGGGGTGCAAAACTCATTCGAGAAGTAAAGTCTAAAAACTATGAAGAGATTGGAAGAATGATGATTGAGGAGGCCATGCCCTTCTATAAACTTTGGGTCGAGATAGAAAAAAATTATACATCTGGGGATGGGTATTTAGATAAATTATGCATGGAGCTCGTAGGTCTACCGTCCAGTCGATGCCGCCCCCCTACTCGAGATATTCGAGTAAATTATTTCAATCAAGCCTACGATTATCTATTTAAGATAAAGACACCCCGATTAATTGATCGAAAATGATAAAAATTGACCATATCCAGCCAATTCTACTCTCTGCCAAATATGGGTGGGAAGGTCATCCTGAAATTTTAGAGTGCTTTCCCAACGGTCCTAAACGATCCGTGGGTCTTGTAGAGGTAACCTTGAGTAATGGGGTTAAAGGGTACGGAGAGGGATACCTTGGGGTTTTTGCCCCAGAAGTATTTAAATCTTTAGTGACTTTGTGTGCTCCATACTTAGTTGGGAAGGACGCTTACGATATTGAGCGTCGTTATCTAGATTTATGTAGTGTATGCGATTACTGGTCACTACAGGGGGCAGCGAGACATACCACCAGCGCTATTGAAATAGCATTAGTAGATGCAAAATCAAAGTCTATGGGCATCCCTGCCTACAAACTATTCAATACCCTGGCACCTGATCAAATTGAAGTTTATGGAAGTGGGGGAATTTGCGATAGTAAGGAACATTTTATTGAGGAGTTAGAGCTCTTACACTCCCTAGGAATTAAGAAATATAAAATACGTTCTGTTGCATCTGAAATTGCTCGTACAGCTTGGATTTTGGAAGAGGCAAAAAAGTATAACATTCAAATAGGTATTGATATGTGTCAGAACTTAGCCGACCCTCCTTTAACAGCAAAGGAGGTTTTGGAGTTTATTCAAAACGTTCAATCTTTATCAAAAACAAAAATTATTTTTTTAGAAGAGGCACTTGGACCATTTGATGTAGAGGGTTTTAAACTACTGAGAGAAAAGTTAGATATTCAGGTTTGCGGTGGAGAAATTATTACTACCCCTCAAGAAATGATCACAAGACTGAAGACCAATGTTTATGATTTTATTCAGCCTGATGCGTCAGTGATTGGGGGTATTAATGCAGTGATTAATATTTTCAAGGAAGCAAAGTTTCACAATATAGATACTGTCGTTCATGCTTGGGGAGGCCCAGTGGCTATTATGGCCAACTATCACGCTGCTTTTGCCTGCCATGGCAAATTAGTCGAATATCCAATGATCCCCTATGATTTAGAACCTATTCTTTTTGGGAATCAAAGAAAAATTGAAAATGGATATTTAAAAAGACCAGAAGGACCTGGAATTGGCATAACAATAAATGAGGAAATTATAAAACAATTTGAATTTGACCCGAGCGCTGTGTATTCCTGCGTAGTCGTTGATCGTGGGCAACCTAGTGATGAATACTGGAAAGAGTAATGTTATTATAATGGAGGAAAAACTATGACAACAACTCAATACTACCAAAGTATAGCAAGTAATTTACAACTACCATCAAAAGCATTTATCAATGGAAAATTTGTTGATGCGATTGATGGAAATAAATTTGAAAATAAAAATCCGGCTACAGGAGAACTTCTAAACTCTGTTAGCCAATGTAATCATAAAGATGTCAATCTCGCCGCCCAAGCAGCGAGGAGTTCCTTCGAGAGTGGCGTTTGGTCTAAGTGCGCCCCTGAGGAAAGAAAAAAAGTATTACTCAAATTTGCAGAGTTAATTCGTTCAAAATCCGATGAGATGTCTGTGATGGAGTCACTTGATAGTGGAAAAACTATTGCGGACTGTCTCAATGAGGTGGGAGGAGAGGTTCCAAACTTTTTTCAATGGTATGGTGAGTTAATTGATAAAGTCTTTGGAAAAGTTGTTCCTACTCGTAATGAGGTGACTAGTTTAATCATTAAGGAACCTATCGGGGTTGTAGGCTTGGTTATTCCCTGGAACTTTCCTTTATTAATGGCGGCATGGAAAGCTGCTCCTGCACTAGCCGCAGGCTGTTCAATTATTCTTAAACCAGCAGAACAAACTCCCCTAACTTGCCTGATGCTTGCCCAGTTGGCCCAAGAAGCTGGCTTCCCCGATGGAGTAATTAATGTCATCCCAGGATTGGGTGATGCTGGTGAAGCGATTGGAAGACATCCTGATATTGATGCTGTTTCTTTTACAGGATCCACTGAGGTAGGACGCCTTTTCATGAGATATTCTGGAGAAAGCAACCTAAAAACTATTGGCTTAGAAATGGGCGGGAAAAGTCCTTTTATTGTTTTAGATGATGCCAATATTAATGAGAATTTAATTGAGAGTGCCGTCATGTCTGCCTTTTGGAACGGGGGTCAGAACTGCTCCGCGAATATGAGGCAGCTAGTACATGAAAAAATCAAGGATGATTATCTTCATGCTATCTCTAAAAAAGCTCGATCTATTAAGGTAGGAGATCCTCTTGATCCCACATCTCAGATGGGCTCCATGGTATCTGAAGAGCACTTACTTCGTGTCAATACTTACATTCAAAAAGGAATAGAGGAAGGCGCTCAAGTGATCTTTGGGGGGACTGAAAATCCATTAGGGAGAGGTTATTTTGCTAACCCCACACTGTTTGATAAACTCGAGGAAAATATGGTCATTGCCCGTGAGGAAATATTTGGCCCTGTCTTAGGAGTCATGACTGTTAAAAATATGGAGGACGCGGTTCGAATAGCAAATGATAGTCAGTATGGTCTTCATGCCTCTGTTTTTACTCAAGATATTGGGAAGGCGTTTCACCTCTCTAAATCGTTAAAATGTGGAACTGTGTCAGTTAATAGCTTTTCAGAGGGTGATATTAAAACACCATTCGGTGGCTACAAACAGTCCGGTTCACTCTCCAGAGATAATGGGACAGAGGCTTTAGACCAATATTTACAAACTAAAACTATTTGGATCAATTTAGATTAATTCAGTGAATATTTTTATAGCAAGATCCCTGTATGGGGAGTTTAGCGCCTCAGAAAAAAAATATTTATCTAAAATTCTAAAAGGTCATCAACTATTTATCGAGGGTTCAAAAAAAACACTTAATAAAAAAATACTTGATTCCTGTGAGGTAGTTTTTGGTAATATTAGCCCAGACTCATTAAAAGTAGCCCCTATGCTCAAATGGGTACAATTAGAGTCTGCTGGATTTGCAGAGTATCAATCATGCATCCAATCAAATAAATTTCTCCAAATAAGTAATTTGAAAAACTTTTTTTCAGATCAGGTTGCTCAAACTACCATTGCTTCTATTTTGGCTTTTTATCGAAAGATTCCAACTCTATCGATACTTCAAGAAAAGAGGAAATGGGTGGGTGATCCATTAAGAAAACAACTACAAACCCTTACCAACAAAAAGATCCTGTTCATCGGTAGTGGATTTATAAATAAAAGAATTAAAAAACTCCTTTTGGGTTTTGACTGTATTTATCAATTTACCAATAGCCAAACCCCCATCGGTAAGTTGAAAAAATTTATAAAGGAGTCAGAAATAGTAATTTGTTGTACCCCTGGAACACAGCAAACAAATAATTTATTGAATAAAGATTTACTAAATCAATTAAATAGAAATTGCCTTTTAGTTAATATTGGAAGGGGAAATGTTATCGATGAAAAATACTTAATTCAGATCTTACACAAAAAGAAAATATTAGGTGCTATTTTAGATGTTACTAATCAAGAGCCCATTCCTTCAAATCATCCTCTTTGGTCTATGGACAATGTACTCCTGACTCAACACACCGCTGGAGGGTCACATGACGAGCTATTAAAAAAAATAGACTTTTTTAAAACTAATCTTGAGCGCTATTTAAAAAATAAAAAACCTCTAAATCTAGTTAATTTCATCAAGGGTTATTAGTGCGTGAATTATTTATCACCCATAAAGATAACTGATTGTCAAAATACATTAGGTGAAAGTTGTATTTGGGACAAAGATACGGGGTCATTGTGGTGGACTGATATCGAAGAAAAAAAAATTTGGCAATTAAATGATAAACAGAAAACGAAATCTTTTGATTTACCTGATAAAGCTGGTTTTATTTTACCTAGAAAAAAAGAAGGTTTTATAATTGGATTTTCCAAATCTATTTGCATTGCAAAAAATAATTTTACTACTTTTGAAAAAATTTGTGATGTTGGGCCAAATATAGAAACATTAAGAGTTAATGACGGTAAGGTTGATCCTTTTGGCGGTATAGTATTTGGAACAATGGATGCAAATCCAGATCGGGACAATCGAAAACCCATTGCAAGTTTCTATCGACTGGACCCTGAGGGAAAACTACAAGAGTTATTATCTGATATAACTATTGCCAATGGTATAGCTTTTAGCAATGACTTTAAAATGTATTTTGCTGATACCCCATCTAATATTGTCAAAGTATTGGATATTCAAAATAACAATTTTGATTTACACCAAGCCTCTCTATTCATCGATAATAAAGATCAAGTGGGTTTTCCGGATGGGGCTGTTGTTGATCAACACAATAATTATTGGCTTTGCCTTGTTCATGGAAGTTGTATTAAATGTTATGACCGCTCTGGAAAAACTATTCTAGAAATTAATCTGCCCACTATGACACCAACTTGCTGTACTTTTGGTGGGAAAAATATGAATGAACTGTTTGTGACTTCCTTAAAAAAAACCAATGGCAGTGATAATGATGGCTGCCTGTATAAAATAGTACTAGATCAAAAGGGTTCAGAGCAATACCTTTCAACCATTTGATCCATTAATCAGAGCATGATGTATTATTAAGTATGTGCCAAATCAATAACTGTAATAATCCGCTTAAACCCGTTCGCGTTTCCCAGGAGGATAGACGTCTTTTTCTAAAAGGAATGGTCGCCCTTCCCCTAGCCGCTATTTTTACTAATATCGATCTTTTACACGCTCAGGCA
>Ga0222714_10006783_pt1 | contig 10614 bp, 14 predicted proteins | sample C33_3DmetaG_FD_165048 | JGI IMG/M metagenome (GOLD analysis project Ga0222714, IMG submission 165048) | Estuarine water microbial communities from San Francisco Bay, California, United States - C33_3D | ecosystem: Environmental > Aquatic > Marine > Unclassified | place: USA: California... | reverse complement strand
GAGGAACTCCTTGGTCTTGTCGCGGTTCACCAGGTTGCCCCGATGGATGAGCCCGTAGAGCGTGGCGAAGTCCTTGAGGCTGTTGACAACTGGCGTTCCGGTGATGAGCCACGTGGATTTGGATCGCAGCCGCATGACCTCCAAAAAACTCTTTGACTTCTGGTTGCGCACGTGGTGGGCTTCGTCCAGCACCACGCGATCCCACTGCGTCAAGCAAAGCCCTTGTGACTTTTTGCTGAGTAGGGCTGTATATGAAGTGATGGTGACGCCCTTGAGGGTTGGTGCGAAACGGGTCAGTTCCTTCTCCCACTGAGCCGTTACGGATTTTGGTGCGACCACTAGCGTGCGTCCCGGGTTGTTGCACATCATTGCGATGGTTTGGGCGGTCTTGCCGAGGCCCATTTCATCGCAAAGGAATCCACCACCCTCTTTGTCCCGGGTGGTCATCCATCGGACCCCTTCATCCTGGTAAGGCTTGATGAGGCGTCCCACGAACATCGTGTAGGTTTTCTCTGAGGCATCCTGCCTCTCGTCCAGGCTACCTGAATAATTTTTAGTTGTTCATCGTTTTGCATTTCTGTTGATATTAAGATTATTTCCCTTTCTTTTTTTACTTTTTTTAATAATAGGAATTCCTTGTGGACAACCAACTCCAGGAATCATACTCCATTTTAAAATAAGATCTTTTCCAGCAGTATCTAACATACCAACATTATGATAAACAGATAGTGCTTTTAAACATGATGAATTACCAAGTCCATTTGCACCTTTGGGTGCTCCTATAGCGTCAATAACAAGACAACCACGTTTTGAACTCAATTCATTACATAATCTATTATTTTCATTATTCCGTATGTTATTAATTTGACTAAATGTATTATTTTCCGTTACCAATCTTCCCATCAGTATATTAGCATATTTTTCACAATCTTCTGAAAACCCACTACTTGAATGACCAAAAATGTTTGTTATAAGAAATAATAAATGAGCAACTTTCAAGCCAGATGTTAGTTTTCTCCCAGACACATTTACATTTCTTTTATTTGTTTTATTAAGTGTATTTCTAACATTTTCATCATAACGATTAACTGCACGATAAATATCAATACCAAGTAATTTTACTAAAAATTTATGCGTATTCTTTGTATTTGGTATATTTAAAGAAGATATACCATTTTCTGATTTTTTCCCAGAGTTAATAAAATTATTTTTAGTTTCTTTTGGCCATATTTCTGGAAATTTTTTTATATTTTTTCCAAAATCATGAAATGAATCTTGAATACTAAGTGCGTATTCAATTAATTTAATATTTGGTCTACGTTGTAATCCATTGTTATCAGGATAAAAGAATAACCAATAATAAAACACTATTGCTTTAGCGTTCATTGAAAGTTTATAGAAATTATCTGTATTTAAAAACCATATGAATTTATCAATTTTTGAAATAAGTGGCAGTTGTTCTTTTCCTTTTATTAATGTAAGAGTTCGATCTTCATTTACTCTGAGATTTTTTATTTCTCTTATGTCTTCTAAAATAAGTTGTCTCATTTTAATAACATTATTATCAGAATTATCTTTTTTATCTATTTTTATAAATGTTCTAGGTGTATGTCTAACAAATATAGTTGGAATATTTCTAATTACAGATGCAAATGCGGCAATTCTATCAAATGACATGAAATAAGGATTTTTATATAAAGTTGCATTATAGTTATTTCTAAAGAAATTTTGATAAACTTCTTTAAAATCGTCAGTAGTTCTAATATCATTCATAATGTAAGCATTGTTTGGTCGTGCTAGATAAAGATTTTCATAGTCGTTGACCTTTTTTACCATATAAAATTGAATATAATCTAATACCCTTTTAAATTCAAGAGGAGAACCACGATATGGAATATTAATTCCTTTATATTGATTATTAGATAAATTACCTGCAATTTTTGCAACTTGTTCTTTTGAAGCTGATTCGCCCAATGACCCCCTAAACCCTGGTCTTCCGGCAACTAATATAATACCTTTAGAAGTTTTTAATAATTTTGGTTGGTTTTTTCCAATTAATTTAACTCCCTCTTTTCCTGTAACGACACCAGAAATATATGGTTTATTTGAATTACCCCAATTAGTACTAAATACAGATAGTGAAGGATGATTTGCTCCAATTGTGCGTTGTAATTGGTGTTTTGCAAATATACCATCATAGAGTATGTTGTTATTCAAATCATAACCAGTCGATGTCTCTTTGACAACAACAAACATAGGTTCTTGGTCACATACATTAACCTTGTTAGACATACTTACTTTATATTATTGGAGATATTCTTTTGGATATTCGTGAAAATTTGACGACCTTCTGGGCTGTCCATCTTGTTCAATAGTTTCATAAAAACATCCGCCCATTTTTCTTGAATTTGTTCTGATACTACTCCATTCATTGTATTTGTTTTTGGATAATATTGTTCAACAAACATATTCATGTTACCTCCATATATTTGATTATATGAATACAGTAAAAGTAAAACATAACGCCAGAATATCTTCTTTTCCATTTCTGGTCCCATTTCATAAGTAAATGTAAGGTATGTGTTGAGTAGTTGTTGTTTAAGAATTGTACGATTAATATTATTTAATCTTCTTCCAACTCCAGGGAATTTTTTAGAATTAATGTAATTTATAACTTTATTCTTTTGTTCCTGGGTAAGTTTATTGTCAAGTTTGTTTTTGTATTTGACATAATTGTTTGCTTGTTGATTTTGTGTCATAGTGTTCCAATTTTTAACCAAATCGTTTAGTGTAATCACTTGAGTTTTGGTACCAGTTCCGGAAGGTCTAACAGCAGTTGCCATTCTCTAATAATATCTCACAAATTAATAGAATGGCTGAGCGCCGAGGATTTCAGACAGCCGTGTGGGGACCGCCTGCGTGGATGTTTTTGCACACCCTGACCTTTGCCTACCCAGAGGAGCCTGACGAGAAGACCAAGCGGACCTTCATGAAGTTCTTTGGGTCGCTGTGTTCCATCTTGCCGTGCAAGTACTGCCGGGCGAGTTACTCAAAGTACTGCAAGACCACGGGACCCCTCGGGCTGACCGACGCCAACTTTGCCTCCAGGAAGACCCTGACCCGGTGGCTCTACAACATTCACGACGCAGTGAACCAGCGCATCGGCAAGACGGATCGTCCCAGTTTTTCGCAGGTCAAGGCGATGTACGAGCAGTTCGTGGCAAGTCCTCACGTGGACAACGAGAAACAGCACGGGTGTGTGAATGGTCAGAAGAGGCTCAGGTCGGTGATCCGGGTGGTTCCCAGGGAGTGCAAACTTAGTGGCAAGACCTTAAAGATTTACCGTGCTTGTAAACAAAGGTATGTACTCTAATCCACTCGCCGGAAAGATAACAAAGTCACTCTACGAAGCCGAGTCAGGCAGGCGGTATATTCAAGTGGACAACATTCAGTTGAAGATACCGTGGCGATACGGAAGACCGTATCAAATTCAATGTGATGACCTCAAGCCCATCATGGACTACAAGGTCGGCGAACAGGTCGAGGTGTGGTGGGAGATCAGTCAGTCCAGGATGATTCTTCGCCGTATTCGATCAGGTCCCCACATCTAGCGCACACCCACACATGAGGAACCCCCTCATGGTAGAACCTAACTCTAGGAGGTCCTCTGTGGACAGTGAAGTCTTGAAGTTTTTGCATAAGCTCTCCATACAGAAAGTCTGGGTAGGTTCCAGTTTCTCTATGGAAAATGACCACGACCGTTTTGGCGAGTCGGTGATTCACATATCTCGGATGGTCACACGTCTTGTAATTCGTTAATATTTTATTGTCCAATAGTAATAACTGAAATATGTCTGGTGGTATTACGCAATTGGTAGCGGTGGGAGCCCAGGATGCACATCTGGTTGGAAACCCAGAGGTGAGCTTTTTCCAGTCATCATACAAACGCCATTCTAATTTTTCCAGTGTGATTGAGCGTCAGGTGATCCAAAACACCCCAGCGAGGAATGGTCTCTCGTCTATCCGCTTTGAGCGCAAGGGTGATCTCCTTTCATATGTTTATCTCAGTAACGTAAGCAGTGCAGGAGCCTCGACTAATACTAACTGGGAAAACATCGTGGACAAAGTCGAACTTTATATCGGCGGACAACTCATTGACACTCAGCATTTTGAGTATTCAACCAAGATTCATACCGACATTATGGCGAATTCGTTCTCCAAGAGTATCTACGGTTCAGGACCCGACGGTACCGACAACACTGGATATTTCTTTCCTTTCAAGTTCTGGTTCTGTGAGAACTGGCAGTCGGCGCTTCCTTTGATTGCCCTCCAATACCACGATGTGGAGATGCGAATCTACTGGGCGGATAATGCAGATGTCACCGCAGGTACGATGGTGGCATGGACTCGGTATGTATACCTTGATACCGATGAACGCCGCATGATGGCCGAGAAGCCTATGGATCTTCTGATTCACCAGGTTCAGCGTATCCCTGGTTCTGGTGCAAAGACTATGGACCTCACGTTCAACCACCCGGTCAAGTTCATTGCATCCACCGATACGAATTTTAATAACTCCAACGATGTCCTTCTCCAGCTTAATGGTGTGGACGTTGGTGATAAGAAGCCCGCTACGCCTCACTACAACCAGGTATCTGCGTATCACCATACCCAATTTGGCGCCAACTCCACGGTGGCAGACGAAGGATTCCAGAGTGTTAAACTGATGATCCCCTTCTGTCTCGATGCCTCTAAGCTCCAGCCCACGGGTACATGCAACTTCTCGCGCATGGACTCGGCGACGCTTCGTCTCTACGGCGCCAATATCAGCAATCCTGTGTACGCGGTCAACTACAACATCCTCAGGGTCCAGAACGGGATGGGCGGTCTGCTTTATGCGAACTAAGTGTTCGAGCAGTCGTGACTGCCTTTTCGGCCTGATCCTTTGGCATAAACATGAGCCAGGCGACGGTCATCCTCTCCTGGGTGAGCGTTCCGTCCTTCTTCATAGCGGCACATGCATCTTGAAATTTCTTTACGTAGTCCATAATGGAATTTCAAGGTGTTACTTCTTTAACTAAACTTAGTTGGTCTTTGGGACCTTGAGCAGCGGAACGTCAGCCGAGAAGCATCGGGTGATGCTGTTTGAGGGCACCGGACCCACACGCTGCAGATCTGTGACGGGCTTGAGCAGGTCAGGGCCCATCTTGGCAATCAGTTGGCGGTACTGGTAGTTAAGAGGATACGCAATACCATTATCAGCCATGATCTTATCGTTGATCAGTTGGTTCGAGGAATAAATCGTGAAGGCGCGACCATCGGCCATACCAAGACGCTGAGACATCTTTTACTTATTCAGTAGATAAAAATCCCTGATCCTCTGGTGGAATGATTCTCTCTGATGAATCAGTCTGTCATTCTTTTCCTTGATATCGATGAAGTCACCCTTGACCTGTTCATCATAAAGAACCCTGGTCAAAAACGTATAAGCCTTTGCAATGTCCTTGAAGTTCTTGGCACCCGACATCACGATACTGCCAGTTTTAAAAACACTGACCGTCATGTTGAACATCTTAGCTTTCACTGCCGAGTATGTCTCAGGGCTGTAAGATGACTTTGACACATACTTGCGATGCTTCTTGTAAACATCTAGCAAAGCCATCTGATCGATGCCGTGAGGAAGACGGAACGTTGCATTGATCATCTGTGTTTCCATGGGTGACACGGGACTGTTGGTGGTCTCAGGAAAGACCTCATCTACTATTTTTTGAATATCCTGGATGATGTCCAGTCCTTCCATGGGTGTAGATGATCCTGTCACGTGAATCTTCCCATTGGGAAACAACTTGACCGAGCGCTTTTTGGTTTCACCGACATCCTTGGACAACGTCAGTGAGTTGTTAAAGTGCGTTGTGCCCATGTTCCAGCCACCAGTGCCGTCGACGAACTTTTCCTTGAAAGTCACAAGAGGAGTCGTGATGCCATCCCTGCCTCCCATGACAGTCATAGTGGACACCCTGGGCAACGTAGGCTTAGATCCCTGGATCCCATCACGCGTTTTTATGATGTTTCCAAGAAAGGTTCGAAAGTTTCTGGCTTCCATATTTAAAAGTAAGACTCTTCACTTCTTTAATATGAGATGTGGTCACTGTAAGAAGAAGAAGATGATCTGTATTCCATGTGATCACTGTGATCACACGTCTCTGTGTACCTCTTGTATCCAACTGGAGTTTCACGAGTGTCCAGGTATCCTGAATAAAATTCAGTCCGAGAAGGATACAATAGAAAAGCTAAACCCTAAAATCGAAAGTGGCAAAATTACAAAAATTTGATGAGCGTCATAACACTAAGGGCTATGAGGATAGAAGCAGCGGCGTTACCAGCAAGGTTGGCGACATCCATTCCCTCCTTTTTCACCAGGATGGAGTCGGTGGCGGGCTTTGGCGTCGCCTCCCAGGGAGCCAGTGAATAGAGGCGCTCTGGCACCGCCTTGCGATTCAGAGGATAGTCCTGAGATCCAGGCGTGCAGTAGTAGGGGGTCCTCCACCCTGCGGCGATGGTCTTCTCGCAGCCCTGACTCGGCTCTGTCATCTGGGTCTCGAGAGGTCCACCGAGCGCATCTCCTGTGGGACGAACCGCATTCACGAGCGCCACCTGGGGTTCGCTGGACGGTGCGTAGACCGTCTTGTAGGCACCACCCAGAGGAACGCCGGGGGTGAATTCCATGGGGTCGGCGTACGGGTTAATCTTATTGAGGGAAATCCCGTCATTCAGTCTCATGTAGGACGACATCCTTACTTATTATACGGTTTGAATAAATTCCCACTTGAGTATATTGCACATGTCCTTCCAGATGACGTCCTGTTGAGTGAGTTTCTCTTTGGACTTCAAAAGTGGGAAGTAAGGGAGGTATTGATCTTCACCCAGTAACTCGCAGAATTTGTATAGCACATAGGGGTAACTCAGAAAGTTCTTTCGGTCCTTGGGACAGACCTGATCAAAGGGTTCCTGTATTTCATTGAACATGAGTCTGAGACGTTCCTCCAAAGCGACTGGCATCTCCGGGGGTCTCACACCAGTGAGAATGTTTGTGATATACGGGATATGTTCGTAATATTTGTTCTGACGCAACTTTTTCAGTAGACCTCTGACCTTGGCATGAGTGATCTTGGAAATCTGTTCTATCCTCTGCTTCTTGAGTTCGTAACGCAACTGTTCTATCAAATCATCTGGAATGTTGGCTGTTTCCTTTCCCTGAAATTGTTGAACCCACTCGTTGAAGTGGTTCTGTCTTTTGTATGAGTACTGAGTATTCTTTGAAATGTCTTGTTCGTCTTGATAGGACAATCTGGTGGCAATGTAATTTTCACATGCACCACAGTCCTGACACACAATTTCACCATCAATATCATTTTCGTAAACATTGGTTGAATTACACTTTTTACATTTATCCACCTGAATAACACTGTTGTCAATAAAATCATTATCAGTCACTGTTGTTATGTCTTTTTCCACGACGCGCATGTATTCCAAAAATATATCGCGTCTGCAATTTTCCTCGTGATATCTGTGTATGAAGGGTGCTGCCATGGTGATGTAGTCGTGAAGTGTCGGAGGATCACTTTCATACTCCTTCAATTTTGCGTGATACCTCTCGAGTAAACTCATTTAAAGAAAAATGTCACTATAACTTTAAATGTATAATTTACTCATCAAGCTGGCTGGGTGGTGGTACAATGAGGACCCTTACCGGATCACGATGCCTTTGAAGATGATTTATGATATAAACACCAAAAAGGATTGTATGTTTCCGTCGTGTGAGTGGAAGAGAATAATGGAAGGGTGGCCCTTGATGAAGTCAGGCGAGATCTATATCACCTGTTACTACCCTGATTTCAGGGATGCAATTTATGTTCTGAGAAGGAAGAAGCCAGAGTGTGTCGAGAACATTCGTTACGAGCAGGAGTATACCTATCGTGGTTCACCCTATTCCATGGTGACCAGGGATCCCATGCGCAAGGTTCATCACGTCGAAGAATCGGAAGGAATGAAGGGACCCATCATGATTCAAAAGGTCGAAGCGATTATGGAGAATGGCGAGGTAAAAATGTGGGACACGGCTCGCTTTCTTCGCTATGCAGGACCTAGGTCAGACTTTCACAACGTCAAAGACATCTGTATGAAGGATCTATTTGACGCAAATGAGGAGGTGCCGGATGAGTGGCACGTCTATATGTTTGGTAAGAAAATTGTCATTGACAAGAATGAAGAACTTACTCCTCAGACTTTGGTGCCAGGTAGAACCTGAGTTCACCTAGAGAAGTAACCTTGTACTCCAGGACGAGAGGCATCTCCTCTCCGTGGTGGAGAAGTTTCATATTGGAGCACATTGAAGTAGCCTTGGTGAACAAATTAAGATACTTCAAAGAAAACGTATCTTTCATGGACTCGAACTGATTCGTGTCCGAATCGATATCATATTCAGTGTACTGTTCGGCAAAATCACCTACGCACCTGAACCCAACCTTTTTGTAGGAACGCTCGATTGTAAGTTCGGAACCAATGTGTGAAATATCCCTACAGAGTCTCTGAAAGTCTACGGTCTGAAAGGTTGTGATGCTGACCACGGGCAAGTTGGGGGCGTCGAACATTTCATCATTGATGTCCAAAAGGCGTAAATTGAAGTGACTCCGACTCTTCTTTCCGCTATTATCGATGGAAATATTGAGCACGTGATCTTCCTCGATTTTCATCACCAGTACATCGTTGGTCGTGACCGACTTCAAAACTCTGAAGACGTTGGTAGTATTAATGCCAACAATTATTTCATGTTCACAAGAATATTCTTCAAATTGACTAGAATCTAAAAAGAGTTCCACCATGGCGGTGCGAGCATTGTCAAGGGTCAACATGTGAATTCCCTTTTTGCTAAAAGATACATTAACATCGTTGAGGATGTCCTTCAAGACCTCAAAGATGTTTTTAAATGCGGATGCTTGAATCGTTTTCAAGAACATTTACTAGATGTAGTGTGCGTTTTCTTTAAGTAAAGGTCTTTGAGAAATTGTTTGAATCCTTCTTCACCACGATCGTCGATGAATTCCTTCCATGATGAGTAACCTTGTTTGTAAGAATACACATTACCAAGTGACTTTGGAACTTCATCGGGCCTTCTGATCATTTGTTCAGTTAGTGACTTTCTTGTTTATCTTGGCTTCCAACTCGGGGGTCATCATGGGTGCCAAGGGGGCGCCGTAGGATTCCAGTTCAAAAAGACCAGGTGCCGAATTGGGGTTGCCATCAAAGGAAGCAAAGGCCGAGTGATCAAAGGATTCCACTTCGGTCGGCATCATTGAAAGAACCCACTGTTTGACTTCCGGTCCCATCAAGGGTCTACCGTCCTTGGTGATCAACGCAGGAACATGGGTAAGCACCTTGCGATAATCTTCCGGAACCGGTTCTTCATGGATATTTTGATATTTGATTTGATCCTTCACGGGACACTGATCCAACAATTTGAATATCTCGAGACAGTGTTGGCATCGTGGACTGTACAACATAATAGCAAACATGCTTTCTTACAAGCGGCGGTGAATTTATCAGGGGATATAATTTCGCACCATTATATAAGATGCGTATGCAGACTATATTTTTCATCGTGCTGGCAGTCGCGATTGTGGGATACCTCGTTATGAACCGCGAGGGGCTCAGGTGGGATCGTGGATTTGCTGGATTCCGTCCTGCTGTCACTGGTGTCATTACAGAAGGCAACCTCGAAATCACCGGAAACCCAGTGGAGGATGTGGCGGTCAAGGCTCTGATGATTAAGAAGATTTTGGATGCCACAACCGAAGAGATATTCAGAACCAAGGGTCTAAAGATGTTCCCCATAGAGACGGTATTCATTCAGGTGTTTGACTCCCCTGACAAAATTAAGGAACTCAAACAAAAGCGTCCAGACGTCTACGATGCCTATGTCAAGTTCCTCCAGGCTCGTGACAAGGATGCCGTGCTTACCAGGGGTGGGGATGGCACCAAACAAGAAGAGCTAGCTCGCACTTCCCTTATAAGTTATCTCGATACGCTCAAGCGCGATCAGGACTATAACACGGTTCCGGACAATGTCCCTGCGACCTACCGTTGTCGCTTCCTTCTGTTGGAGACCGAGCGCTTCTATGGAACCGAGGTAGATGTGATTGCGATAGGCGACGAAAATGGAATCAAGATCCAGGGTATCACCAGTCAGCCTTTGAAGGACGGAGATAAGATAAAGGCTTTCCAGGACACTATTCGAGTCGGAGAATGGATGCCCTATGATACCATTGCCAACGCCAACGTGCCCAACAAGAGCGCCCTGGCACTCGCAGAACAGGCGATAAAGGACAAGTGGGGCGAGGACCTTCAAGCTTACGAAGCGACCGCTACGGCGGACGTGGGTCAGTTTGAAACCGTGAGTACGCCCTATCTTCGTTAGTAAAAACTCTAGAACTAGTAGACAATGCCTCTGAGAGTGGACGAGGTTCAACAGATCGACCACAGAAAGCGAGAGCTAAAAAAGAAACTCTATACGGAGCTTTACGAACGCGCCAGCACCAAGGTGAGGCAAGTCGCCGA
>Ga0222714_10006780_pt1 | contig 10616 bp, 26 predicted proteins | sample C33_3DmetaG_FD_165048 | JGI IMG/M metagenome (GOLD analysis project Ga0222714, IMG submission 165048) | Estuarine water microbial communities from San Francisco Bay, California, United States - C33_3D | ecosystem: Environmental > Aquatic > Marine > Unclassified | place: USA: California... | reverse complement strand
CTAATCGGCAGAACTATTGTTGATATTATAACAATAGACAACAACTTTCAAATTACATTAAACGATGGAACTATTACCACCATTTTTAGTGATGGTAATATGTATTTAGCAACTAAACAAGCACAACTAAATTAATCATGGAAAATCAAGAAATAGTAAATATTCTTATTGGTATTGGTCTATCTGTTTGCGGATGGTTTGTTCGACAAATGTGGGATGCAGTACAAACTTTAAAAAACGATTTGCAAAAATTAGAAATTGAATTGCCAACTAAATATGTAAGAAAACATGATTTAGATCAAAGGCTAGATCGAATTGATGATATGCTAGACAAATTATTTGAGAGGTTGGATAAGAAAGTCGATAAGTAAATTTTATAGGACAAAATATGGTAGCTAAAATATTAAGCGATGATGAATTTATTAAATTATGGAAACAATATAAATCCCCTTTAAAAATATCAGTCTATAGCGGAATAAATATCCGCTCAGTTTATGAGCGTAGAAGACACATCGAAATCAAATACGGATTAGAATTAAATGTAGATGAATCTAATACAGTTATAGAAAAACATTCATCCAGGATAGTTGTTCCAATAGAAAATGGAACAGTCATTGTGTTCTCAGATGCCCATTTTTGGGATAATGAACCATCCACTGCCTACAAAGCACTTATTAAACTTATCGAAGAACTTAAACCTCAGTTGGTGGTATGTAATGGGGATGCTTTTGATGGCGCAAGTATATCTCGACATGGCAGAATAGGATTTTTAGAAAATAGACCAACTGTAATTCAAGAACTTGATGCGTGTAAAGAAATGCTTGGCTTTATTGCAGAAACAGCTAAGAAAAATAAAAACAAAGTTCAGTTGACCTGGACATTAGGTAATCACGATTCTAGGTTTGAAACACTATTAGCGGCACAAGCACCCCAATATGAATTTGTTGATGGCTTTCATTTAAAAGATCATTTCCCTGAATGGAAACCTTGTTGGGCAACTTGGATTAATAATGATGTATGTATTAAGCATCGTTGGAAGGGTGGTGTTCATGCTACGCACAATAACACTTTAGGATCGGGTGTTAGTATGGTTACTGGGCATTTACATTCTCTTAAAATTAATCCTTATACTGATTACAATGGCACACGCTATGGAGTTGATACTGGAACTCTAGCTGATATTGATGGCGATCAATTTTTAAATTACACAGAAGATGGTCCTAAAAATTGGCGATCAGGATTTGCAGTATTATCTTTCTATAAAAATAAATTATTACCACCTGAATTAGTTGAAGTCATATCCGATACTGAAGTTGTTTTTAGAGGAAAAGTTTACAATCTATAAAAAAGGGGAACTAAATCCCCTTCTTAAGTTGTAATACATGTAATACAAATTACTTGTTCATTACATACATTGTTACTTCAAAACCGAAACGCATTTCAGTAGCAGCAGGTTTAGTCCACATAATATTGTCCTTTAAAAATTCCAGCAAAATTGCTATTTAATTATTATCTATAAACCTAATAGAAGTAACATCAGTAATATCATGAAACAAACCTAAAAATTAATGTCATCTTCTAAGTCAGCAAAACTTTGACCTGATTTCGATTGATTGGGTTTATAACTTTCCTTTGGTAATGGTTCGCGCATCTGTAACCATCCATCAAAATTAACTGGAAGTGATTCAATTTTTAATGCTTTGCCACCGCTTTTTGTATCCATTGCTACACCACAGCGAATCCATTTTACTTTTTCTTCACCATCTTTATTAGTATAAGTTTCACCTTTAGCGATTAAATCATGTGTTATTGCCATTTTTAATTTCCTTTAGTTTTAAAATTGTAGTTGTTATTTCGTCATTAAAAGCTATCACAGCTTCTTCTGCCATTTTAATAAATTCATCGTCACGAGGAATCTTAATTACAAACAGTTGTAAGTCTATATCTAAGTCAGGATCAAAAGAAACTAGATCAACCCACTTTCGTTCTGGCATACAAGCCATTTGCCATTGCGTTTGAGCATAATACTTTTGGCGCAATTCTCTACCATCATCCAAAAAGGATGCGATATGGTTCGAAGGATTAGGCACTTTTAGTTCTAATAATCCATCATCACCAATTATTCCATCAGGCGAACATCCAGTTTGAAAAATATAAGGATGATCGACAAAAGCTATTTGATCTACAAAAACATTAAATTTGACCTCATAGGATGCCCTTGCAAGCGGTTCTAGCGCATTTCCGCGTTCCATTGAGGCATTGGTATACCCTTCAACATATTTATGCGTTAAACGCTCTCGTATGAGGTCATTTTTATATTTAATTCGAGTTAAACTTTCACCACCTTTACGACCAACTGCTAAAACATGGTTCAAATTTGAAGCGGTAATTTTTCCTAAGCGTAATTCATGCCAGGCATCTGATCCCTGAACAATGTCTTTTACATCCATATAGGCTTCCTTTTGTAATCAGGATGAAAAATATATTTGTTGCCCATTTTTCTTTTAATTTCTTGGATTTTTGTTTGCATTGTTTCATATTTCATTAAATCGTCTGATGTAAATTTAAGACCTTCATAAACTGAGTTAATAATTAAATCCATATTATTCCCCTTCCGATAAAAGTTTTTTCATACTATCTTTTGCTTTTACAATTTCATTAACAAAAGATTTAGATTTACTTCCTTCTGATATGGCTAATGCAAAATTCTTTTGCAATTCTTCTAAATTTTTACTGGAGTTTATTTTGATAATATAATCTTCTGCATCCATACGAGTAGCTTCACCATCATCGTCTGCGCTATATAATCCAATAATGCTAGACAAAGAATATCTACGCAAATAAGTAATTGCGCTGCCTAGACCTTGAGGATCATTTTTTTGTAATGGGCATACTGCTGTATCTTGTATCCACTCACCTGAACTATGTAATAAACGAGTAGTTAAATGCAATTTACCATCATTACTTAAACTGGGAGTTTGCATAAATACAATGCCAGCATTATTAAGTGGTTTTTTAATTGCTTCAATAACAGAATTTATAGTAGCGTAGGATTGTTTGTAGTGAGAGTTTTCTGAATCTTCAATTGCGTGTTTTATTTCTTTTTGAGCGGTAAGTAATGCTTCCGCAATAGCTTTAATGCTATCACTTGTAATCATAATAGTTTCCTTCTTATCTTATGTGTTTAAAGTTTCGTTTAAAATGTATTTGGCAGTGCTATTAAACTCATGGCTTTTTTCTACAAAGTTAGCTATTTGTTTAATCTCATGGTCAAATAAATCTTTAATACGACCTAATTTATCATCTTCTGAATCATAAAGTATCTTATGCACCATGTCAGCCAGGTAAGGCGATTGGTTGCTATATTCGCTAAAGTTTTTAGCATCAAAAGTAAGAAATTGCTCTACTAAATCACTAATACTTAGCGGATTTATTTCATCATCAAATTCATCTTCATCAATTAGAATTGAATTTTGAAGTAATACTGCGGTTGAGATAGTCATTTAAAACCCCCCTAGCAAGTAGGTTATGCCATACATACAAGCAAACCCATATATTACTATTGCTACTGCACAAATTAATTCTTTCATATTGTTTCCTTTCGTTTCCAAGTTAGTAAAAGCATTTTAAATTATTTTTAATCAAATTGCAAATAAATATCTTTCATTTTTAAATCTTTAGGCAAATTAATAAAATCTTTATGTAAACATCTAGTTTCTTCTGCTTGTTTATAATGAACTTTTACATATTCATCAGCTAAATCACAACTGGCTATATTGCCTGCATATTTAGGTTCACCATTTAAAACAACAATTAAAACAAATTCAAACATTATCTTATTGCGTGTTTACGATAGCAATATTCTTTAGTCACTCTAACCCAATGTGGATGGTCAAATGCTCGCCAAATATTTGCTTCTTTACCATTAAAATAACTGCCATCATCTTCTTTGGGATAACCTAATTTTTCTAAATCTTTTTCTATAACAGATAATTCAACATCAATAATAACGCCAGTTGAAGAATCTCTTTTTTGCCATACATAATTAACCATTTCGTTTCCTTTGTAAGGGGTGGCTTACGCCACCGCCCATTTGTTTATAAATCTTTTTAATTGTTTAACAGTATTCCTATATTCTTTATTGCTTGGATCATCATCAACCCATTCTAACTCCACACTTAATATATATTTAGCTTCATTTACTAAATAATCGTTAGTGTATTCAGGGTGTTGATTAACTGCTTGAACTCTGCAACCTAGCTTTTCTGCTAAATCTCCAATTTTTAAATGATTAGCATCTATGTCATGGTCAGTTAATTGAAACCGCATTTTATGAATTTTTAATACATCTTTTACTATTGGTCTTATTTTATTCATTATTTTTTTCCTTGTAAAATAGTTACATTGCCAATTTTTAAAATTTTCATCCATTCGTCTTTTGTTCTTTTTAGTCCACTTAATGAAAAAAACTTATTAGGATATGCTTTATTAATAAATTCATTTGCATTATTTTTATTAGTAAACAAAACATAAATTAATTCTTTCCAAACTCCATTATTAGTTTTATCTCCAACTAAATAACATTCATATTTTTTTTCCATTTTTAGTTTCCTTTAGTTTCCGTTAATAAAAATTTGCTACAACTGAACATTGCGCCTTTTTTTAAAATAAGTATATTTTTTATTTTAAATTAAAGTGCTAACTTTAATAAGTTTTTTAAATCGATAAAAAAAATGATATTATTAAGCATGGATCAATTAGAACATCGAGAACAATCTTTATTAGTTGCCTGGTTTAGAATTCAATATCCAAATTATTATTGGTATCTTTGGGCAATTCCTAATGGTGGACAACGGCATTTTGGTACAGCTATGAAATTAAAAGCTGAAGGATTATTGGCTGGAGTATCTGATTTATTCTTAATGATTCCAAGTAGTGATAAGCATGGAATGTTTATAGAAATGAAGTCAAAACATGGAGTTTTATCGGATAAACAAAAAATTTTTATAGAAAAAGCCAAAGAAATGAATTATGAAACAGTTGTATGCCATAGTTTTGAAGAAGGTCAGGAAGCTATAAAAAAATATTTGCAACAAAATTAAATTAAGAGTATTGTTCAAAATGTAATTCAAAAAGGACAATAAAAGATGCACTATTATCAAAAAAACATCGCAGATTATCGCAAAGATACTTGCCATTTAAGTTTGTTAGAACATGGAGTTTATGGGCAATTATTAGATCAATATTATTTATCTGAAGAACCTTTAACACTAGAAGAAACAAAACTTTTTAGATTAATGCGCGCCATTACTAAGGAAGAACAAGATGCAATTAAATTGGTATTATCAGATTTCTTTATTAAAACTGAAGATGGTTATGTTCATAAGCGTTGTCAAGCTGAGATACAAACTTATCATGCTCGAATTGAAACTGCTGCTAAATCAGCGCACATAAGATGGGATAAAGAGAAAAATGCTAATGCAATGCAGTCGCATAGCAAACCCAATGCTAACCATAAACCAATAACCAATAACCATAAACCAATAACCAATAACCATCTTAAAGTAGTCGACCAGGTCTTTACAGATTTTGAAGTATTTTGGGAAACATATCCTAAAAAGGTTGGTAAGGAAGCTGCAAGAAAGTCTTGGGAAAAGATTAAACCGCCATTAGATAAAATTATAAAGGCACTTCAATGGCAAAAGGAATCAAAGCAATGGTTTAAAAACAATGGTGAGTTTATACCTAATCCAACAACATATTTAAATCAACACAGGTTTGATGATGAACCACCTAAAGAAATAACATTTTAAGGATAAGATATGAATAAGATAGAATTTGGTAATTGTTTAGAGATAATGCAGAAATGGATAAATGAAGGTGTAAAAGTTAATACTTGTGTTACATCACCGCCTTATTATGGATTAAGAGATTATGGAGTTGATGGACAATTAGGTTTAGAAGAAACTCCAAAACAATATATTGATAATATGGTTCAAGTATTTAGATTAGTTCGTGAATTATTAACAGATGATGGAACATTATGGGTGAATATTGGTGACAGCTATTCTAGCGGTGGAAGAACATCAACAACAAGCCAATCATTAAGAGGTGATACAGAATATGGTGTAACAAGACCACCAGTGATTAAAGGGATAAAGGAAAAAGATTTAATTGGTATTCCCTGGATGTTAGCATTTGCATTACGAGAAGATGGATGGTATTTAAGACAAGATATTATATGGCACAAACCTAATCCAATGCCTGAATCTGTAAAAGATAGATGCACGAAATCACATGAATACATATTTCTATTGTCTAAATCACCAAAGTATTATTTTGATAATGAAGCAATAAAAGAAGATGCTATTCATTCAAACAGAAAAGCAGGAAACTCAAAACCACAAAAAGGTGTTGATGAAAAGTTTATGGACACTCGTGGTGGATTATTTGAAGCACAACAAAAAGTATATGAAAAAAGAAACAAACGAGATGTATGGTCTGTAAATGTTAAGCCATATAAAGGCGCACATTTTGCTACATTTCCAATAAAACTTATAGAACCATGTGTAAAAGCAGGATGCCCTGATGGTGGAATTGTGCTTGATCCATTTATGGGAAGCGGAACAACAGCGCAAGTAGCATTTATAAACAATAAACAATATTTAGGCTGTGAGTTGAATGTTGAATATAAAAAACTGCAAGATCAACGAATATCATTAATTTAAAAGGATAAGATAATGCCAAGTGAAAAATTATTTAATCGATGCCACAACATGTATGATTTTAAAAAAAATGATGGCACGAATATAAAGAAATGGGAATTACTAAAACAAATTTTAGATTGTATCGGTAATAAAAAATTACAAATTCCAAGCATAGCTAAGGAATTAAACATACCCTTACTTCTTACCAATCACGCTGTTGAACATTTATATCTTAAAGATAAATTATCTGTACATGATTCTCAATGCAGAAACAATTTTTACTTTATACCAAAAAAACAGCAGTGTTTATTAGCTGAGATGTTATATCCAAAATCTTTAGTTGATAATTTCAAAGTAAAAAAAATTTTAAGGCACAGCATGGATAATTCCAGGACTGTTTCTTATCCTTTACTTTTTAAACATGTTTACACTAGCATTAATACAGTTTACGATTAATTTTTAGGGGAATAATTATGGCTACATTAGGGACTAATGAATATCATGGCGATGAAGATGAAATTGAATCTGAGCGTATACAAAAAAAATTAGATGCAGAAGATACGATGTATGATCGTTATAAATATGACGATGAATTTATGAAGGCATTTAATAATATTTTTAAGAAGGATAATACAAAATGAATATTATTGAATTCATGCCACATTTAACAATCATTGGTATTTTCTTAGCACTTATTATTATGATTCTTAATTTTATATCGAAACATAAACAAAAAAGAAATAAAGAGTTGGAAGATTTTTGGAATCATTGGCTATGACACAAAACGATAAGAAAAATTTTGTTGCTATGATGAACTCGGTCATGGAGTTATATGGAAAACAAGCATTAGACAAAAATACATTGCGTATTTGGTATAGTAAGTTGGAAAAATATTCTTTTGAAATTGTATGTAAAGCATTTGATACTTATGTAGCAGGTTCTAACAGATACCCAACACCACATGATATTTTAAATCTATGTCGATCAAAAGCAATTCCTTTTGTTTACCAGTTACCTAAACCAAAACAAGATTTAGAAACATCAAAAAAATATATTGATCTAATTAAGAAAAAATATGGATGGGATAAACTTGCTTAAATGGAAAAAGATCAGCAAGTATTGTATTTCATGCCAGGCATATAATGTTGCTGTTTATTTGAGTAATGGCATACCAAAATATGCAGCTTGGTTTAAAGAAGAAAATTTAGGGTGGTTTGATACCGCAAAGGAAGCTAAACATGAAGCCGTTTCACATTACAAAAGAGAACTTGCCAAACCTAATGTCAAAACTCGAAAATCTCGATTGGAAGAAATCATGGGTGGTAACAGTTCGTGAAAAAGAAGAACAAAGAACGCATAGGCAAAATAATTATATTTGGGGTATTCTTTATCCTAGTATCGGTGCTTATTGTGGTTATACTGTTGATGAAATTCATCTTATATGCGGCTGGAAGTTTTTACGGAAAACCATTACCTTACACAACGATGAACCAGCAGAAGTTGTTAGAAGCACCACCGATCTGTCCATACAAGAAATGAAAAATTATATTGAACAGATAGAATTTTACTTTGGATCATTAGGATGGTCACTTGATGAATAATGCCAAAATGAGTTATGCAAAAAGAAATACGGGCAACAACTTTGCAGAAGATTTTTTTGAATACTATTGCAAAAATTATTTTATTATAAGATTAGGATTTGATGAAAAATTTAATTCTATTCCTAAGTTTTATAATCTCAATCCAATCATTAGAAACATTCCTGATTACTTTGTATATGCCAACGACAAAACCTTTTTATGCAATGTTAAAGGCACAGCAAATATCAAACAAAAAGAAATAGATTTATTACCTGGCTTAATTGCATCCTATGCCAGTAAAAATTGCCCGTTAATTTATGCGTTTTGTTTTATGGGAACTACTAGACCTTTATTTAGAACTGCCGAACAAATAATTGAACTTTATGCAAATGCTTATGATAAAACATGGCATGATGGAGTTGTTTATAGAACTCTAAAAATGGTAGACTAACTAAATGAATAAAGATGAACGAGAGCATTATAAAAAATTGCATGAAATAGGGTGTATTGTATGTTTGCGTGAAGGACTTGGATATTCTGAACCACATATACATCACCTTAGATTAAATACGGGAATGGGTTTAAAATCGAGTTATAAGCAAGCAATCGGTCTTTGCCCTGAACATCACCTGGGGCAATATGGTTTTCACAGTGGAAAAAAAACTTTTGAGGAAAAATACGGAACTCAACAAGAATTATTAGAAGCTGTGTTAGAATTACTTGAAGATTAATTTTTTATAGGAATCGCTATGGCAAAAACAATTACAGAAGCAGTTGAATACTTATCAAAAACTTTTAATGATATTAATCGTGAAGCAGCAACACTAAGATTTACAATGGATGATATTGAATCTGAAAAAGCTAAACATGCACCAGGATCAGTTGAGCATAATGTTTTATTACTAATGCAAAACAGCGCAATTGTTGTTGATGCGCCTAAAAAATCAAAAAAAGTTAAACAGCCTGAAGAAACATTTGATGAAATTAAAGAAGAAGATGCAGCAATTGATTATAAAGTACATGGCTTAACAGATTGCGTTTAATATGGATGATTCGCCATGCACTGGAGTATGTCGTATAGTAGACACTACGGGTGGTGAACCAAGATGTATAAGTTGTTTTAGAACATACGAAGATTTGGATCAATGGGTTACCCTTTCTAGGAAAGCAAGATTATATAGAATGAAACAATTACTCGAAGAAAAAAATGCCAAGAGTTCCAATAAGTCTTAAATGTCGTGAATTAGGATGTAAGAATAACAAAACCAGTCGGTCAACATTTTGCGTAGATCATGGTGGGGGAATAACGGAAAAAGGGAAAGAAAATAGCAAATTATATGCAACTGGCTATTGGAAAAAACAAAGACAGATTCAGTTAAGTCAAAATCCATTATGCGCTAGTTGTTTGTTAAACGGAAAAGTAGTATCTGCTGAACATATAGACCATGTGTTTCCACATAGACAAGATGGATTAAAATTTAAAAAGAATTTATTTCAAAGTTTATGCGCGAGTTGTCATACATTAAAAACGCAGGAAGAAAATGATGGTAAATATCTTTACTACACTGCTAATGGGATTGTTCAATACACGGATGCAGACTACTCAAAAATTACTAACTAAACGCAATTTACGCAAATTGTATAACTGTTTTATAAAGCTGCCACCATTTAGTGAGTATTCTATGCCAGTAGCGCATAGAGTAAGATTTGAAGTGATTAATGACAATGAGGTTTTTGGTTGGTTTGAACCAGCACCCCCTGTTATTAAAATTGATGAAGTAATGAACAAGACAAGTCATGAGATTTTTCAAACATTACTGCACGAGATGATTCACTTATATCTTTGGTATAATAATCACAAAGACTACGATAAACATGATAAGAAATTTAATTTAATAGCAAAAAAAGTATGCAAAATTTATAATTATTCTTTAAAGGAATTTTAAAAATGTTATCTTTGTTATCAGGATTATTAGGATTTGTTACAAGTGGATTGCCTAGTGTTTTATCTTTTTTCCAACAAAAGGGGGATCAAAAACATGAACGAGAAATGGCAAAACTGGAAATTGAAAGAACTGTGGAATTGGCTAAAGCTGGCTATGCTTCGCAAGAAAAAATTGAAGCCTTTAAAACAGAACAAGTCGAAATGGAAACTTATGCTCAAGAGCGTGAAAGCCTTTATCATCACGATGAAGAAATCGGTAAAGGGGTTAGTCAGTGGGTTGCCAATTTACGAGCTTCTGTTCGCCCTATCGTTACCTATGCTTTTATTTTTATTTTGTTATTTGTTGATATTGTGGGACTTATATGGGCAATGAATTTAGAAGGC
>Ga0222714_10006779_pt1 | contig 10617 bp, 10 predicted proteins | sample C33_3DmetaG_FD_165048 | JGI IMG/M metagenome (GOLD analysis project Ga0222714, IMG submission 165048) | Estuarine water microbial communities from San Francisco Bay, California, United States - C33_3D | ecosystem: Environmental > Aquatic > Marine > Unclassified | place: USA: California... | reverse complement strand
AGACCGGCACGCTGAATTTTGTCTCGTCCCTTGCCGGTTACATTCAGAGAGAGGGGCAGAGCGATCTCGTCTTCGCCATCCTCTCGGCCGATCAGGACCGCCGCGCCGCAAGCCGCGAATCGCAAGACGAAGTGCCGCCCGGCGCCCGCCGCTGGAGCGACAACGCCCGCTGGTTGCAACAGCGGCTCCTAAGGGATTGGATCGCGGGCTAGGTCAGATCGTCATGTGACGCGCGCGGGTGCCCCGCTCGATCGCCGCGGCATGAAGGCGGTCGATTTCCAGCTCTTCCCTGACCTCTTCAAGGATGCGCGATTCCGGCCCATCGACAATACCGTCGGCAGCAGCGACCTCGCACGACAGGGCATAGGCCGTCTCGTACAGCTTCTCAGGCAGCGAATCCCGGATCAGGCCGAACAGGGCATCAAGACCGTCTTCTTGCTCCAAAAGCTCGAAGACGACCTCCGACATGCGCGGCAGGCGGGCAACGTCATAGTCGGCAAACAAGGGCAGGTGGTTGATCAGGTTGTTGATCTTCACAAGTTCGGCGGTGCGGATATCCTCATCCGACGCAGAGACAGTGATCATCAGCGCAACAAGCGCGTCCTGCGGGGTCATCGGGGCGTCGGGGGTCATTGGCGTTTCCTCATGCTTTTCTCACCATTTATTGACGCCAGCCCCACCCCGCAATAGGGAGAGCGCCGGAACCCTGCCACGGGGGCAGGGCCAGATACCGTGGAATACATGATGTCCGATCTGCGTAGCGTCGCGATGAACAGCAAAGCCTGGCCCTTTGAAGAGGCGCGCGCGCTGCTCAAACGCTATGAAAAGGCGCCGCCGGCGAAGGGTCATGTCCTCTTCGAGACTGGCTATGGCCCCTCGGGTCTGCCGCATATCGGCACCTTTGGCGAAGTGCTCCGCACCACGATGATCCGCCGCGCCTTCGAGGTGATCTCGGATATCCCGACGCGGCTCATTTGTTTCTCGGACGACCTTGACGGGATGCGGAAGGTTCCGGACAACGTGCCGAACCGCGAGATGCTCTTGGCCAATGTGCAAAAGCCGCTGACCAGCGTGCCGGATCCGTTCGGAGAATTTGAAAGTTTTGGCCACCACAACAACGCCATGCTGCGCCGGTTTCTCGATACTTTCGGGTTTGAATACGAGTTTATCTCGGCGACCGAGTTTTACGCGTCGGGCCGGTTTGACGACACGCTGCGCCTTGCCGCGGAACGCTACGACGCCATCATGAAGATCATGCTCGCCTCGTTGCGCGAAGAGCGGCAGCAAACCTATTCCTGCTTCCTGCCGATCCACCCTGAAACGGGCCGCGTGCTCTATGTCCCGATGAAAGAGGTGAACGCCAAGGACGGCACCATCACCTTCGACGACGAGATTGGCCGCGAATGGACCCTGCCCATCACGGGGGGCAACGTAAAGCTTCAATGGAAGCCCGATTTTGGGGCGCGCTGGGCGGCGTTGGGCGTCGATTTCGAAATGTATGGCAAGGACCACTCGACCAATACGCCGATCTATGACGGCATCTGCGAGGTGCTGGGTGGCAAGAAACCCCACCACTTTACCTACGAGCTTTTCCTCGACGATATCGGCCAGAAGATCTCCAAATCCAAGGGCAATGGCCTGACCATCGACGAATGGCTGACCTATGCGGCGACCGAGAGCTTGTCGTACTTCATGTATCAAAAGCCCAAGACGGCCAAGCGCCTGCATTGGGACGTGATTCCCAAGATGGTGGACGAATACCATCAACAGCTTCGCGCCTATCCCACGTTGGATGCTGCCGGACAGCTGAACAACCCCGTCTATCACATCCATCGCGGGCAGGTTCCGGCCTCGTCCCTTACCGTGCCGTTTTCGATGCTGCTCAATCTTGCGAGTGTGTCCGGCGCCGAAGACAAGGCTGCCATGTGGGGCTTCATCAATCGCTATGCACCAAACGCCAGCCCCGAGGGCAATCCAGATCTAGATGCCGCCGCCGGCTTTGCCGTTCGCTACTATCAAGATCACGTCAAGCCAACCCGCAGCTTCCGACTGCCGACGGATCAGGAGCGCGCAGCGCTCGAGGATCTTCTGGCAGCTCTCAAGGACAAGGACGCCGCCCTCGGCCAGATCGCGAAAAAGAACGCCGCGATGGGCAATGCCGATCCCTTGCCCGAGGCCAATTTCGCCAACGAGGATTTCCTCCAGTCGGTCGTTTTCGCCATCGGCAAGAACCACGGGTTCGAGCCGCTGCGCGATTGGTTCAAGGCGCTCTACGAAGTGCTGCTTGGCGCCTCCGATGGCCCGCGTCTTGGCGGCTTCATCGCGCTTTATGGGGTGGATGACAGCATCGGCCTGATCGAAGCGGGCCTTGCGGGCAAGCTGGCCAGCTAGGTTCCGGCCCGCCGTTGCGCGGGCCGCGACCCCACCGTTTCGGTCGTCCAAGGCGGCCTTTACCGCCGCACGCTAGGCCTTTTCCCCGAGAATATCCGGGCAGGGGCCACGTTCCCCTTTTCGCCCGCCAGAAAAGGGGAATACTGATGAACAAGGCGATTACCGACGGTCTGGTGCTGATGCCGCCGCCCTTTGCGGGCGGGCTTGCGGTCTGGTCGGCAGGCGATGGCACACCGGGCTCTGAAACCTATGCGACAACCGGCAACGGTGTTTTTGTGCCGGCCGATCAGGACTTTGCGGGATGCCTTGAACTGCTCAAGACCCAGAGCGTGACCAAGCTGCGCCATATGGGCGAGACGACGCTTTTGCCGGGCTGCTACTTGCGGATTTCGACCCGCGTGAAAGCTGTCTCCGGCGAATTGCCGGGCGTCCGCATCGCAGGCTGGGCCGGCGGTGCCGGAGGTGCGCATGTCGCAGGGCTGACCGAATACGCCCCGACGGTGCAGCTCACGTCTTATGGCGAGGTCGTCGAGATCTCGGCCATCGTCGTTTCGGGCAACCGGCTTGGCGTCGACATGGTCTGGCCCAGTGCGATCTATGGCCATTTCGGCCTCGACCTGACAGGCGGCAATGGCAGCGTGGTTCGTGTCGACGATTTCGCGATCGAGGATGTGACCAACGTTTTCATCCGCGACATGATGGGCGTTGTCGATGTGCGCGACTATGGCGCGAAGGGCGACGGCATCACTGACGACAGCGCCGCTTTCGAGGCGGCGGACGCCGATGCGAACGGCCGCGAGGTTCTGGTCTCGGCGGGTGTCTATTACCTTGGCAATCACGTCACCATCGAGAATCAAATACGTTTCGAGGGCGCAATCACGATGCCCGACGACAAGCGGTTCGTATTTCAGAAGAACTTTGACTATCCGACCTATGTCGATGCCTTCGGCGACGAAGAGCTTGCCTTCAAGAAGGCATTTCAGGCTTTGCTGAATTTCTCCGACCATGAGTCGCTTGATCTTTGCGGCCGCAGGATCGCTGTCAGCGCCCCGATCGACATGCAGGCGGCTGAAGGCAGCAAGACGGTCTTTGCAATCCGCCGAGTGATCCGCAACGGCCAGTTTCAGCCCCAGGACGGACCAGCCTGGGATCTGACCGTTGTAACGACGACGGCAAACTATTCGGCGGCCGATCCACTTCGCCTGAGCAACGTCGCCAATATCGCCCAGATCTCCGTCGGTTCGCTTGTCGAGGGGGCCGGAGTGGGCCGCGAAATCTATGTCCGGGCTGTCGATACGGTCACCAATACGGTGACCTTGAGCCAAGAGCTATACGGCGCGGCGGCAAACCAGAGTTTCACCTTCACCCGCTTCAAATACCTTCTGGATTTCTCCGGCTTCGACGATCTCGCCCAGTTCATCATCGACGATGTGGAGTTTCTCTGCGACGGAACCGCGAGCGGGATCATGCTGGCCAAGGAAGGCCTGACTTTCCACCTGCGGGATTGCTTCATCAACAAGCCGCGGGACAGAGGGCTCACCTCCTCGGGCGGCGGCTGTCAGGGGATGATGATCGACCGGTGCCAGATCGTCTCGAACGAACAGAACCTTCCTGTCGAAGACCGAACGACCGTCGGATTCAATGCCAACGCCAACGACGTCAAGATCCGCGACAATCGCGCCGTCCGCTTCAAACATTTCGCCGTTCTCGCCGGGACGGGAAATCTGATCACCGGCAATCACTGGTTCCACGGCGACAACACGGGCCTTGGTGTGCGGAAGGCAGGCATCGTGTTCAACACGCCAAATTGCAAATCGGTCGTGACCGGCAACTATATCGACAACAATTTCATCGAGTGGACCAACGAGCACGATGCGACCCCGGAACTGGGGGCCCAGTATTCTTTTGGCGGGCTCACGATCACCGGGAATATCTTTACGGCGGCCGATGTTGCCCCTTGGTTCACTTGGATCGTGGTCAAGCCCTACGGGAGCGGACACTACATCCACGGCTTCTCGGTGACAGGAAACGTGTTCCGGGCCATCGGCGGATCGGTCGACAGGGTCGAGTCGGTTGATACCGCCTTTGCCGACCTCGACCATGGCCGGGCCCGAACCATTGTCTTTGCTGCCAACACCTTTACGGCGGTCAACAACATCGCCGTCAATCCCGTCAGCGTGGTGCACGCACAAGCAACCGCAGCGCAAACCTGGGTTGTCGAAGCTGCGCCCTATCTGCCCTTTGGTGGGCGTGCCCGGAATCTAGAGGCGGTTTGTCCGGATGGGAAATTGACGGATGCCAATGGGGTGGCGGTCTTTGAACTGCCCTATGCCGAACCGGAAAAAGGCGCCGCCAAGACGCAGGCCAATCTGATTTTCAAGACGGCCTGCAAGGGCTCTGTGCGGGTCACGTTCAGAACCGACAATCCTCTCTAGAAGGCGGGGCGGCGCGCAATCCGGGTGCAGCCCTGTTCCATGTTCCGCATGGACCTCCGGGGCGACGCGCGTTCTTGTCGCCGTCCTTGCCGCAGGTCGCCAGAGCGCCGCGTCGGGCCTTGCATCCGATTTCCCTGGAAATTGGTGGAGCCGAGGGGGATCGAACCCCTGACCTCGTCATTGCGAACGACGCGCTCTCCCAACTGAGCTACGACCCCATACGCGCGCTATTTGGCGATATGCGGCGGCGCTGTCAAGGCGGGGCGGTCTGATGTGGATCAAGGAGCAGGGCGTGGGACTATGCGATCATGCGATACAGGTTGGTAGGAGGACCCGCCATGTATTCGCATATTCTTGTTCCAATCGCCTATGACCACGATCACGACGAAGGCCGGCCCCTCGACATCGCGCGCAAGCTTTGCCGCGACGGCGGGAAGGTCACATTTCTGCATGTGATGGAAGAAATCCCCGGGTACGCCATCAACTATATGCCCGACGATTTCCGCGATGAAGCGCGGGAATCCATCCACGCCGACCTTGAGCAACGCGCAGCCGGGTTTCCCAATGCCGAGGCGAGAGTGGTGATGGGCCATGCAGGGCGGACGATCGTCGACTTTGCCGACGAGCACGATGTCGATCTTATCGTGATGAACTCGCACCGGCCCGGGATCGGCGATTTCTTCCTCGGTTCGACCGCCGCCCGTGTAGTGCGTCACGCCCAATGTTCGGTGCATGTGATCCGGTGATCCGGCGGCCAGTCTGTGCTAACGTTGGCGCAAGGAGGATTGCGCCATGCTTTCGATTGCACCCGGTCAGACCGGACAGACCGTTATCACGACATTCGAGATGACCCCCGCCACAGCGACCGAGCTGATGGAGGCGCTGCAAAGCGCCTTTGACGAAGTCATCCGCCATCAACACGGCTTCATCGGCGCCGCGCTGCATATGAACGACGCCATGACGCGGATCTGCAACTATAGCCAATGGCAAAGCCGCGACGACTATAAAGCCATGCTGCGCTCACCCGAGATGATCGCGCGCAACCGCCATATCCTGACGCTGTGCAAAGGGTTTGAGCCGGTGATGTATGAGGTGTCGCGTGTGGTCTAGGCCGCGCTTGGCCGCGATTTTCGGACTCGCGGCCCTGGCGGCCTGCGATATGGGCCCGACAGGCTATTCTGCGCCCTACAAGGCAATGAACCCAAACCCGGTGTCGGTCGCATTTGCCGACAAGGCGCCGTCGATCAGCCAGCAGTTTCGGCCACCCAAGCACTTTGGGATTGATATCTTTCATCCTGAAGGCTCGCCTGTGCTCGCGGCCGCTTCTGGTGTCGTCACGAGCCTCTGGGTCGATGGGGCCTATGGGCGGCAGATGATCCTCACCCACGGACCGGACATCTCAGGGGAAATCCACCAGACGGTCTACAAGCATATGTCCGCCTTCTCGGTCGAGGAGGGAGACAATGTCGCACGGGGCCAGAAGATCGGGGAGCTTGGCAAATCGGGCGCGCTGTCCGCAGGCCTCCCGCACCTGCATTTCGAGATCTGGATGGGCGGCGGCGAAGGGGCCGTCGATCCAAATCTCATGTGGGAAGCGGGTCCGGGGCTTGGCAGGTGTTATGATCCGAAGACGGATAGCGGGCTTGGTGTGGTCTATCCGGTGGGGTGCGGAGGGGCGGCGTGATTGGCCCTCGGTCGTTGGGCCACGGGCATTGGTTGAAGAATATCCGTTTGCTTTATGTTTTCGAAAAAAGAAATGACCTCGTCCATAAGGACTTCTGAATCAATCCTTTTTCCACCGATCGTAAACACATATCCTGTCTCCACACCTGTCACCGAATTCTCGTCATAGAACTCAGTTGGTTTTTGAAAGGTCTTTTCGCCTTTCAGTTCCTGTTTGGCAAACGGAACCCTCAACAGAGCAACCTTGTTCTTCATTTCCTTGAGCTTATCTTGGAGTGGAGCTTCAAAGCAGTCCTTGTGCTGACCCATCGTCCGGAGGCATTCGAACGCGCCCAGCGTCCAAAGCCAAAAGAGCGCATTATATTCGGGGAAATTTTCGGCCCGGTATTCGTCTGGTCCGGTCCGAATAGGTTTCAAGGCTCAAAGTTTCTCTCGCACAAGCTTGAGCGATTGGAACTGTATTTGAGTATAAATGGAATACCTAATCAGCGGGTTTCCCGCGAGCAGCTTTTCCAGCGTATTTCCCGTCATAGCCGTGCTACCTCCCCCTCCGCGCCTTTCCGCCTCTTTGCCCCGGCCGACCGGCCGTTGATCGGCCCGAGGCTTTGGCACTGTCTTCGACGGCTTTTTCAACAGCGTATTGCCGCGCCAACGGGTCGTCGCTGATCACAAGGTCGACCGTTTCCAGCCGCTTGATCTCGTCGCGGAGGCGGGCGGCCTCTTCGAATTCGAGGTTTTCCGCCGCCTTGCGCATATCCGTCCTGAGACCATCGAGAACAGCCTCAAGGTTGGCTCCGTGCAACTGCTTGTCGACCTTCGCCGTCACGCGGGCCATATCGGTATCGCCCTTGTAAAGACCCGAAAGGATATCCTCGACGTTCTTCTTCACGGTTGCGGGCGTGATCCCGTGCAGTTGGTTATAGGTCGTCTGCTTGGAGCGGCGACGGTCGGTTTCGCCAATGGCGCGCTCCATCGAGCCGGTCATGCGATCGGCATACATGATGACGCGCCCTTCCGCGTTGCGGGCGGCTCGGCCGATGGTCTGAACAAGCGAGGTCTCGGACCGAAGAAAGCCTTCCTTGTCGGCGTCAAGGATCGCCACAAGCCCGCACTCTGGGATATCGAGACCCTCGCGCAGCAAATTGATCCCCACGAGCACGTCAAAAGCGCCGAGGCGCAGGTCGCGCAAGATTTCGATCCTCTCCAGCGTGTCGATGTCGGAATGCATATACCGCACGCGGATTCCCTGTTCGTGAAGATACTCGGTGAGATCCTCCGCCATGCGCTTGGTCAGGGTCGTAACCAGCGTGCGGAAGCCCCTGGCGGCAACCTTGCGGACCTCGTCAAGCAGATCATCCACCTGCATCTCGACAGGCCTAATCTCGACCTGGGGGTCAATCAGACCGGTGGGGCGGATAACCTGTTCGGTGAAAACACCACCCGTCTGTTCAAGCTCCCATGCCGCCGGGGTGGCCGAAACAAAGACCGATTGGGGCCGCATCGCATCCCATTCCTCGAACTTGAGGGGGCGGTTGTCCATGCAGGGGGGCAGGCGAAACCCGTGCTCGGCCAACGTGAACTTGCGCCGATAGTCGCCGCGATACATGCCGCCGATCTGTGGCACCGAGACATGGCTTTCGTCGGCAAAGACAATGGCGTTGTCGGGAATGAACTCAAAGAGTGTCGGCGGCGGCTCGCCGGGCGCGCGACCGGTCAGATAGCGCGAATAGTTCTCGATCCCCGCGCAAGAACCTGTCGCCTCCATCATCTCGAGATCGAAATTGGTGCGCTGTTCAAGCCGTTGCGCCTCAAGAAGTTTGCCCTCGCCCACCAGCTGATCAAGCCGCTTGCGAAGCTCTTCCCTGATACCCTTGGTCGCCTGCTGAAGCGTCGGGCGCGGTGTGACGTAATGGGAATTGGCATAGACGCGGATTTTTTCAAAGCTGTCGGTCTTTTGGCCTGTCAGCGGATCAAACTCGGTGATGCTTTCAAGTTCCTCGCCAAAGAACGACAACCGCCACGCCCGATCCTCGAGGTGCGCGGGCCAGACCTCAAGGCTGTCGCCCCGCACCCGGAAAGAGCCGCGCGAAAAGGCCTGATCGTTGCGGCGATAGGCTTGCGCCACGAGATCGGCCATGACCTGCCGCTGGTCATAGATCTTGCCGACAAACAGGTCTTGGGTCATCGCCGAATAGGTCTCGACCGAACCGATGCCATAGATGCACGAAACAGAGGCCACGATGATCACATCGTCCCGCTCCAGAAGCGCCCGCGTGGCCGAGTGGCGCATCCGGTCGATCTGTTCGTTGATCTGGCTTTCCTTCTCGATATAGGTGTCCGACCGCGCCACATAGGCCTCGGGCTGGTAATAGTCGTAGTAGCTGACGAAATACTCGACAGCATTCTCCGGAAAAAACCCTTTGAACTCGCCGTAAAGCTGGGCGGCGAGGGTCTTGTTCGGCGCAAGGATGATTGCAGGCCGCTGGGTTTCCTCGATGATCTTGGCCATGGTGAAGGTCTTGCCGGTGCCTGTGGCCCCGAGAAGCACCTGGCTGCGCTCGCCTTCGTTGATGCCGGAGGTCAGCTCGGCGATCGCTGTCGGCTGATCGCCGGCGGGCTGAAATTCGGTGTGCAGGATGAAGCTCTTGCCGCCCTCGAGCTTGTCGCGGCGTTGCGGCGTTTGCTGCGCCATCGGCATCTGGTCGGGGCGGTTGTTGTGCATGTGGGGTCTCCGGCGGGCTCTCTAGAATTGTACGCATTTTGTTCCAGTTCAAGCCCCGCAAGAAATCGGTGCGGGGAACTTGCGCAAGGCCCTTGTTTTCTGGATAAGGGGGCAGAGTTTCGGAGGCTGAAATGCGCGCAAGAATCTATCGCCCTGCCAAAACCGCCATGTCTTCGGGCACGGCCAAGACCCACCAGTGGGTTCTGGAGTTTGCGCCCGCCTCCGCGCGCGAGATCGACCCGCTCATGGGCTGGACCTCGTCGGACGACACGCAAGCCCAGGTCAAGTTGCGCTTTGACAGCAAGGAAGCGGCGCTGGATTATGCGGCCGATCGTGGCATCGAAGCGGTCGTGGTCGAGCCCAAGACCCGCAAGCCCAACCTGCGCCCCATGGGGTATGGTGAAAACTTCGCCACCAGCCGCCGCGGCCCCTGGACGCACTAGCCCGGCGCTTTTGCTTGCGCCCCCGCAGCGCCCACGGCAAAAGAGCCTCAGCGGTCCCGTAGCTCAACTGGATAGAGCAGCTGACTTCTAATCAGCAGGTTCGGGGTTCGAGTCCTCGCGGGATCGCCATATAAATCATAAGCTTATGTGAAAATTTTTGGGCGTTGTGGTTCTCGTCTTTGGTTGGGGCTACACTGGGGCTTCAATTCTGCTGGTATATCGAGTCACAAGTTTCGAACGAAAATTGTCTCTCGTTCCCGCCTCGTCTATTCGGCCTTCAATCGCCCCTTCTTCCCGTAGGAAAATATTTGTTCCCAGCCAGACCCCACACCGGTGGTACCCGCAATTCACCTCAAGACACCCCGTTTTGCCTATACAAACGATTATGCACGAATGGGCTGGCTCTACGCTGTGATTGGAACTGGTCAGGTGCGGCTGAGCATATCGAGGGCTAGCATGGCCCCCTCGAGTGCACGCGGCTCCCTGAGCTTCTCAGCTCGCATGCGCCTGATCTCTCGCGTCTCCCAGCCATGTACGGTCTTGGCCTATGCGCAGCGCTCTCGGCCGTGCTGGGTCTTGGCTCCTGTGGACGCGCCACCATGCGTCCGGCATACGCGCTTGCCGCGCATCGCAGGCTTGCGCCACTGAACTCCGCTACGCTTGCTCTTGGCCTGACAGCGTGCCGCTGCCGCGCCGAAAATGGTGGTGAAGGGCTCATACACTTGCTGTCGTTCCATCCTACGTGTGTTGATGCAGGGTAGCACAGACAGAGGTGCTTTGTCAGTTTGGGGCGGCAAGGGGAGCCAAGGGGCTGCGACACATCGTCCATTATGTCGACCGCGCCAAGACATGCCCCTGTTTGGCTTGTCTGTGCTTCTACAAAGCGGGTTGCGCTCGTTTGCCTTGTAGCATGAGGGCCGAAATTGCGGTTCTTGGACCTTCT
>Ga0222714_10006778_pt1 | contig 10618 bp, 8 predicted proteins | sample C33_3DmetaG_FD_165048 | JGI IMG/M metagenome (GOLD analysis project Ga0222714, IMG submission 165048) | Estuarine water microbial communities from San Francisco Bay, California, United States - C33_3D | ecosystem: Environmental > Aquatic > Marine > Unclassified | place: USA: California... | reverse complement strand
TGTCGACCGACATCGCATCGTAACCTATATTATCAAGCAATAATTTGTAATCTGCTTCCAGTTCATCATATCCGCATTTATCATAATCCACTGATATTGGCTTATTCAATATAATGTTAGCTACAGGAGAGAGTTCAACTAGAATATCGCTTACAGTTTCAACCAGCTTCGCCCCTTGTTTGATTAAGCTATGGGTCCCACGCGCAAGAGGGTTATGAATTGAACCTGGTATCGCAAACACCTCTCGACCTTGCTCCAGGGCATGATTCGCTGTAATCAATGACCCGCTTCTTATTGCTGCTTCGACGACAAGCACGCCGGTACTGATTCCACTTATAATTCGATTCCGTCTAGGAAAGTTACCCGGATGAGGTTTTGTATCTGGTGGATATTCTGAAATAAGTAAACCATTTTCAACAATTTTATTAGCCATATTTTTATGTCTCGCAGGATAGATACTATTTAAGCCATTGCCCAGAACTGCAACTGTTGGGCTATTGCTTTTTAGCGCTCCTGAATGACTATGATAATCAATACCAAGAGCAAGACCGCTACATACAGTCAATCCTGAGTTTGATAATTCAACGGCGAAATCTTCAGCTAGTCTTCTCCCACCTGCCGTGGGATTTCTGCTACCAACAATAGCAAAATGCACACAACCCAATACTTGCCTTTGTCCAACTGCAAACAAAACCAGGGGTGGAGTATCTATAGATTTTAAGAGTTCTGGATAATCGTAATCGGCAAAAGTTATTAAATGATTCCCTGCCTGGTTTAACCAATCCAGGATTTTATTAATTAGATTAAGATCTGGCGCGAATAGAGAATTTATCGAACTATCGCTTAAGTTGTGTTCTTTCAGTGCTTTATAATCAGCGGCCAGCACAGCCTGAGGAGTTTTGAATTTGCTTAATAACTTATGACAAGTTGCTGGACCAATACCAACAGCTTGGGTAAGGGACAACCAGTCAGTATAATTTTGAGTAATATTCACATCCATATGAAAACTCTAAATCAACAAATCCCTCCGGTATACTAAAGAGATTTTGAATTTGCTCCCGGTAATCGGGAGCAAACATTTTTAAAAACTATTTAATAAATACTATATATTTTTACAAACTTCTCACAGTATCTAACACATGCACAGGACCTTGAGTTTCCATTACCAATGCATAACTTACTTTGCTAAAGGTTCTGAATACCATTATTACACCGACATATTCTTCCGGTAAGGTAATGCCCTCAGATTTTGCCTGCTTGTTTGCGATATGAGGGAAGGTTTCATTAAACGAGTCTACGGCTTGACCAACACCATAAGCCAGCTTGCTAATAATGGTGCCGTTTTCAGTGATATCTTCCAACTCTGCCGCTTTTTGGGCTTCACTTTTCTGGATATTAGGACCTATTTCATCTTGAACAACGTAACCACTTTGATAAACACCAAGTACATTCCCTGTTTCGAGACCTTGTTCAGTACCGAGATTTAGAACTACAACCTGATATTGACCAATTTGTGAAACGCCATCAACAACTGAAAGAATATTTCCTTCCATTGCACTATTTGTTGCGCGCGGTACAAATTCTGTGCTGATATTTTCATCCGTTTGAGGAAGTAATCTATCACCTTTCAGAACTTCACGGTCTACAACAGTGACCAAGGCTGAAGCAGGATCACCACTCTTTTGGATTGTGGCATCACCTACATATATGGCTTCATAACCTAAAACTTCATTTTTGCCTTGTTCCGACTTTCTCGGGTTTATATAAGGCTTACCTTTACGATATATAGAATATCTGGCAACATTTGAGTCCTCTGGAATCCCACGAACATAGATAGTGTTACCAGTAGTCGCTATCAAATGTTGATCATAGCTCGATACTATATAAGGCAACTGATCCATCTCATTTTCATCAAGTACTATTGGACGCTCCAGAAATTGCTGGATTGCATCGATAGGAATCGTTGGGATAGCGTCAGAATTATCATAACTACGAATAGTCGGTGATAATTTAACATCTCGGCCAGAAACAATTTGTCCTGTTCCTCTATCAAGACTGAGCACAGGTTTACCATCTTGATAGGTCAGAGAAACGATGTCCCCTGGATATATCAGATGTGGATTGTTTATTTGAGGATTAACACCCCAAATTTCTGGCCAACGCCAAGGCTGTGCTAGAAAACGCGCAGAGATATCCCATAGCGTATCGCCCTTTACGACGGTATATTTTTCTGGATGATCTGGATTAATCGTTAATTCATCCGCATATGAGCTAAATGTAAATAGCAGAATCGCGCATGAAATCAGAATTTTATTCAATATGTCTATTACCTTACATGATTTCCTTAATGTAGATTAGCAAAAAGTCTAACAAAATGTTAGTAGTGACGCTATATTATTGTGGCTTAACTACAACAATTTATTTTTCCTATATACTATCAGTCAGTTATAACCATTTTGGAGTGACTATTGCTATGGCAATACTCAACGTTTTGCAATTCCCCGACCCTCGACTTCGCAATAAGGCGATTCCGGTTGAGGAGATAGGCCCTGATATCAGACAAATCGCCGAAAATATGCTGGAAACCATGTATGCAGAGAGTGGCATCGGTCTCGCAGCAACCCAGGTTAATATTCGAAAAAGAATCGTCGTGATTGATCTGTCAGAGGATAAAAATGAGCCCTTGATATTAATCAACCCCGAAATCACTAAACTCGAGGGTAAAGAGATAATGCGCGAAGGTTGTCTATCGGTACCTGATTACTACGATACAGTTGAACGCGCAGAAAATATAGAATTCAATTATAAAACACTTGATAATCAATTAATTGAAACAAGCACTGATGGGTTATTAGCAGTTTGTGTACAGCATGAAATAGACCATTTAGATGGCAAACTATTCATAGATTATTTGTCGCCGTTAAAACGCCAACGCTTAAAGAAAAAGATCGATAAGCAAGAAAAACAGCAATTAAGCGTCTCGTGAGTCAGACCAAATTAAGGTTAGCATTTGCGGGTACTCCAGAAATTGCGAGGGTAGTACTTGAAGCACTAATTCGTGAAAACATTCATTCTATAGAACTTGTATTAACACAACCCGATCGTCCCGCAGGAAGAGGTCGTAAATTAAAACAAAGCGAAGTTAAAATTAGTGCGATTGAAAATAACATACCCGTTCTACAACCTAATAACGCCAATGAACTTCAAGCTGCCAGCCTGAAAAATTGTGATTTAATGTTGGTTATAGCCTACGGCCTCATAATAAAGCCCGAGATTCTTGCTCTACCAAAATACGGTTGTATCAATATACATACTTCAATATTACCAAGATGGCGGGGAGCAGCTCCCATACAAAGAGCCATTGAAAATGGGGACAGTAATACTGGCATTACCTTCATGCAAATGGATAGTGGTCTGGATACCGGGCCGATACTAAAACAAATTGATTGTCCTATTTTGCCCGATGATACAGCAGGCAAACTACATGATCGCCTGGCTGAACTTGGTGCAAATCATATAAACGAATTACTATCTGATATTATTAACCAGAAGATCAATGCACTGATTCAAGATGACACAAAAGCAACATACGCAAATAAAATAAGTAAACAAGAAGCTAAACTTGATTGGAAACTACCCGCGATAGAACTGGAAAGAAAAATTCGTGCATTTAATCCTTTTCCAATAACGCATACTGAGATTAAAGGTATCAATGTAAGAGTTTGGGAAGCAACGGTTAAGTCCGGAACAAAAAACCAGATTGTCGGCACAATACTCAACAATAATAAAAGTCTGGATATTGTTACGGGTAAAGACCTATTGGCTATTACAAAATTACAATTACCCGGTAAACGCCCGATGTCCGCAAAAGAATTCCTGAATGGACATCCCGAATTCATTTCAGATTGCCTGATTGCCAATTAGAAATTGTCAGTCATGTCATCACGTTTAATAGCCACACAAATTGTTGAACAAATAATTGAAGGAAATACTACTCTGACAAATGCATTACGTAATAACGAAGCATTCAATCAAGCGGGAAATGAAAAAGCGTTAATACAGGAAATCAGCTACGGTACATTCAGGTGGTATATACAACTTGAATACCTTTTGAACCAACTCTTAGAGAAACGAATCAAGAAGAAAGATAGTCGTCTAAAATATTTAATGATAATTGGCTTATATCAACTCCGTTATATGCGAATTCCTGCTCATGCGGTTGTCTCTGAAACTGTTAACACATGTAAAAAAATAAAAATGGAATGGGCTAAAGGATTGGTCAATGCAATATTACGGCGATATATCCGCGAAGCTGACAGACTTAACCTGCTGGATAGTGATGATAGTCTAAAAACATCACACCCCAGGTGGTTGCTTGAAAAGATAAAACTGGATTGGCCAGCTGAGTGGAAAATTGTGCTTGATGCTGCTAACCAACGTCCTCCGATGTATCTTAGAGTAAACCAACGCCATCAATCCAGAGAGCAATATCTGATGAAGATAATGCAGTCAGGCATTACCGGAAAAGCCACACCGCATTCAAAGCATGGAATACTGCTGGATAAACCTATAGATGTTGAACAACTACCTGGCTTTAATGACGGAGATGTTTCTGTTCAGGAACTTGCAGCTCAATTATCAGTACAACTACTGGACTTGCAACCCGGGCAAAGAGTGCTTGACGCCTGTGCTGCACCCGGGGGCAAAACTGGTCATATACTCGAATCAGAAGCTGGCTTAAATTCCTTAACGGCGATAGAAAAAGATCCCAAAAGGGCAAAAAGAATATCCGATACGCTAAAGCGTCTGGATCTCAACGCTATTATAAAAGTAGCCGATATAATTGATATTGATCACTGGTGGGATAAAAAGACTTTTGACCGCATTTTACTTGACGCTCCTTGTTCAGCAACAGGTGTAATACGCCGTCATCCAGATATCAAGATTTTAAGAACCATTGAAGAGGTCAACAATATAAGCAGTTTACAGATGCAATTGTTAACAACACTTTGGCAAACGCTTTCATCAGGCGGTTTGCTGGTTTATGTGACTTGCTCGATTCTTAAGCAAGAGAACTCAGAAACAATTAAACTATTCATAGAAAACACACCTGACTGTGTTCTTAAACCAATTGATGCTGAATGGGGCAAGGATACAAGCTATGGCAGACAGGTTTTACCCGGGCAGGATAATATGGATGGTTTCTTCTATGCTTGTCTTGAAAAGAAATAACATCATGACTGCTTTAAAAAACACTTATAGCCAAACAAGTCTTTTACTAATTTTGTTATGCATAAGTCATGGATGTTTTGCAAGCACTACTCAATTCAAACATGCACATACTTATCTAAAGAATAACACCTATTACCTGGATGCTGTATATGATTTTGAATTGACAGAAGAAGCCTATAAAGCATTGCGTCACGGCATATCATTTGAAATTCATACTCATTTTCAATTACGCATGAAACGTAAATGGTTATGGGATAAGTTAATCACTGAAAAAACATTAATTTATAAACTCGAGCATAAACCATTAACTGAAAACTACCTGACCATCAATTTAACAACCGGGTTACGCCATTCATATGACAGCCTTGATGCAGCACTGAGTCATATAAGGGATATTTCTAATATGTCACTCTTTGATCAGGCTTTATTGACAGAGGATAATACCTATGTAGCCAGAATCCGCGCTTTCCTTGATATAGAATCATTACCACCACCAATGCGACCTCAATCCTACTTTTCCTCAAACTGGGATATGTCAAGTGAATGGTATCGATGGGAATTAGTACGGTGAATAAAGGTAGTAACATAATATTATTTGTTGGCGGCGGCCTTTTTATTTTCATGCTTGCATCGCTGGTAATGATGAGTCAGGCTCTGCAAAACTCTGCATTATTCGATCGATACTATTCAGTCCTACTTATATTGAACGCAATAGGATTAATTAGTCTCGTTGTATTAATCCTCCTTAATCTGAAACGACTAATCCGTCAGTTTAAGAACAAAATTGTCGGCTCTCGTATGACGGTTAGAATGGTAATACTGTTTTCACTGTTATCAGTGACCCCCGTCTTGATTGTGTATTACTTTTCTCTGGATTTCCTGCATCGCGGCATTGATAGCTGGTTCGATTTAAGAGTAGAACAAGCGCTTGATGATTCACTGGAACTTAGTCGGCTGGCATTAGATGTTCGAATGCGTGAACTCTTAACAACAACAGAAAAAATTGCAGATGAACTTAGAGGTATAAGTGATGCAGAACTCCCTTTTGATATTGATCAGATTAGAGAGCGGGTTAGCGCATATGAACTTACCTTATTAAATAAAAAAGGGGGTGTAATTGTCTCAAGCTCCAGTGATACAAAAAGCCTTGTGCCAGATACACCAGGAGAAACAATTCTCCTTCAATTGCTACAAAGGAACAGCTATATCGGTCTGGACGTAATTAAAAACAGAAATCTGTTAATACGTGTTGTTGCTAATTTGCCTGGCCTTAACATTGAAAAGGAGGCCCGTATTGTACAGGCGCTGTACCCAATCTCGGAACGCATGAATCAATTGGCAGAAAATGTACAATCATCTTTTATTGAGTACAAGGAACTCTCGTATCTTCGCGAACAACTGAAAGTAAGCTTCATCATAATATTAACTCTGGTTTTATTATTTAGTGTATTTAGCGCTGTATGGGCTGCTTTTTATTCTGCACGTAAACTGTCTGAGCCTGTAAAAAATCTGGCGGAAGGAACCAAAGCGATTGCATTAGGTGATTACAGTGCTCGCCTGCCTGTACCAGGTAACGACGAACTTGGATTTCTTGTCGCATCATTTAATGACATGACTGACAAGATATCCAAGGCGCGAGATACGATAAAGCAAAGTCAGCAGGAGACAGAATCTCAACGTAACTTTCTCGAAACGGTGTTATCACGCCTTTCTTCCGGCGTCATTGTTTTTAACATAGAAGGCTATCTCGAGAAAACTAATGTTAGTGCTGCACAAATTTTACAGATCGACATTGACTCACTTGAACAAAAAAATATTTCTATGCTTGCGGAAAAATTTCCAAACCTAAAGGACTTTTTTGAATGTATATCTTCGAATATTGAAGAACATCTTGATGAATGGCGTGAGCAGATTACCTTACCAAACAAAACTGGCAATCAAATACTGATAATAAATGGTGCCGCCCTGACAGGACCCGATGGACAAGCAAGTGGTTATGTTATTGTCTTCGATGAAATTACTGCCCTGATTCGAGGCCAACGAGATGCTGCCTGGAGTGAAATGGCTCGTAGGCTTGCTCATGAAATTAAAAATCCACTCACACCAATTCAGCTCGCTGCAGAACGACTACGTCATAAATATTTATCTACACTGGATCCTGATGATGCTGACATGCTCGATAGAATGACAAACACAATTATCCAGCAAGTTGATACCATGAAAGAAATGGTAAACAGCTTTTCAGACTATGCGAGATCACCGGAATTTAATCCTGAAGACATCAAAGTTGAGCAATTAATTCAGGAAGGACGTGATTTATTCAGCGACATGAACAGTGGCAATCAAATTGAAATAGATATCGAACCCGACCTTCCAATAATTTTTGGTGACGAAAAAAAATTAAGACAAGTCTTTAATAATTTAATAACAAATGCAGTTGATGCGAATGCAATGGGGGATAATAAACGCCTGTTGATCAGTGCTAAATCGATCATGATTGATGGAGAGAAAATAGTTGAAATCAGGATAACGGATAATGGTACAGGGATTGATCCCTCGGTAATAAACAAGTTATTTGAACCGTACATTACTACCAAACAAAAAGGAACTGGTTTGGGTCTGGCTATAGTCAAAAAAATCATAGACGAACATTCTGGTACAGTATGGCTTGAAAATAATAATGATCAAAATGGGGCTTGTGCCGTGATAAGATTACCGGTCATTCACCAATCAAATAAAGCAACTAAATCACAGGCAATTTAATGAGCAATCGACATATTCTTGTTGTAGATGATGAGCCTGATATTCGTAGTCTTGTAAAAGAAATACTGGAAGACGAAGGTTTTAATGTCGCTGTTGCGGAAAATGCTGCAAAAGCACGTCAACTTGTAGACTCTTTTAGCCCAGATTTAATCTTGCTGGATATATGGATGCCTGACATTGACGGGATTACTTTATTGAAAGAATGGCAAGAAAATAACATATTGTCCGGCCCGGTTGTAATGATGTCAGGACATGGCAACGTTGAAACGGCCGTGGAAGCTACTCGTCTTGGCGCTTATGACTTCATTGAGAAGCCACTTTCAATTGCAAAATTACTTCTAACCATCAAGCATGCTCTGGAAACGACTTCGCTACTACAGGAAAATTTACAATTACAACATGCCACTACTTCGAAGCTGGAATTAATCGGTAAAAGTAAAAAAATATCCGATTTGAGAAATCAGATTTCAAGGATCGCAAGTCATGATACGCCCGTTCTAATTAATGGAGAATCAGGTACAGACAAGGAATTGTTTGCCCGTTATATACATTCCCTGAGCAAATATAATGAAGGGCCATTTATACCGATAAGTATCTCAGCTCTTGGGAAAGATCATGCAGAAACCGAACTGTTTGGATTGGAGACTAATAATCAACTACAAGAAGGTTATTTTGATCGCGCAAAAGGTGGAACGCTTTATATAAAGGATATTGGTGAATTAAATATAGCATTACAATCACGTTTACATGATGTTCTGGAAACAAAAAAATACACACATATTGGTAGTTCGGAACCAATTGAATTGGACATGAGGATTATTGTGGCTACGAGGCTTAATATTGAATCTCTGGTTAAAGAAGGATATTTTAGAGACGACCTTTATTATCAATTAAATATTTTGCCCATTAATATCCCTGCATTACGTGAACATTATGAAGATGTTCCTGTTTTACTCGAATATTTTGTAAATCATTATATAGAAACTGAAGGCCTTCCCTATCGTAAATTTAGTATGGCCGCACAAAACAGATTGAGAAGTTACCATTGGCCTGGAAATATCAGGGAATTAAAGAACCTGGTTCAACGCCTGCTAATTCTGGGGAATGAGGAGAACATTACTATCGATGAAGTTGAATCCCGGCTGGGTAATAAAGACATAAATCAGAATAGTGCCGTGACGGAAGGTTTTAATTTTGATTTGCCCTTACGTGATGCAAGAGAAAATTTTGAAAAGGCTTATCTTGAATACCAATTAAAGAAAGCAAAAGGAAGTGTTAGTAAAGTTGCAAACGTTGTCGGAATGGAACGTACGCATCTCTATCGCAAACTGAAAATGCTGGGAATTGAATTAAAATGAAAATTATTATACTGGGTGCAGGTCAGGTTGGAGCCTCTGTGGCTGCTAATCTGGTCAATGAAGATAATGATATTACTCTGGTCGATAATAACCCGGCTGCACTACAACTTATAAGTGAGCGATATGATTTGAGGACAATAACTGGTATTGCTTCACACCCTTCTGTTCTCGCCAAAGCAGGCGCAAAAGATGCAGATATGATACTGGCTGTCACTAACAGCGATGAAGTCAATATGATCGCTTGTCAGGTTGCTTACACTTTATTTCATACACCTACAAAAATTGCACGCATACGTGAAAATGAATATCTCAAAAACACAACATTATTTGCCCAAGAAGCACTTCCGATTGATGTGCTGATTAGTCCGGAAAAACTTGTAACGGAATATATAAAAAGATTAATAGATCATCCCGGCGCATTACAAGTTCTGGATTTTGCAAATAATAAGGCGCAGATGGTTGCATTAAAGGCGGCCTATGATGGTATTTTGGCTGGTCATTCATTACGTAACCTTAGAAAACATCTGGTGGATATTGAATACAAGGTAGCTATTATTTTCAGAAAAAATAAAGCTATCATTCCAGACGCAAATACTATAATCGAAGTTGATGATGAAGTATTCTTTATTAGCTCACAGAAATCCATCCGACAACTATTACAGCATGTCCGATTTAAGGAGAAACCTTTCAAAAGTATAATGATTGCTGGCGGTGGCAATATCGGCCTGCGCCTGGCTGAATTACTTGAAGACAACTACAAGGTCAAATTGCTTGAATTAGATCCGGAAAAAGCAAACTTTGCTTCTGAAGCCTTAAAAAATACGATTGTATTGAATGGTGATGCAGCTGATGAAGAATTACTTCATGAAGAAGATATTGATAGAACTGATGTGTTTTGTGCACTAACCAATGCGGATGAGGCTAATATTATTTCATCAATGCTGGCTAAACGACTTGGTGCTCGAAAAGTCATGGCATTAATTAACCGGGCAGCTTATGTTGATCTGGTACAAAGCAATACTATTGATATTGCTATTTCACCACAACAAGCGACTATTGGTAGCTTGTTAGCACATATTCGTAAGGGCGATGTAGTGGTAGTACACGCACTAAGGCGTGGTGCGGCTGAAGCAATTGAAGCTATTGCACATGGCAATACGAGTTCATCAAAAGTTGTCGGTAAAACGATTGGAGAAATAAACTTACCACATGGTACGACTATTTGTGCAATCGTACGGGGTGACAATGTTTTAATGGGCAAGAGA
>Ga0222714_10006777_pt1 | contig 10618 bp, 9 predicted proteins | sample C33_3DmetaG_FD_165048 | JGI IMG/M metagenome (GOLD analysis project Ga0222714, IMG submission 165048) | Estuarine water microbial communities from San Francisco Bay, California, United States - C33_3D | ecosystem: Environmental > Aquatic > Marine > Unclassified | place: USA: California... | reverse complement strand
TGGGGTCGGAAATGTCATTGCGACGATGCCGCATGCATCTGGATTGCCCCCCGTCATGACAGGCTCGCACATCGACACAGTTGCTACCGGCGGTCGGTTCGATGGAAACCTTGGTGTACTTGCAGGGCTGGAGGTCATCGAGTCGGTGATGAGTGCTGGCCTCGATTTGACCCGCCCTCTCGCGGTTGGGTTCTTTACCGATGAGGAGGGTGCCCGGTTCGCGCCTGACATGTTGGGAAGCCTTGTCTACGTGGGTGGGATGACGGTTGAAGAGGCTCTCGACATCCGGGCGGTTGATGGTGCCCGATTTGGTGACGAACTCGAGGCGATTGGGTATGCGGGTGGAGCACCATGTCCCGGGCCGGCCCCGCATGCCTTTATTGAGCTTCATATTGAGCAGGGCCCTGTTCTCGAGGCCGAAGATATTCAGATTGGGGCGGTTACTGGGGTTCAAGGTATTTCATGGACGAAGGTGACCCTGCGTGGTCAGTCGAACCATGCCGGAACGACCCCAATGTCAATGAGGAAAGATCCTGCAGCGGCTCTCTTTGAGATTGGCGCTGAGTTGCATCGCATCGTCGATCGAGTCGGAGCGCCACAGGTAGGAACAATCGGGCGCGTTGAGTTGATACCAAACTTGGTAAACGTCGTTCCTGCATCAGCCACATTCACCGTTGATGTCCGCAATACCAATGATGAAACGTTAGTGAGCGTTGAACGTGAGGTTGACGAACTTATTCATCAGGTCGCTGACCATCACGGTCTCAGCGTTGAAACCGAAACTCTTGCTCGTTTTGCTCCGGTCGTCTTCGATGATCGAGTGGTTGAAATTGTTGAGCGTTCGGCAACAGTTCGTGGTCGGTCGGTCAGGCGAATGCCATCGGGTGCAGGCCATGATGCGCAAATGATGGCTCGCGTGTGCCCATCGGCGATGGTGTTCACGCCAAGTGTGCGTGGAGTGAGCCACAACCCTGCTGAATTGACCGATGAAGACGACCTCGTTGCGGGTTGCCAGGTGCTGTGTGATGTGATGCTTGAACTGTCGGCAACAACGTTTGAGGGGGCGAAGTGAGTCGTATTGTCAATATTGGTGCCGCTCAGATGGGGCCGATCGCTGCAGATGAGCCTCGAGCTGATGTGGTCGAACGTCTCGTCGCGCTGCTGCGCGATGGGGCTGAATCAGGGTGTGATCTTGTTGTATTTCCCGAACTTGCGTTGACGACGTTCTTTCCGCGCTGGTTTACCGATGACATTGCAGGTCACGATCACTACTTCGAGCGCAAGATGCCAAATGCTGATGTGCAGCCATTATTTGATGAAGCCGCTCGGCTCGGTGTTGGATTCTGTCTGGGGTATGCCGAGTTGACCCCTGATGGCCATCGGTACAACACGTATGTGCTCGTCGACAAAACAGCGTCGATTGTCGGCAAGTACCGCAAGGTACACATTCCTGGCCACAGCCAGCACGAGCCCGAACGTCCGTTTCAGCATCTTGAACGCCGCTATTTTGAAGAGTCACCTGATGGATTTGGTGTGGTGAATGCCTTTGGTGGCGTGATTGGTATGGCGATCTGTAACGATCGTCGTTGGCCAGAAACGTACCGGGTGCTCGGTTTGCAGGGAGTCGAGGTTGTTCTCATCGGGTACAACACTCCGCTGCATTACGCCCCAGACCCAGATCAAAATCCGCTCCAGTCATTCCATAACAATTTGGTGATGGCTTCTGGCGCTTACCAGAACGGCACGTGGGTTGTTGGAGTGGCAAAGGGCGGCATTGAGGAGGGTGTTGAGTCGCTGTCGCACTCGCAGATCATCGCGCCGTCTGGGCAAGTTGTTGCTCAAGCAACGGTGAGCGGAGACGTGCTCATCTCGGCGCGTTGCGATCTCGACTTGTGCCGTCATTACAAGGACACCCTGTTCAACTTTGACGTGTACCGTCGCCCTGAGGCCTATCGGATCATCGCCGAGCAGAAGGGTGTTACGCCTCCATCGGCGTGAGAAGATTGATGTCACAGTCTGACGACTTCACGTCGACGAGTGGAGGACTAGTGTGCTCGCACCACCACCTCTATTCGGCCCTTGCTCGAGGTATGCCGGCTCCGGCTTCAACTCCAATGTCGTTTCGACAAATTCTCGAGTTGATTTGGTGGCGGCTCGATACCGCCCTTGACCTTGACATCATTCGTGACTCGGCTCGGCTGGGCGCTCTCGAAGCTCTTGCGAGAGGGTGTACTGCGATCATCGATCATCACGAATCGCCGAACGCCATCGAGGGTTCGCTCGATGTCATTGCTGAGGCTTGTGCAGAGGTCGGGATTCGCTCGGTCTGTAGCTATGGGGTGACCGATCGGCATGGTGCTGATGGCGCGCGCCGAGGGCTCGAGGAGAATCGTCGATTCATCAGTGGCGGCGGTCGAGGGATGGTCGGTGTTCATGCCGCATTCACGTGTTCTGATGAGACGCTTGAATCTGCCGCGGGGCTTGCTGCAGATCTCGGAGTCGGTGTCCATATTCATGTTGCTGAGGGTCCAGATGATGCCGGGGCTGAGAATCGCATCCGCCACCTTGCAACGGGTGACTGGCTCCTTGTTCACGGAGTGATGTTGCCCGATGGCCACGGTCTGCAAGGAACGATTGTTCATAATCCCCGCTCGAATATGAACAACTCGGTCGGTTACGCAAATCCGGCCCGCTTTACGAATCCGGTTGCGTTGGGTACTGACGGAATCGGTGCCGACATGTTGGAGGAGTTTCGTTTGGCGTATGTCGCCGGGCGTTCGGTCGATGTTGAGACAAGTCCGGAAGCTGCGTGGGGTTGGATGGAGAATGGCTGGCGGCTGGTTCCCGAAAGTGCTGACGACAAAGTCATCTGGGCGTCACCCGAATTCGGACCCTGGTTTCAGGCGTTCAGTACGGGGACTAGTCCGCTAAGTGTTGAAGTCGACGGTGAGGTGTTGTGGGCAGATGGCGCTCCCACCCGTATCGATGAAGTTGAAGTACGAACGAAAGCAGCGGAGTCGGCTCGCCGACTCTTTGCTCGATTGGAGGAGATCTGATGTCAATCCCGATGGCGATCTATTTGCAGGACGCACACCCAATTAGCGAGGCGATGGAAATTGCCCAGTTCGCGGAGCAAGCCGGGTTCCATGCCGTGTGGCAGGCCGATTCTCGTCTCGTTCGCGAAGCAACTGTCCCGATGGCGGCATTCGCCGCAACCACAGACCGAATCAAAATTGGGTCGGGCGTGATCGATGTATGGACTCGTAATCCGGCTCGTCTTGCGTCGCTGTTTTCAACCCTTGATGATCTTGCCCCCGGTCGTGTGCTGTGTGGACTTGGGGCATGGTGGGATCCGTTAGCGAGCAAAGTGGGTATCAATCGATCGAAACCATTGGCAATGATGCGCGAATCTGTCACGGTGATTCGGGCATTGCTTGCCAATGAGAATGTGACCTTTCATGGCGAGCATGTTCACCTTGACGGGGTCGAACTTGATTACGTCTATCAGGAACGTCGTCCAAAGGATGTGCCGATTTACATCGGCGCAACCGGAATGAAGATGATGGAACTGACCGGCGAAATCGCTGATGGAGTGGTGCTGAATTATCTCGTGTCACCGGACTACAACAGCCGGGCAATGGAGGCTCTTGAGGTAGGGGCGTCTCGGGTCGGCCGGTCCGCAACTGACCTCGATCGGCCGCAGTTGGTGGTGTGTTCGGTTCATGAAGATCGTCAAACTGCGCTCGATATGGCGAGAAATATGGTGACGCAGTACCTAGGTCAGCAACCCCACATCATGAAAGCCTCTGGTGTGCCGCAGTCATTGCTTGATTCCGTGGGTGAGGTCTTGACATGGCCGGCGACTCATGAGCAGGTTCAAGAGGCATCAAAGTTGGTTCCTGATGAGATTGTTCAGATGCTGACGGCTTCGGGGACACCCGAAGAGGCCAAGGCATCGGTTGCGCGTTATGTCGATAACGGATGTACGTCGCCGATCTTGTATCCGCTTGGTGATGTGAAGGCAACGATTCAAACATTTACCAATTGGTCTCCGTAAGGTAACCATCTCCGAGTTTTGTGGTCGCGTAAGGTTGCTCTCGGACGGAACCTGTAATGAGTATTGATGACAGCGGTATCGCTGAGCCCAAGAGAGTCGATGACGACGAGCGCGTCGGCACTTCAAAACGTCGCTTTCGCTTCACGATCAAACTCGTCTTGTTTCTTGCCGTCCTCTACTTGTTTGTGATCCCGCTCATTCCCGGGTTCAGGTCAGCTCTCGAGGAGATTCGACAGGTTCGTACGTCGTTGCTCTTGCTAGGGCTTGGGTTAGAGATTGGGGCGTTGTGGTGTTACGCACCTCTCACGAAGGCAGCGCTCGGCGACGCCGGGCGAGGGATGTCACGGGTGCACCTGTTTCGTATTCAGATGAGCGCGAGGGCGCTGTCAAGCATCGTGCCTGGTGGCAATGCGGCGGGGTCAACTCTTGGCTACCGACTGATGACATTGTCGGGCATGTCGGGTCCTGACGCAGGGTTTGCTCTTGCGACTGTCGGAATTGGTTCTGCTGTGATTCTGAACTTTATTCTCTGGGCCGGGCTCGTTATTTCAATTCCGATTCGTGGGGTCAACCCTCTCTATGGGGGCGCTGCGTTAGTTGGTGTCGTAGTGATGCTGTTCGCTGGAGCCTTGACCTTTGGACTTATGGAGGGCAAAGGGCGTTCTGAGAAAATTGTGCGGTTTATCGCTCGAAAGGCGCGAATGAATGAGGAGCGTGCCTCAACCGTGGTGCATCAATTGGCGGAGCGTCTCGAGTTGCTGATCACTGACCGTCAATTGCTCGGCCGTGTCGCGCTGTGGGCATCGCTCAACTGGTTGCTTGACGCCTGTGCCTTGTGGGTGTTCATTCGGGCGTTTGGGGTCTCGCTTGATGCTGATGCCCTCATCATTGCGTTTGGTATCGCAAACGTGCTGGCTGCAATTCCGATTACGCCAGGAGGTTTGGGGTATGTCGATACGGGCTATGTGGGTATGTTGCGCGGATTCGGCGTGCCATTTCGTACGGCAACGCTCGGTGTCGCCTCGTACCGTTTCGCCCAATTCTTTTTTCCCATCATTTTGGGTGGTCTCATGTATGCCTCGCTTCGAGTGGGTCCTTGGCGAATCGAGCGTGATGAGCGCCTGATTCGTCTTCGTGATCTGGCTGAAGAGGAGACCAAGCGCGGTATTTCACGTATTGATTTCCAGCTTGGTGTCCCGACTCGCGACGGCACAGGGCAATTCATTCGGCCGCCTCACGAATCGTGGAATCAGCACGAGCGCAGGTGGTCATCGATCCGCCGCCAAGAACTTGATGATGGCCCAACGCGTGCTGTGTCGGGTGATGATGATTTATTGCCTTCTGGCGATGACGCAGAATCGTGAATCGTGATGCCGTTGTTGAGCGCGTGCTCGCATGGGCATCAACGACGATTCGTGAACTGCCGTGGCGAACAACACGAGATCCGTGGGGCGTGCTTGTCAGTGAGGTGATGAGCCAACAGACCCAGGTGGGTCGCGTTGCAGAGAAGTGGCCAGTGTTCATGGAACGGTTTCCAACGCCATCGGCCTGCGCAGAAAGTTCTTTGGGTGAGGTGCTGCAACTGTGGCAGGGGATGGGTTATCCACGACGAGCGAGAAATCTGCATCAATGTGCCGAGAGGATTGTTGAGCTTGGGGAATTTCCACGTGATCTCGACTCGTTATTGGCACTGCCGGGCATCGGCCCATACACGGCACGCGCTGTAGTTGCATTCGCTTTTGGACACGATGTCGGCGTACTCGATACCAATGTTGGACGGGTGCTCGCTCGTGTTAGCGGGGTCACGCTCTCGGTGTCTGATGCTCAAGAGTTGGCAGATTCCCTCGTCCCAGAAGGGGAGAGCTGGTTGTGGAACCAAGCACTCATGGATCTCGGTGGCACGGTCTGCACTTCTCGAGTTGCGCATTGCGAGGTGTGTCCGTTGAGCGATGTTTGTGCCTGGCATGGTGATCCGGCGGTCGCCGATCCCGCTACCGCTTCGGCTGGTGTGTCTCGTCGACAAGCACGTTTTGAGGGGAGTGATCGACAGGCGAGAGGTCGGTTGTTGAAGCGTCTGGGGCAAGGTTCGGTGCGCGTCGATGATGTGCCCGAGATTGTTGGTCGAGAATTCGACATTGCTCGCAAGATTGTCGATGGGCTCGTACGAGACGGGTTGTGTGTGATCGCGAATGATTCGATTCGGTTGCCGTAGGGCCCAATAGCCGCTGAGTTGTTGATGGGGTGGTGTGACTTATGTCCGGGACATTTTTGTAGACCGCGCACCTGATGTGCGATTAGCGTGTCGCCATCGTTGGGAACGTCATAAATATCGTGTTCCACGGCGTGCGGGGTTCAACTCCTTGTCACAGTCCGGAGGTTCAGCGTTACGGGGGGAACACCTCTTGTGTCTCGCTGCTTGCTCGAGGGCAGGCGCCGCTCGTCTTTGATCTCGGCACCGGGCTTCGTTACTTCGGTGGAGCGCTCAGCAATGATGTTGCAGAAATCAATGTGCTGGTGAGTCACCTCCACTGGGACCACATTCAAGGGTTGCCGTTTCTGCCTCAATTGCAGCGCAGCGATTGTTCGGTCAATATTTGGGCGCCGGCACAACAAGATGGTCGCACCGCCCATGAAACGCTCGATGCCGCGATCACCCAGCCAATGTTTCCGGTGTCGCTCGCAGCGATTGGGGCGAACATTTCTGTGCACGACGTCGAACCATCCATGTGGCGAATTGGTGCATTTGAGGTTCGCGCTGTCGATGTTCCCCACATCGGCCCGACGCTTGGTTATCGGGTGTCGTTGGATGGCCGTTCGGTGGTGTACATCAGCGATCACCAAGAGCCGAGTGATTCATCGCAGTTCGATCCCAAAGTTCTTGAGTTGTGCGACAAAGCGGATGTTCTCATTCATGACGCACAGTTCACTGACGTCGACTACGTGGGTCGCGAGCACTGGGGCCATTGCCGAATCGACTACGCATTTTCTCTTGCGGTTTCAGCGGGCGTTGCCACGTTGGTGCTGTTTCATCATGACCCTTCACGTTCAGATGATGAACTTGACGTCATCGAGGCCGAGTACAAGGTTCGCGGTCTCGAATTCGGGGTAGAGGTCGTGGTTGCTCGCGAGGGTATGGAGATGAAGATTCCGTGCCATGCTGACGCTCATGCCTGATGCTGTTGGGGTGATCGCCGCTGTTGTCGTTGGCCTCATTGTCGTGTGGGCGGGAGCAGCGAAACTCTTGTCAGGTGAATCCTGGCGCTCGACCGTCGATGCGCCTGGCGTCCCAAAATTGGTCTTGCTTGCGCTTCCATTTGTTGAGGTTGCTCTCGGCTCTTTGGCTGTTGTTCGACTATGGGTTCCAGTTGTTCCAGTGGCTATTGCCGGAATGTTGGTGCTATTCACCGGATGGATTTTGATGATGATGGGTCGCGATGTGGCGCCGACTTGTGCGTGTTTTGGATCTCGATCTATTCAGCCGGTTGGTTGGCGACATGTGGCGCGCAACATTGGGCTTATTGCTCTGGCTGCTCTTGCCGCAGTGGGCTGAACTACGAACCGCGTCGAGTGGTTTCAAGAATGAACGTCAGCGTGCGCGCTTCGTCCTCCCAGGCGGCATAGCGGCCACTTGGCCCGCCATGGCCCGCACCCATCTCGGTTTTGAAGAGCAGAGGAGCGTCGTTGGTTCGGACGTCGCGAAGACGGGCAGCCCACTTCGCCGGTTCATGAACGCTGACGCGTGGATCGTTGAGTCCGGCGGTGATGAATACTGCTGGATAATCAGCCGGACGGGTGTTGTCGTACGGCGAATATGACTCGATGTAGCTCGCATAGGGTTCGCTTCGGGGGTCACCCCATTCCTCCCATTCGGTGACAGTGAGTGGCAGTGTCGGGTCGCTCATCGTTGAGACCACATCGACAAATGGAACCTCAGCGACTGCAGAACTGTAAAGATCTGGTTGCATTGTGATGCAGGCTCCGACCATCAATCCGCCAGCGCTTCCACCTCTGATGGCAAGTCGTTCACCATCGATGAGGCCTTGCGAAATAGCGTTGTTTGTGGCGGCGAGAACGTCGGTGAAGGTGTTGCGTTTGTTCAGGAATTTCCCGTTGAGGTACCACTGGCGGCCGAGTTCGCCCCCTCCGCGCGGGTGAACGAGCATCCAGGCAAGTCCGCGATCGAGCAATGAGAGTCTTGCAACAGAGAACCATGGTGGAAGCGAGATTTCGTATGACCCGTATGCGTAGATCACGGCGGGAATTGCGCCGTGATGATCCTGGTGTCGAACGATGTCGTAGGGCACTGTTGTGCCGTCTTCGGCAGTTGCCCAATGTCGCTCTGAGACGTAATTGTCGAGGTTCACATTCGGCGTTGGTGTTTGGCGAATGACTCGATGGGAGAGGTCATCGAGTTTCACGTCGATCACTGTCGACGGCTGTGTAAGAGATTGCAATCGGACGCGAACGGTGTCGGTTGTGAAATTTTCGTTCGCTCCAAATTCGATGTCATGCGGCTCTTGGTGAAGATCAATTGTTCGGCTGTTGCCTTCTGAGTCAATGAGGCGAATCTGTGGCTGAGCGTTAGCCCATTGATGAATAGCGAGCACACCCTTAAAGGGTTCTACTGCGGTTATCCGTCGGCCTGGTTCGTGAGCGACGAAGGTGGTCCAGTCGCTTGGGTTGTCGTGTGGCGCTGTCATGATCTGGAAGTCTTCGGCGTCGAGGTTGGTGGTGATCACCAACGTTTGTTCCCAGTCATCGACTGCGTATTCGACATGCTCTGCTCGTGGTCGAACACACTGCGGTTCGGAGAGAGGGTGTGAGGCGTGGATGAGGTGAACCTCGCTGCTGGTCTTTGACCCGCAGTGGATCACGACGTAGCGGCCACTGCGCGTGAGTTCGATACCCACGTAGAAGCGCTCGTCCTGATCGGTGAAGACGATTTCATCCGACGAGGTTGGTGTCCCGATCTCGTGGCGTCGAACTTGATAGGGCCGTTCGGTATCGTCAGCGACGACGTAAAAGAGGTGGCGGGAGTCGGTTGACCACGTAACCCCTCCCCATGTGGTGTCAGGAATGGTGTCGTCGAGATCGGTGCCGGTGCTGGTGTCTCTGATGCGGAGTGTGTAGTGCTCATTTCCGGCTGTGTCTGCTGACCAGGCGACGAGCTGGTGTTGATGGTCGGGTTCTAAGGCTCCGAGGTCAAAAAACTCGTGTCCTTCTGCTTCTTTGTTCTGGTCGAGAATGATCTCAGCAGTTAGTCCTTCAGCCTCGGTTAGTGAGGAGGCCCTGCAGTGAATGGGGTACGAGAGTCCTTCGACTGTTCGTGTGCTGTACCACCAGCTGCCAGAACTGACAGCAGGAGACTGGTCGGACTGTTGCACGCGAGATCGGATTTCTTCGACGATTGTTGCTGTGATCTCGCGGTGTGCGTCAAACCATTGCTGGGCGTACGTGTTCTCATCTTGCAGGTAGTGCAGAAACTGTTCGTCGTCGACATTGAGCATCCAGGCATACGGGTCATCGTGTTGCCCAGTCGGACGCTGCCATGTGTGTGGTCGCTGTGGCGCTTTGGGTTGAGGCGGGTTGTGTGAATCTGTTGCTCGTTCGGGCACGAGGTGAAGAGTACCTGTAGCGTCATCGTTGATGAGAGTGTGGATCGATCAGGACCTATGCACAGGTGATGGTCTTTGTGTTGATCGTTCCCCTGACGTATTCACCTTGCTGGAAGATGGCATTGCGTACGTTGTGGAAAATGGGTTGCCCCAGAACGACCCGGGAGGTTCACGAAGTCTTGCCTTCGTGGAGAAGCGTGAGGAGGCTGCAGTGATTGAGGCGGCGGAAATCTGCCCCGGGGAGTGCATCTTCATCGAGATGAATGACGTTTTCCCCACCCTCAGCAAGTGAGCCCGCTGAGCGGATAAGTCCTCCCTCATTTTAGGAACGCGACCCGAACTCGATCATGGATCGATCCTGAGAACTAGGTCGATCATGTTCTGGACTGCTTCGATCTTTGGTGTGGTCATGGCTGACTAATCCGTCCGCAGGTCTCGAACTGGTCAGTCCCAGAACGCAGAGAGCCCCGCCGATCCGGTGAGGGATGCGACGGGGCTTCGTTGTGTCTTATGTTGGGGAGGTGAAGAAGGCGACGATCATCGTGACGGTCGTGGTGGTCCTTCTTGTCGTCGTGGTCGTCCTCTTTTCAGGACGTCACCCGATCTTCCGCTAGTCGGGGCGGTGATCCTCTAAGCGGGGCTTCGCTGCTGTGTTCGTATGCGGTTCGGTGTTGGAGGCGGTGGACGGATAGCCCGAGGCGGTGTGAGTGCCGGTCGTGGAGGTGTTGGTGGCGGGATTGGTATTGGGCCGTTCAGTCTCACGGGTGGCGCAGGCAGAAAGAACCGAGTTACCCAGGAGGAGGCAGACTCGCTGGTAATTGGTCTCCTATGGTTTATCGCTTGTGTAATTGGCGCCGCTTTGTTCTTGGCTCTGATAGTCCTCTTTGTACCTGTCGGCGTTCTGTCACTTTCGAGAAGACTTGCTTCTAAGGTCTCCGCAGAAGCC
>Ga0222714_10006776_pt1 | contig 10619 bp, 8 predicted proteins | sample C33_3DmetaG_FD_165048 | JGI IMG/M metagenome (GOLD analysis project Ga0222714, IMG submission 165048) | Estuarine water microbial communities from San Francisco Bay, California, United States - C33_3D | ecosystem: Environmental > Aquatic > Marine > Unclassified | place: USA: California... | reverse complement strand
AACTAATACTGGATTTGAATTCCAAAACGTAATCTTCAGCCACGGCGATCGTCTGGTGATCGACGACATGTCCCTAACCATACCTTCTGGAAAGATTACCGTCTTTATGGGGCCTTCCGGGGCCGGGAAAACAACAATCGTTGATTTACTGATTGGTCTGTATAAGGCGGATAGCGGACGCGTTCTGATTGGAAACACACCCATCGAAGAAGTAGATATTCGTGAGTGGCGGAGAAAAATTGGCTACGTCCCTCAGGAACTCACTCTGCTTCATAATAGTATTCGTGAAAATATCACCCTCGGAGACCCTGAAATATCAGACGAGGCGATATGGGCAGCGCTAGACCAGGTGAACGCTCGAAGCTTTGTTGAAGAGCATCCAGACGGGCTCGATTCAATCGTGGGCGAAACTGGCGGCAAACTCTCAGGCGGTCAAAGACAACGAATTTCTATTGCTCGCGCCCTCGCTACAAAACCGGAGGTGCTTGTACTGGATGAAGTAACCAGTGCTCTCGACCCAGAGACTGAAGCAACAATTGTTAAGAATATCCAGGCGCTGAGGGGGAAATATACGATTATAGCAATTACGCATCGGCCTGCTTGGACAGAGATAGCAGATACCCTATTCGAGGTAACTAAGGGCAAGGTGCTTGAGAACAGCGCCAGTCAAACTGCAAATTAATTTAACATCATTTAGACTGAAGTTTTTGTCGTAAGATAGTTATTAGTCCATCTAATCCACCCTGCTGGCGAATGATGCTTGAAAAGTCTGCTCTCTGACTGACAACTAGACTGACACCCTCAATAATTATGTCAGTTATAACTGACCTACCCTCGAACTCTTCAATTTGCCAAGCAACCAAAATATTCGGAGCGTTTGGCCGTACAACTTCAGTATCAACTAGGGTTCTGTTGCCTAAAGTCCGTTCCCCCTGGATAGCAAAACTTAACGAACCGTTTACTGAATCTAACCGGCTGACGTACGCGTCCAATAGGTAGGCTTCCAAAAGAATGGGTAACTCAGCTTTCTGACTAGCATCAGCGCGCCGCCAGTACCTTCCCATCATAGAAACTGCCATCTGATCGCGATCAACAAACCCCTGCATAATGGCTTGGAGCTGCTGAGCCCTAGCTGTTTTAGATAGATCTCGACTATTCAAAACTGGCGTTGATTTACTGGCAAGAACATTAATTACGTCATAGGCAGGGCCAGCACTGGCAAGTGTCGGCAGGATTTGGCCACACCATGCTATGATTAGCAAAAAAATGAATCTTCTCAGCATAGCCACCCTACTGAACCGGTGGACGCGATGCTCCCGCGTCAGTTGGTTTTTGATCCTTATTACGGATCTCGTAATCCCGACGCTGACGGTAGGCCGACCGCAATGCAGCGTAATAATCAAGAGACGTGCGCTTTACTTCATCTAAAGGTCCCAGCAGTTGGTATCTCTGATCAACAATTGTCAATCCCCTGACTGCCATTTTAGCTTCGAAGGGAGCGCTTGCTGAGGCAAAAGAAACTGGGTCCAGAAGGAAGTCCAAAACACGTCCAAAGGTATGCCGAGTGGAGGAAGGACCAAGTATAGGAAGCACAAGGTATGGCCCCGGGACAACCTCGAGGGTAGCGAAGGTCTGACCGAAGTCTTCTTTGTGATGAGGCAGACCAATATCTGTCGCTATATCGAAAAGCCCACCTATACCCGCAACCGAATTAACTACGAAACGCCTTGTTGCTGTGTCCGCTCTATCCCACTCTCCCTGCAGAACATCGTTAACGATCGTCAATGGCAAAGACAGATTGCGGACAAAATTAAATACAGCCGTTTTTGCGGGACCTGGCACTAACTCCCTGTAGGCAATAGCGATTGGCCTCAGCAATATGGTATCAATCACTTCGTTCAACGCGAACACCGCCCGATTAGCGGGTTCAAACGGATCATTCACCGCTATGCTTTCCGCACGGTCAGCTTGATCTTGAGACAAAGAGGCACAGCCTGCGACCGCAAAGATTGCGAGGGCTGCAAAGCAGGCCCTAGTCACCCTTCCTATCGCTCTTACATTCATGCGGCTGTCGCACCTCACTACTTATCGCTAACGGTTTAGCGAAAGTCCTAAGTAAGGCCAATAGTATCAAGTGTTCTGAGCACGGCTGTCGAACGAAAAGGTGACGCACCTATCTTACGCAGATTGAATTGTAAGTATGGAATTATTATACATTTAACAATATGCGCATATCCGCATGTGCAATTTTATCCCCACGCGAGTTTTCTCTTGGATCAACTCATAACAATGTTGCGTGCAGCAGCAGAGGCCACCAGGCTTCGAATGCTTGCCTTGTGTGCCGAAGGCGAATTGACTGTGACTGAGATCACAGAAATTCTCGACATGACCCAACCAGCAGTTTCTCGTCACCTTAAAATTCTCACGGAAGCAGGCCTACTAATTCGATTTCGAGAAGGGGCCTGGGTATTCCATCGCCTAGCCGATTCAGGGGAAGCGAACCGTCTTGCGGTTTGGCTTTTGAACTCAACCGATACCAACGAGCATGTTCTCCGTCGTGATGCAGAACGTCTAGGAGAGGTTCGTGCGCACCGAGCGGCCGAAGCTGAGGCGTATTTTCGAGCTAACGCTAAAACGTGGGATGCCATTCGGTCTTTGCATGTCGATGAAGCAGAGCTTGAAGCCCGCCTGCTGCGCCTCGCACCCAAAACAACGGTTGGTGACTACCTTGATATCGGTGTTGGCGCCGGTCGGATCTTGGAATTATTTGCTCCCTTTGCATCCAGGGCCGCCGGGTTGGACATCAGTCGGGAAATGCTTGCTCTTGCACGTGACAGGATTGCTGCAGCTGGCCTTACACACTGTAGCGTTAGGCACGGCAACCTCTACGCTGCCCCCTTCGATGACTCGCAATTTGATTTGATAACCGCCCACCAAGTTCTGCACTTCTTGGACAATCCTGCGAAAGCAATTTTTGAAGTAGCGAGATTACTGAAACCAGGGGGCACAGCAATTCTTGTTGATTTCGCGCCACACAATCTCGACCAACTTCGTCATAACCATGCACATAGACGTCTAGGGTTTGCGTCCTCTGAAGTAGCCCGCTGGACACATGATGCTGGCCTGGTTCTTTTTGATGAGGATAGCCTACCCGGCAATCCTTTAACCGTCTCCATCTGGCGCACTCGGAAACCGATCAGCGCTGATCATACCCCTACCTAGGATCAAGAATGTCATCATCGGTTAGTTTTGAATTTTTTCCGCCCAAGACTGAAAAAATGGCGGAAACATTGTGGCGTTCGGTTGAGAGACTGACCCCCTTCAAACCAACCTTTGTTTCAGTGACTTACGGCGCCGGTGGAACAACCCGCGAGCGCACACACGCAACTGTGCGCCGAATTGCAGAGGAAACTACTCTTGAAGCAGCGGCTCATTTGACCTGTGTGGCGGCAACCACTGCTGAAATTAATGAAATAGCAAACGAATACTGGGCAATGGGTGTCCGACATATCGTTGCTCTAAGGGGAGACATGCCTGAGCCTGGACAACCATATAAACCGACCGCTCACGGTTATGCATACGCGTCAGACTTAGTCAGGGGGCTAAAGCAACTGCATGATTTTGAAATTTCGGTTGCGGCTTATCCAGAAACTCATCCCGAGGCCAAAGACTTAGCCGCTGAAATTGATAATCTAAAGCGTAAATTTGATGCTGGGGCGAACCGTGCCATTACTCAGTTCTTTTTCGAGACTGAGGATTTTCTCCGTTATCGAGACCGTATGGCAGCGGCTAAGATCGAGATGCCAATCATTCCGGGCATTCTTCCTGTTACAAATTTTAAGTCCATGGTTGCATTTGCAGGCCGTTGTGGCGCAACCGTTCCAAATTGGGTCGCTCAACGTTTTGATGGGTTAGATGACGATCTAGAAACACGCTCTGGTATCGCGGCTGCAATGGCTGTTGAACAATGCAAGCAGTTAGAACGAGAAGGCGTAAACGCTTTTCACTTCTACACACTTAACCGTGCCGAATTGACTACCGCCATATGCCGTATGCTTGGATTGGGACAAGACAAAAGCTCTTGATTTCAGTTATGGTTCATGAATGAGCATCAATGCCCGAATAGCACGCTTAAGTATCGTATTTATAGCTCTTTGCACGCTTGCATTTGTTGGCTTCCTAGCGATTGATTCCAAGGAAAATGTAGAAATCACTCATGCTTTAAACCCAGCTCTAACTTCTGCAGAGCGCGGTGAATTACTTCTCGGCCTTGCAGGTTGTGTCAGCTGTCATACAGAGCCTACGAGAAAAGAAGCACAACTTGCGGGGGGACGGGAACTCAAAACTCCTTTTGGCGTCTTCTTTGCTCCAAACATCTCTAGCGACATTGAGCACGGTATTGGGGCTTGGTCATCAGAAGATTTTATCCGGGCACTTCGTCATGGTCGCAGCCCGAAGGGGGAGCATTACTTTCCTGCCTTCCCTTACGTAGCCTACACCCGCATGACTGACGGTGACATGCTGGCAATTCAAACAGCAATCATGGCTCGGCCTCCCCAGAATCAGCCCAGTAAACCACACGCCCTAAATTTTCCATTCAACCAGCGTTGGGGAGTAAAATTCTGGAAATTACTTCATTTCCGTGAAGGCGCATACACAGAGGACAGCAACCAAAGCGATACCTGGAACCGAGGTGCCTATATTGCCGAAGCCGTTGCACACTGTGGTGAATGCCATACGGAGCGGTATCCCACAGGCGGCTTAGTGCGATCTAGGTGGATGGCAGGAGTAAAAAACGGACTACAGGGGGAAACTGCCCCTAATCTGACGCAAGATCCAAAAACTGGCCTGGGAGGGTGGAGTGACGAAGATATATCTTTTCTTCTCACCAGCGGGCTCAAAATCAATGGCGATGTAGTTGGGTCAAAAATGTACGAAGTTGTCGAAAATGGAACATCTAAGTTGCAGAAAGACGATTTAGAAGCACTTCTTAAATACCTCAAAAATCTGCCCCCTATTCACAATCCAGAGGCACCGGCTGCTCAGGGCTTCTAAACGCCCTCCTCAAAAAGACATGAGCGCTGCTGAAGACGGAATAAATTCAAACGTTTATTCTTCGTTAAAAGCAGTAAGAAAGTGCACATCATGTTCAGCTATATCAAAGATAGATCGAAGGAAAATCCGCAGGTTCAACTGTTATTATCCCTTTCGTCTTTCAGTTTTTCGATTTTTGCAGACAAAGACGCAACCTACGTCAAAATTAAGGATGGGCTTCTTAGTCTTTTGGATACGCCACAATCGGAAAGGCCTGACTTTTCGATGATTGCAAGCGCGGAAGCGTGGGGAAACTTTCTTTCTGATGAGCCAAAACCAGGCTTTCAAACACTCTCTACTATGCGCCGCAGAAGACACATGACTGTTGAAGGCGACGTCGGTCTCTTTTTCCGGCAGATGCTGCTTCTCGAAATGCTCTTCTCACGCCTAGACGCAGGTGCACAAAACCCAGCATATTTGCCGCCAGGACTGGAGGCCGTGACAGGCCATTATCTTCGTTTGGACATCAAAGGTATCCCTCATCGCGTCTACTTCGAAGAAGCTGGCTCAGGCCCGCCTCTTATTTGCCTGCACACAGCCGGTAGTGACGGAAGACAATTCCGACACATTCTTAACGATGCAGAGATCACCAGTCGCTTTCGTGTGATCGCTTTTGATCTACCCTGGCATGGCAAATCTTCCCCACCAAACGGGTTTCAGCGTGAGGTCTATGAATTAACCACAGATCTCTATGTGGCCAGTATCATGGCCTTCGTCGACGCAATGGGCTTAGATAAGCCAATAGTAATGGGGTGCTCCATCGGAGGACGAGCAGTCCTCCATCTTGCCCTACGTCACGGCGAGCGTTTCAGGGCTGCAATAGGCCTTCAATCCGCATTATATGCTGAGGATATAAGCCTCGGCCCCCTTCCACCAGAACGTGCCCTTCATCGACCTGATATTCACGGAGGAATGTTATCAGGAGCTTCTATGGCAGGCATGATTGCCCCGCAGTCGCCCGCCTCAGAGAGATGGGAAACTATGTGGCACTACATGCAAGGTGGGCCCGGCATATTCCACGGCGACGTCCAATATTATTTTAAGGATGGGGACCTTCGAAATGGCCTTGCAGAGCCGCTGCGTAATTCACCCTGCCCAATCTATCTTCTTTCTGGTGAATACGACCCATCAGCCACGCCGGAAATGGGGAAGGAACTGGCGGAGCTTATCGAAGCGGCGCACTTTGAGGTAATGCGGGGAATGGGGCATTTCCCAATGTCTGAGAACCCGGACCTATTTCGTCAGTACTTGCTACCAGTGCTCAAAAAAATTGAAGAAAATTAAAATATCAACTGAAGCTGTATTTAATCTGCGGTCATTCCGATCGGGTCGATGACGAATTTCTATCTAATCCAGCATTTGTATTACTTGCGGGTCCGATTGCGTTTTGAGTGAAAATCTCTGGTTTTGGATTTCAGCTAAAGTTACTGCTATCGAAAGTTAGACTTCAAACCTCTAGCCGCCACGCGTCACCATCTTTCTTGATGTAACCCGCTGTTGGCGTCGCAAAATGGGTTCCTATTATGAGAGTAGGGCAATCTGCGAAGCGGTTGTACATCGTCTTTCTGGTTTGAACAGCCTGTGGGCGATCAACGTCGGGTGAACTAGACCATTCCGGATGAGCCATTTGGACAGGATGATGGAGAAAATCGCCTGTAATAAGTGCGCTTTGTCCAGCACTTTCAATTAGAACACTTGCATGACCTGGAGTATGACCGGGTGACGGGATCAGAGTGATGCCAGGACAAATCTCTGCATCCTGTTCCACCAAATCAACTAGGCCAGCGTCCCAAACCGGTAAGACACTGTCTTGCATAACTTGCGCTTGACCATCCTCAGCATTTTCTCGCCAAAAATTGAATTCTTTTGCACCATAAAGATAACGGGCATTCGGAAATGTTGGGACCCATTCAGACCCCGTCCACATGGTATTCCAGCCTACATGGTCTGTGTGCAAGTGGGTGCAAAGAACTCGGTCAATCTGCTCGCGACCTTTGCCGGCTGACTTCAGGTCGTTGAGAAAAGCCGTCTGAAGATGGTTCCAAGCTGGGACAGAACGCTCCTTGTCATTGCCAATACATGTATCAACGAGGATGCTCATATCCGGCGTTTCAACGAGCAGAGCGTGAATGGCGCCGCGCATTCGCCCCTCCTCATCCGCAAAGTGAGGATAAAGCCACCGGATACCCATAACTCTTTCACGGCTCGCATCAGGAATGATACGGGTCATGCCTCCCGTCGCTTCAATTTCCACGATCCGGCTAATTTTTACATCGCCAATGCGCCAAACTTCTCCGACCACTTTGCTACCCCCCTTATTCCCTATCCTGCGAGTTTTCGCCGACGGAAAAAACGGGCTAGAGCCACAGATACCACTGCAAGCACTGCCGCAATAATATTTAGGGTAGCGTGATCCACTCCAACGAGGTCCCCGCCTGGCATCATCATTAGTACACCAGCAGCCATTAGTAATAGACGACATAGCCAACTCATTGGATTATCCGCCGCCCCTAGGCGCCCAACACCTATCAAGTATCCTTGCAAGGCGGCTGCCACCAACACGACACCAATAACCGCGGCACCGAATGTAACCAGTACCTCCATCGGCTCACCACGACCAATCAATGCAGGATTGAGCACAAAGAAGAACGGAACAAAGTAGATAATGCTACCAAGCCGCATGGCCTCTAACCCGGTTTTCATAGGGTTAGACTGCGCCACTGTAGCAGCAGCGAAGGCACCAATTGCAACAGGAGGCGTGATGAACGAAATCATGCCCCAATAAAGAAGGAATAAGTGCACAGCTATCTTATCTAAACCACCATGAATAAGAGCTGGACCAACCGTCACCGCCAGGAAGAGGTAAGCAGCCGTCACCGTCATACCAATACCAAGAATGAAGCTTGTAACAGCTCCCATTATTAGGAGTAGGAAGACGTTCTCACCCGCTAACTGTACCAGGTCAAAAGCTAGGCTTCCGATCTTACCCGATAGCATGAGAGCGCCGATTATCAGGCCTACACCGGCTAATAAGCCGGCAAGCTCTGTGAAGAGCTTACCTACGCCCATTAGGAAATCCATTAAACGGGCCATATTCCAGCGATGGTGCTTAGAAAGTTGATTTATGACCAAAAGGGTTACAGTAGCGTAATAAGGAGCCTGGGCTTCTCGCTGCATATAAAGCAGCATGACAACCAGCATTACCAACACAAAGATGAAGTACCAGCCAGTCTTCAGTACATCTAGTACCTTCGGCAGTTCAATCACTGGCAAGCCCTTCAAGCCATAGCGTGCCGAGTACGCATCAATCTGCATAAAGAGGCCAAAGTAATAGAGCAGTGAAGGGAAGATAGCTGCAATGACTATTTCCGCGTAGGAAACTTCTAAGAACGTTGCCATTACGAATGCAGTCGCCCCCATAACAGGAGGCATCAGAACCCCACCCGTTGAGGCACAAGCTTCTACACCACCAGCATAAGTGGCGCGGAAGCCAACACGTTTCATAGCGGGTATAGACATCACACCAGTAGTTAACACGTTTGTGATAACCGAACCCGACATAGACCCCATCAAACCAGAGGCAAAAATCGCAACTTTTGCAGGCCCGCCTCGGAACTTTCCGAGGAGTGCGAAAGCTAAGTTGAGGAAAAAAGCACCCCCCCCTGTGTATTGCAGCGCAACACCAAAAACTAGGAAGCCAACAACAAGATTGGCAAAGGCTCGCATCGGTATCCCAAGAACACCCTCGGTACCATAGATGTAAAAGGCTGATGCTATCGTCCAGCTTGTCGGCTGGCCGTTAAGGACGCCAGGCATCACATCAGCAAAAACCGGATAAACTGAGAAGAGAACGCAGATAACGAAAATGGCCATGCCACCCGTCCTACGCGTTGCCTCGAGCACAATAAGCCACATGGCATAGGAACAATATTCGGCAGTTTCAGGAGGAAGGTATTCCCAGCCATCCTGCAATATTTCCTCGCCATGAAGCACGAAATAAACTGACAAGGCGACTGTAATGGCGACCAAGATTAGGTCGTACCAAGGAACCCCACCAGACTGGACCGAACCTGGGGCGATCGATTTGAATGGAAAAAGAAGGAATACGAGTGGCAGCAACATGCCAAGCATCACGTAAAAATACTCAGTCTCAAGAGGGACATAGGTCCCAAACCGGTTACCAAGACCGAATATCACATATATCGAAACTAGAACCGAACCGATTGAGGCAATCAGCAGCCAGGTCCACCAAAGTTTGGAAAGCTGACGATGCCGACTAACACTTGCCTCTGACCGCTCTACCGCTTCTTCAGCAGTGATGGCCGGCTCTTGTTGATCGCTTGCGTTCATGTGGCTCTTCCCCTTAAACGCCTTTCAACAAATGTCGGCTTATTGCCGATCTAGGGAAAGGCAGTTTTTTGCAGATGATTTTACCCTGTAGCTCTCATCAACTGCATTTTTGCTTAGTCGAAGCGTATGAGGGTTAGGGAAAGTGGTAAAGCCTTAAACAGCTTTAATTACCTTATTTTAGAATAATCGTGCCTTTTGAAATGCTTCTTTTTAAAAGCAAATCGGGCGCAGCATAGCCGCGCCCGATATTCTTCTTCGTAGCCCTTTTCAGGTCTATTTCAAAAGATCACTCACTAAACGGTGCATCCATACCTGCCGCCTTGAGCGCAGCGGCACGGTTGGCAAGCCACTTAGACCTGTCAAAGCCAGCGGCTACCGTTTTCTTCCAAGTATCAGCAAGGATGGTTTCACGCTTTAACAGCATGTCTGTGTGAGCCTGGTCTTCAGCTGTCCAGACACCTGCTTCCTTGTAATACTGGATCGCACCAGCATGGTATGGGAACACCCAATCAAATTTTTGGTTTTCGACCTTGTAGCCGTCCATACCAGGTCCTGCATCCTTGAAATTTTCATAGTTCGCCATGACCGCCTTAGTTAAGCCATAGGCAAGTTCATTGCTGATTGGAGCAAGTCCAACGAAAATAGGATAGGCATAACCGGCGCCATCATAGGGAAGCTTGCCCGTGGGATTATTTTCACCATTGATGGCAAGCGATACCTTTGTCTTGGCAACGTACGGAGCAACTGCGTGCACCCGGGCCCAAGCAGCGGCGTCGTTGTGAGGGAAATCTGGAACGAATAACCCACGCGGGCTTGCTGCAATCTGGGTATAGATTGCGGAAATTGAGCTACCTTGAGCGACGTCAACTTGGCCATCAAGAATGCCTTGCATCGATTGTCCCCAACCGGGCACCTCAACCTTTACAACATCATTCCATGTGAGACCGCCATAAGCGAGGACCGCCGTCATGTTGTTTTGAAGAGCCGGGGAGCCCTTAACCCAGGCCACACGTTTGCCCTTCAGATCCTTAAGTGATTTTACGCCAATATCATTTGCAATTGCCGCACTGACTGTTCCGTGGCGACCATTGTTATTGAAGAGGTTACGTAACGGCTGTGGACCCCACTTTTCATCGGCAAACATCAGAACGCCTTCAGCGCTAAAGTAAGCGGCG
>Ga0222714_10006775_pt1 | contig 10621 bp, 10 predicted proteins | sample C33_3DmetaG_FD_165048 | JGI IMG/M metagenome (GOLD analysis project Ga0222714, IMG submission 165048) | Estuarine water microbial communities from San Francisco Bay, California, United States - C33_3D | ecosystem: Environmental > Aquatic > Marine > Unclassified | place: USA: California... | reverse complement strand
TTCATCGCCATGTTGATCGATACGAACGGACGATTGTTTTTTCTGGCGGTCATCAGTTGCTTACTTGATCAACATCGCATCGCCATAGCTGAAGAAGCGGTATCGCTCACGCACGGCTTCAGCGTAAGTGTTCAACATCAGCTCTCGACCGGACATTTCACCCGGTGTTGCAAAAGCACTCACCAACATGAGCAAAGTGGATTGCGGGAGGTGAAAATTTGTGACGAGACAATCCACCACTCGGAAGCGATAGGGTGGGTAAAGAAAGATGCGGGTGGTGCCACGCATGGCAGTGAGTTGGCCGTCATTTTGGGCAGCGGCAGATTCCAGCACGCGCACCGTTGTGGTGCCGATGGCAAAGACGCGTTTGCCCGCAGCTTTGGTGGCGGCGATCGCAGCAACTGTTTCCGCGCTGATCTCAAAACGTTCCGAGTGCATCTGATGTTCCGCGATGCGCTCCACCTTTATGGTCGCAAAGGTGCCCAGCCCCACATGCAGCGTGACATAGTGGATGTTGATGCCGCGATCTTTGATCTGCCGCAGCAACTCGGGGGTGAAATGCAAACCCGCTGTAGGCGCAGCTACTGAACCGCGGGCTTTGGCGTAAACGGTTTGGTAGCGTTCCAGATCTTCCGGGCTCGAAGCTCCGGCCTCGCGGTTAATGTATGGAGGCAGGGGAATCTCGCCCAAGGCATCAATCGCATCTAGCACATCACCATCGCACTGGAAACGGAGGCGGCAATGTCCTGCTTCATTCTTTTCAATCAATTCCGCGCTCAGTGAGGCGGGTGAGCCATCGTGCTGGGTGAAATCTATCACCGAGCCAGGGCGGACTCTCTTTCCGGGGCGGAGCAAGGCCCACCAGTCGTTTTTGGCCACTTCTTCCACCAGTAATATCTCGATTTGGCCGCCTGTATCCCGTTTGACGCCTCGCAGACGGGCGGGAATGACCCGCGAGTTATTGAGTATCAGGGTGTCGCCGGGTTGCAGGTAACTGACCAAATCCGGGAACTGACGATGGGTGGTCTGCTCAGTGGAGCGGTCCAAAACGAGCAAACGTGACTGATCCCGCTGTGGGGCCGGATGCTGGGCGATCAGCTCTGGAGGCAGCGAGTAGTCAAAATCTAGGGTGCGCAATGCGGTTTCAGGCACGGCGCAATGAAGCAGGAATCGCGGGGGAGGGAAAAGAGAAACTTTCCGAGGGGCAATCTGGGGATTTTAACGGATTTCTGACGAGTGAAAAAAGGTGGTCTTCGAAGGCTGGACCTATTGCTGTTTGCGTCGATTCAAAATTTCGCTTTATCGGTAACTTGATTGGGCATGCCTAAAAATGGCCATCTCTCAGGTTAAATCTGAGAAAATATTTTTCAGAGGGGTGTTCTCCGTAATTCTACGGAATGGGCCTATTTTTACGTTAAAGTAAAATGTGAATAAGTGGTGGATAAAAACGCAGTGAGTTAAAGATTGACTAAAATGGGTGAAAATGGTTGAAAGTGGGGCGTTGTGGGGCGCGGTGGATGAAGGGCCCGGAAAACGCCTCCTTAAAACAATGTCATCAACTGAAACCATAACGCCGATCTACTACAGCTCGACCTTTCGTCACGGGGTGGACGACAAGCGGCGGGTTCAGGTCCCGGCGAAATGGCGCCCACACCAGCCGGATGTGGAGCTTACGTTGATTTTGTGGCCGAGCGCCGGAATCCCTGATGCGTGCCTGTTGGTTTTGCCGCCGGAGGAAATGGCGCAGTTGGTCGGGAAGCTCAAAGCGATGCCCTTCGCGGATCCGAAAGCGGAGTCATTGCGGCGGTTGCTGGGACGCAAGTCAGCTTCGGTCACTTTGGACAAGTCTGGGCGCATCTGTCTGCCGGACCAGATGGCGAAAGCGGTCGGTATCGAGAAAGAGGCTGTTTTCGTGGGGTTGATGGACCGGTTTGAGATTTGGAATCCGGAGCGTTTGGAACAGGCGTCCACGGTGGACGACGCGCTCCAGTCGGAGGCGTTCAAACTTATCTAACACAGGTGAAGCATATGGAAACAGGTTCGTTGTTAGCAGCATCGAAAGCGGTCCGACGGGCTTCAGATGAACCCAGTCCGTTTCGGGTGGATGAGAAGAAGAAACTTCCGCGCTTCGAGCCGGTGGGGCGTTCTGTGTCATTAGCGCCTGCGCCGCAGGCTGAAGAAACACTTTTCCCTGATGCACCAGGGGGAGGAACCGATGCGGCTCCAGAGTCTGTGGGCTCGGGGCCGCATGCCTCCGCAGAAGAAGCGGTTGCCCGCAAGAGCCTCCGTGAAACCTTGTTTGGTCAACGGGTCAAAGCCCGGGCGGAAGCAGCGGCCGCGCAGTTCAGTGCATTGCAGCAGGGCGAGTTGAAGCTCGATCAGGTCAAGGTGGTGCGCAATGACCTGAGTGAAACGGATTTTGAGCTGGCATCGCCGGAGCAACCGGTAGCAATCAACTCGGCGGCGAAAGTGAAGCCGCAGGGCAAGGGCGGGGTGGTCTGGAGCTGGCTGACCGCGAAACTTTTTAGTCTGGGACGTCGGTGGAAATAACCCAAGGCAATGCAACGTGACCGACTTCATCCACATTCCAGTGATGCTGGAGGAGGTGTTGTCAGCCCTGGCACCCAAGACGGGCGGCCGGTACGTGGACGGGACGCTCGGTGGGGCTGGACACGCAGCAGCCATATTGAAGGCCAGCAGCCCGAGTGGATGGCTTTTTGGTTGCGATCGAGATGGCGTCGCCATTGAGGCGGCCAAGAGCCGGTTGGCAGAATTTGAAGAGCGCTGGGAAGTCCAGCGGGGACGGTTTGATCAGTTGCGAGAGTGGGTGGCGGATGGAAGTTGTGACGGGGTGCTTTTTGATCTGGGTGTCAGTTCGCCACAGTTGGATGTAGCGGGACGCGGGTTCAGTTTTCAAGCGGACGGGCCTTTGGATATGCGGATGGATACACGGCAGCCGCTGACCGCCGCAGGAATCGTGAACGACTGGACGGCGGGTGAGTTGGAAAGAATTTTTCGGGCGTATGGCGATGAGCCGCAGGCGCGCAGGTTTGCGCGAGTGATCACGGAAGACCGGCCCTTCACGACGACCCGGCAGTTGGCTGAATTGATCGAGCGAGTGTCGCCCCGGGCCGGGCGCAAGGCGCATCCGGCCACCAAAATTTTTCAAGCCCTGCGGATCGCGGTGAACGATGAAATCGGATGCGTAGAGCGGGGTTTGGCGGCGGCGTTTGAAGTTTTGAACCCCGGCGGACGTCTGGCGGTGATCACGTTCCATTCGCTGGAAGACCGGACGGTGAAATTGTGGGGCCGGGAAATGGCGCGGGATTACACCTTCCCTGGGGAAGTGGATGTGCCGGAGTTGCGGCAGGACTGTGTGCCCAAGATGCGTTGGGTGAGCCGCAAGGCGATTCTGCCGGGCGAGGCGGAATTGGCCCGGAATCCCCGAGCGCGTAGTGCGCAATTGCGGGTGCTGGAAAAAGTTTAAGAAAACAAAGAAAAATGGCACGGAATCGGAAGAATGAAGCAGCGGGTGTGCGGTTCGGACCGGCGATCAAGGCGGTCCTGCTCTGCCTGTTCATCGCCATGGCGGCGATCGGTTTTGTCTGGCAGAAGAGCCAGATCGGTGCCTTGGGCCAACAAATCAAAGAGCGCGAGCTCAAGCTTTCGGAATTGAAGCGCCAAAACAAGCTGCGCAGCGATCAACTGGCCCAGATGCGGTTGCCCAGTGTGATCGATATGCGAGTGCGCGAACTGCGGCTCGGCCTGGTGCCGACGCAGCCCAGCCAGATAGTGCGGATGGTGGAACTGCCTTACGACGGCGGTCAGGTGACCATGGAGCGCCCGGTGGCCTCCGCGGTCAGGGGTGGGGCAAATAATCAGTAGTGTTGCCAAACAAACAATTTTTTGCCGTCGCAAGCGGGCTTTCGGCCGGGAAACCGGAGGCTGCTGGCGGTGGGCAATGTAAGGTTCAAAATCATGGTCATGTCGGTCCCATATCGCCGTTTGCTGATGCTGGCATTTTTGCTGGTAACGGCGTTTTGCGCGCTGGGCTACCGCCTTGTTGACCTGCAGGTCCTGCGCCACGATGAGCTTCGCGACTGGGCGAAGAACAATACTCAGCGGCGTGTTCTCTTCGAGCCCCGGCGTGGCGAGATCCGCGATGTGCGCGGCAATCTGCTCGCGACCAGCGTCTTCGTAAAAACCATCTGCGCGGATCCGACACTCATCGGGCCTCACGCCCAAGAGGTCGCCCGGGCGATCGCTCCCTTGCTGGAGGTGAATGAAGCCGAACTGGCGCAACGCCTGCAACCGCGCCTTCGCACCAATGAGCTAGGGAATGTCCTGACGAATCGTTATGTTGTTCTCAAGCGCAAGGTGAAGGTCGAGACCTGGCAGTCCATCCAGGACACCATGGAAGACTTGAAGCTGTCGGTGGATGAAACTCAACTGACCCGGACCGAACGGGGATTCTATCGCAACTTGCGGCACAAGTCCGTTTTCGCTGACAGCTTGGATGATCAACAGCGCGTTTACCCGAACGAATCACTAGCGGCGCACGTCTTGGGGTTTGTGGGTGTGGGTGAGCGGGTAGTGGATGGTGAACGCGTCATCGAGACGACAGGTATTGAAGGCATCGAGCGCACTTTGAATTCTAAGCTTTCCGGTGTTCGTGGTTGGCGGATGACGGAGACGGATCGTTCGCGGCGGGAAGTGGTGCCCTTCCGGGAACAGGAAGTGCAAGCACGCGATGGCCTTAATGTGGTGCTTACCATCGATGCCGGCATCCAGCACATCGTTGAGATGGAGCTGGCCGAAGCGATTAAGAAGCATACGCCGATCAGTGCCTCAGCAATAGTCGTCCGGCCGAAGACGGGTGAAATCCTGGCGATGGCTACCTTGCCGACTTTTGACCCGAATAAGCCGGGTGATTTTGAAGCTGCCGCCCGTCGCAACCGGGTGATCTGTGACATCTCAGAACCAGGCTCTACTTTCAAGATCGTGGTCGTCAGTGGTGCCTTGAATGAACACTTGGTGACCTTGCAAGACAAATTCGATTGCGAGCATGGTCAGTTCTATTACGCGGGCAAATTGCTCCGGGATCACCATGGCTATGGCATCCTGAGCGTGGAGGAGATCATTACCAAGTCCTCCAACATCGGTTCGGCCAAGATCGGTTTCAAGCTGGGGGAAGAAGGTTTGCATGGCTACATCCGCTCCTATGGGTTCGGTGATCGCACTGGTATCCCGTTGCCGGGAGAGGTAGCAGGTATCGTGCATCCGGTGAAAAACTGGAACAAACTTTCCATCTCGCGCATCCCCATGGGTCATGAGATCGCCTCGACTCCGTTGCAGATGGTGATGGCCATGTCCACCATCGCGAACGGTGGCAAGGCGATGCGCCCGATGTTGGTGAATCGCTTGGAAGATCAACAGGGACGGACCGTGGTGCGTTATCAGCCGCAGATGGTCCGGCAGGTTGTGAGTCCTGAGGCAGCTTCCCAAATGGTGCAGGCATTGAAGACGGTGGTGGCCACGAATGGTACGGCTCCCAAGGCCGCGTTGGAATATTACACGGTGGCGGGCAAGACCGGCACGGCACAGAAGCCGCCTTATGCCCCGGGCATGTATTTCTCCTCGTTCATCGGGTTCTTCCCGGCGGATGATCCGGAGTTGTGCATTTCGGTGGTGCTGGATGAACCGAAGCACGGTTACTACGGCGGCACGACCGCAGCTCCGTTCTTTCACAACATCGCGGAACGTACGGCCAGCTATCTCAACCTGCGTCCAGAGCTGCCGGTGCCGGATCCACAATTCACCAATAACCCCAAACAAAGGCCGGGTTTGCTGACTGCGCGTCGCAACTGACCACACCCCGCCATGCAACTTAAAGAACTCATCAACGACCTCCAGCCGATGAAGGTGGATGGCAACCTGCATCGTGATGTGTTGGGAATCACTTATGATTCCCGCCGGGTCACGCCAGGGATGGTCTTTGTCGCGGTGCGGGGACAGAACGTGGATGGGCACGATTACATCGCCAGCGCGATCGACCGGGGAGCAGCTGCAGTAGTCTGTGAGCAGAACGGTTTTTCCTCTTTACGCGCCACGAAAGTCAAAGTGGCAGACTCACGCGAAGCACTCGCTCGACTGGCGGCGGCTTACTACCAGTACCCAAGCCGCAAGATGAAAGTGATCGGGGTCACTGGCACGAACGGCAAGACCACCGTTTCTTTCTTGGTGAAACGCATCTTGGAAGTGGCCGGCCAGATGACCGGACTTATCGGTACCGTGCGTTACGAAGTGGGCGACCGAATGATTCCGGCTCATCGCACTACGCCAGAGGCGTTGGAGACGCAGCAAATGCTTTCCCAGATGGCCCGGGCGGGTTGCAGTTCTTGCGTGATGGAAGTCAGTTCCCACGCCTTGGACCAAGGCCGCGTGCATGGGGTGGATTTTGATGTCTGCATCTTCACGAACCTGACCCAGGATCACCTCGATTATCACCAGGACATGGAGGCCTATTACCAGGCGAAGAAGAAGCTGTTCAGCCCGTTGTTCTCAGGTGGTAAGAAAAGCACCGGTGTCATCAATATCGACGATGCTTTCGGCGAGCGATTGGGCTTGGAGTCGGAATTGGAAGTGAATCTCAGCTACGGTCTTAAAGACAGCGCCAAACTCCGGGCGGTGAATGTCAAACTCGGAGCGATGGAGACGTTGTTCACGGTGCTGACGGACACGCAGACTTTTGATATCAAGTTGCCTTTGATCGGGCGGCACAATGTTTACAACGCCCTCGCAGCTATCGGTGCTGCGCTCGCTCTGGAGGTGAGTGTGGAACACATCCAGCAGGCACTGGCTTCCATTCCGCCGGTGCCGGGACGTCTAGAAGCGGTGAATGCCGGGCAGCCGTTCGGGGTGTTTGTAGATTATGCGCACACGGATGATGCCTTGCGTAATGTGCTTTCAACGATGCGCGAGCTGACGACCGGCCGGTTGCTGTTGGCCTTCGGTTGTGGTGGCAGTCGTGATACGGGCAAGCGCGCCAAGATGGGCAAGGTGGCGGCGGAGTTGGCTGACTACACGTTTATCACCACAGATAATCCGCGCAAGGAACAGCCCGAAGCCATCGCGGCGATGGTCGAGGAAGGATTTCGCTCGGTGCGGGCGGACGGATATCAGGTGGAGCTGGATCGCAGCCGGGCGATCGATGAAGTTATCCGCATGGCGCAACCCGGTGACTTGGTGCTCATCGCGGGCAAGGGGCATGAAACCTATCAGGAATTTGAGGACACGGTAGTGCCGTTCGATGACCGCGTCTATGCACAGGAAACACTGGAAGCTATCGGGTTTTCGGGTTCCTAAAGGGTGTTACGGCAAGAAGCATGGAAAAACTGGCGTTAGCGAAGATCGCGGAGAGTTGCGGGGCTCAGGTTCACGGCAAGGTGGACGGAGTGATGGCCGGAGGCGTCTCTACGGATTCACGCAAGGTCTCGGCGGGTGATCTCTTCGTGGCGATCGCAGGCGAGAAGTTTGACGGACATCGCTTTCTGGATGAAGTGGCCGCCAAGGGCGTGGTGGCTGTGGTGGCGGAGCAGGGGAAGGTTCCGGCGGGCTGGAACTCATGTCCGGTATTGTTGGTTCCGAATTCGCGTGTGGCTTATGGGCAGATCGCTGCCGGTTACCGGAAGGAATTCAAGATTCCGGTGGTGGCAGTGGCTGGTTCCAACGGTAAGACGACGACTAAAGAATTGATCACTTCGGTATTGAAGCAGCAGTTGGTGACACTGAAGAGCGAGGCGAGTTTCAACAATGATATCGGGGTGCCCGCAACCTTGTTGAATTTGTCAGCCAAGCACGAAGCAGCTGTATTGGAAGTTGGCACGAATCATCCGGGGGAACTCGCCCCATTGGTGAACCTGATCAAGCCGAAGTATGGCGTCATCACGAGCATAGGCCGTGAGCATCTGGAATTTTTTGGCGATCTGGTCGGAGTAGCGCAGGAAGAAGGTTACCTGGCTGAATTGCTGCCGACTGAAGGGCGGCTGTTCGTGAATCTGGACAGCCCCTGGATGGAACAGATTTTGCGGCGGGCCAAGTGCCCGGTGGTGACGGTCAGCCAGCGTGGGCGTGGCGATTGGTCGGGCAAGTTGGTCCAGTCGGGACTGTTGGGCATTGAACTGGAAGTCACCGCTCCCAAGCCGGAGTTCAACGGAGTTTACCAGTTGCCTCTGCTGGGGCGGCATCAGATCACGAATGCTTTGCTGGCGCTGGCAGTGGGTGCGGAATTGGGAATCGGGGCGGCTGAAATGAAACGCGGGTTGGCTGAATGTCCGGTGCCGAAGATGCGTCTGCAGATCTCCGAGCGCAAAGGTGTGACGGTGTTGGACGACAGCTACAACGCCAATGCGGATTCGATGTTGGCAGCGCTGCAAACTTTAGTGGATCTGCCCTGTTCGGGCCGGCGGATGGTGGTGATCGGCGATATGGCGGAATTGGGAGCCTCAGCGGCGGCCGCCCATGCGGAAGTTGGGCGGCACGCGGCGGATCTAAAGATCGATGCTTTGTTGGCGGTTGGACGGATGGGGCAGGTGACGGCGAGTGCGGCGAAGGTCGGCGGTATCCAGATGGTCAAAGAGTGCCAGGATACCAGTGTGGCGTCATCTGAGCTTCGGCACTGGTTACGACCGGGAGACATGCTGCTGTTGAAGGCTTCCCGCAGCAGCCAGGTGGAGCGGGTCTTGGAAGGTTTGGACTGATTTGTAAAGCACGACAGGGTTATGACAAAAACTGCAGATAAAGTCGCGGCGGATCACGCGCATGCTTCGGGTGAAAATGAAGCGTGGCGCGATGACGGACTGGCAGAACGCAACGAACGGCAGGCGCGATTGGCTGCCCGCGTTGGTTTGCCCCGGTTCGCCATCCGACTGATCGGCGAGCGGCGGGTGCGGGAAATGGCGGCCAGGGGTTAGAGAGATTGGATGCTATATTACCTGACACAGTACGTATTGGCGGAAAGCCTGGGGACAAGCTGGGAAGGCTCCGTCTCTTTTCTGAACGTCTTTCGCTACATCACGTTCCGCAGCGCAGGCGCGGCGGTGACGGCTCTTTTGCTCAGCCTCTGGCTGGGGCCGAAGGTCATCCGGTGGTTGAAACAGTTGAAATTTGGTCAGGACTATCTGGATAAGGCCGAAGAAGGTGGAGATTTGAAAGCGCGTCTCAGCAAAAAAGGCACACCGACAATGGGTGGCCTGATGATCGTGCTGGCGCTGGATATCTCGGCGCTGTTATGGGCGCAGTGGAATGCGCTGATTTTGTTGACCTTGTTGTCAGTAGTAGTGCTTGCCGGGTTAGGTTTTTATGACGATTACGCGAAGATCGCCCTACAAAACAGCAAAGGGGCGGCAGAGCATGTGAAGCTGGTGGTGCAGTTCGGTCTGGCCATCTTCATCGCAGTCTATCTGTGGATGTTGCCGGAGACTAAGGCGCTGGTAACCGAAATCATGGTGCCGTTCTACAAGTATCCGGTGCTGACCGGGGCCAGTGCGATTGGTTTGTTGCTCGTGGTGCTAACCATTGTGGGCAGCTCAAATGCGGTGAATCTGACGGATGGTCTGGATGGTCTGGCCATCGGTTGCGTGACCATCGTTTCGGTGGTGTTCGTGGTGCTGACGTACATCGCGGGTAATGTGAAGATGGCGGGTTACCTGCAAGTGCCATATGTGCCCGGAGCCGGTGAACTAACGATCTTTTGTTCGGCGATGTTCGGGGCGGGTTTGGGTTTTCTGTGGTTCAACTGCCATCCGGCGCAAGTGTTCATGGGGGACACGGGGTCGCTGGCCTTGGGCGGGGCCTTGGGTATCGTGGCGGTGTTGATCCATCAGCCGTTTGTGCTGGTGATCGCGGGTGGAGTTTTTGTTGCGGAAGCGATGTCGGTGATGATCCAGCGGGGCTGGTTCAAATTCACCAAGAAGCGTTTTGGTGAAGGCAGAAGAGTATTTTTGATGGCACCCATCCATCATCATTTTGAGCGGAAGGGCTGGTACGAGTCACAAGTGGTGACCCGGTTTTATATCTTAAGCGTGCTCTGCGCGGTCGTGGCGTTGAGCACCTTGAAGCTGCGGTAAGAAAGTAAGCGATGAGCAATCTGGCGGACAAAACGGTTTTGGTGATCGGCCTCGGCAAGAGCGGGGCGGCGGCGGCGCGCTTTTTGCAGAAGAAGCGGGCGCAGGTCACAGTGGTGGACAGTGCCGAATCAGATGATCTGGAACGGCAGGCCAGCCACTTGCGCTCAGAAGGCATCGAGGTCTTGTTAGGAGCACAAGATGCGCCTGAAGGGAAATTTGATTTTGGGGTGTTAAGCCCGGGAGTCCCGCCGACTTTGCCGCTGGTGAAACAGTTGCGCGACGGCGGTCTGCACCTCATCAGCGAGTTGGAGCTGGGTTACCAACACTCCTTGTGCCTGAACATCGCTATCACCGGCACCAACGGCAAGACGACGACAACGGAACTGGTCGAGCGCATCCTGACGCAGAACCAAAAACGTACGGTCACCGCGGGGAATATCGGCACGCCATTGACTGCCGTGGTGGAGCAGACCAAGGAACTGGATCTGTTGACG
>Ga0222714_10006774_pt1 | contig 10623 bp, 7 predicted proteins | sample C33_3DmetaG_FD_165048 | JGI IMG/M metagenome (GOLD analysis project Ga0222714, IMG submission 165048) | Estuarine water microbial communities from San Francisco Bay, California, United States - C33_3D | ecosystem: Environmental > Aquatic > Marine > Unclassified | place: USA: California... | reverse complement strand
TGCAAATGCATTCTACTCCAAAGACGATCATTCGCACAACAAGACCAAGAAGCGAATCGAGAGGTCCCGTTTACTTCAACAAGATCAAGGTTTGAAAATGAAGAAAAGAAGACAAGGCCTGCTCGTAATGGCAACTTGTCCGTATTGCAAAGGTAAGGGTTGTAAGAAATGCAATCAACTGGGTGTTTTCTGAAAGTTCTCGGCGCTTGACTCAACCCTCAAAAATCCATGTGCTGAGGTCCATATAATTCAAATTCTTTAAATTCTGTCAAACCTCGGTGTTGGAGGTAGGCCGAGAAAAACCTTCTCGGTTGGAGGGAATGGGATTGTATTTAAAATCGGTAGAAGTGGAAAATTTCAAATCATTCAAGGGTGAAGTTTCCATTCCACTCGACCGTGGTTTCACAGCCATCACAGGCCCAAATGGTTCAGGCAAATCGAACTGCGGTGACGCAATACAATTCGTCCTCGGACCAAAGTCAAACCGCGTTATACGTGCTCAAAATGTGAAAGATCTCATCTTCAACGGCGGTAAGAATTCAAAGCCAGCGAAGCAATGCAAAGTTACTCTCATTTTTGCAAATCCAAAAATGGTTGATGGGAGGAGACGACTTGCCATCGACCTCGATGAAGTCGAAATGACAAGAGAAGTTCGTTTGACCTCTTCCAATAATGCCATCACGACATACTTACTGAATGGCGAAGAGAGCTCTCAGAAATCTTTCCATCGTCTTCTCACTTCGGCAAACGCAAGGCCAGATGGATACAACATCGTCCTTCAAGGGGACGTCACAAGCCTTGCTAAAATGACTGCAATTGAGCGTAGGAAAGTTTTGGACGGTGTTGCAGGTGTAACACTGTACGATGACGAGATTCGAAAAGGGGGCAAGCAACAAGAAAAGGTAGAAGCATATATCGAGCGAATTGATTTGCTTCAAAAAGAACAACTATCACGATTACAAACGCTCAAAGAAGAAAAGAAAATTGCTGAGAAAGCGAAAGAAGTCATCGATTCCATTCACGATACGAAGAAACTCCTACTTCAATCAAAATACTTGACCTCAAGAAATGAAGTCGAATTCCAGGTTGAAGAGCGACAACGATACTATGACTCCGAGAAAAATTTACGTCAGTTGCACGTTGAAACAATGAAAACAGTTCAGTCACTTGATGATCAGATTGGAGAATTACAGAAACAAATTAACGAAATTCTTGGAGGCGAGGATAACAAAATCAATGCCATCATTCAAGATTTACATGTAAAGATTGCCAGAATAGCAGATAAAATTGATGCGTTGAATGAACAATCAGATGAAGATGCTTCTGAACTTCAGTATCTCGATGAAGAATTAGTAGGGGCACAGAAAGAATTGTCAAATTTCACTGATGAATTATCGACTGCAGCCAATCTTTTGCAAGAAGCAATTAGCCAACTTGGAGTAGCACAACAAGAAAAAGAAGAACTCGATGGGGCGTTATCACAAATTGGAGAACAGCATCAATCTTTGGCTACCGCATTGGGCCAAGCAGAAACCGCAGTAGAGACTTGCCTCTCCAATGTCCAAAAAGCTCAATCTGAAGTTGATAAAATCGCAACACAGGTCGAATTGCTCCACGAAGAAATGGTGGGCTCAAAAACTGAACTTGAGCGATGCCAAATTGCATTGGGCGAAATTGAAATTCAAGAAGATGAATTAAAAGACGAAGCACCTCAATTCGATCGAGAGGCTTTATCAAAGCGTCTTGTTGAAGCACAAAATGCTGAAGCAAAGTTGGTTGAAGAAGTCGCAATAATTGAATCAAAATTACGAGACTCTGAACGAAAACTCTTCACTGCACGACAAGAATTAGAATCGAAATCTGGTTCAAAGGGTTTGGTTGGAGGAGCAAGTTCGGTCATTAATGCTCGAGATAAAGGAGAATTGTCTGGAATAATCGGCACCATCGCAGAATTGTGTGCTCCTAAAAATCCATCACATGAAAATGCCTTGGGTACGGCGATTGGAGGTGGAATGACATCAGTAGTCGTCGAAAGTGATGAAGATGCTGCAAAGGCAATACGCTGGCTCAACGAGAAGAATGCAGGAAGAGCCACCTTTTTGCCACTCAATAAACTCACCAATACGAGGGCTTTAGGAAAATCTCTTATCGTAGCAAAGAAAGAAGGTGTTGTTGGATTTGCACACGACCTCCTCGATTTTGACCCTCGCATTGAAATCGCAGTACAATATGTTTTACGAAACACCCTCATTGTGGATAGTCTATCTACTGCACGAAAGCACATGGGAGGCGTTCGGTTGGTCACTTTGCAAGGTGATGTGACAGACGCTGGAGGTGCCATGATTGGTGGGTCCAGTAGGAAATTGCCGGTCACTTTTGGTGGGAAAATCCAAGGTGCATCTGAAGTTGATAAATTGACCTCAGAAGTTGAACGACTTCAACTCATGGCAGATACTGTAACCGCTGCACTTCGTGAGGCGAGAACAATTCAAAATGATGTGCGTCATCAAATTAATCTAGTCGTTGAAAATGATTTCACAGAGCGAGTTCAGACCGTTCGAGCTGAAAAGAAACAAATCAAACAGCAACTCACAATCAGTCAAACAAGATATGAAGGTCTTGAGAAAAGATTGGAAGGATTGCATTCTCAAGCCGAAGGGGCATTGTCGAACTTGGATGCAGCTCAAAATAGACTTGCAGAACAAAAACAACAGCGAGAGGTTGCGTTCCAAGCTTTACAGGATGCCAGTCCAGAACAATTGCGAAATCGAATCCATGAAAATGAATTGTTGTTGGTTTCTGCTCAAAGTCAAAAAGCACAGGCTGAGTCTTCGTTGGAAAAAGGTGCCACCCATCAACAGATTCTGCAACGCAGAGTTGACGAATTAAACTCAAGGAAAACAAAACTCACATCCTCACAAGAACAAATTCAAATTGACCTCGTAGCGATTGAAGAAGAGAATCTCACCCTTCAAAATCAACTCGAAATTAAAGAACAGGAGCGCTCTGAATTTTTATCAGAGCACAAAGAATTGGAAGATTCAAGAATGGAACTTGTCGAATTAAGAGGGCAGAAAAAAGTGCTTGCTGAGCAACAAATCGAGCAAGCAAACCAACATCGAAGACTTGCAGACGAAATTAATCGAACCATTATGGACCGGGTTCGAGAACGTGATGAGATGCTTGAAGCAATGTTGGAAGATGGATTATCAGAAGACGATTTGCCAGAATCAGTTCCAAATGTAGGTGAACTCGAAAGAAAATTACGCTCACTTGACAAGAAACTCGATGAATTCGGAGCAGTGAACATGAATGCTATTGAACAGTACAATGATGTACAAGATCGATTAAATCTCATGAAAGACGACTTCTCCTCATTGCAATCTCGACGAAAGGAACTGATTCAGTTAACCGAGCAACTTGAAGCCCAACGCAAAGATCGCCTCCTCAAGGTACTCAAGGAGGTCAATAAAAACTTCAAAGAGGCCTACAAAATACTTTCAGATGGCGGCAGGGGTGAACTCTTCCTTGAATCCCCAGAAGACCCCTTCAAAGGCGGGCTTGAATTGTGGGCTCAGCCTCGTGGAAAATCAGAGAAGGTCAATCGCCACCAACTTTCTGGCGGTGAACAGTCCATGGCAGCGCTTGCTCTTATCTTTGCCATCCAAGATTATGATCCAAGTCCATTCTATTATTTCGATGAAGTTGACCAAAATCTGGATGCGTACAATGCGGAGAGAATTGCAAAGATGTGTCGAACACGTAGTAAGAAGGCCCAATTCATCATGGTTACGCTACGCAAGGTTTCGTTAATGCTTGCTGATCACCACATCGGAATTACACACGGTGGAGATGGTTGCAGTCGACGAATTCTTGATTTCGATAGAGAACGTGCTATTGAAATTGGAGAAAAGCATTTTGTTGAATCACCAGAAGATGCGAAAATTAACGAGACTCGCATCCAAGAAGCAGAAATTGTTGAAACTTCAATGCCCAGAATACCTGAAGAGTTGCCTCCCCCATCCAGTCTTGGTGGACTACTAACGCACATGAATGAAAGTAAAGATTCTGGCTTGGGGCATTTATCAGAACGGGCTTCTGAAATGACAGAAGAAATTGAAGAGACAAAAGAATATCTTCAATCGTTGCAATCAGAGGAACATCAAACAATAGATGAAGTTGAAGACACCATTGAAATTGGCGAACAAGAATAGAGGTTGATGATATGGAAAAGCAAGCAGCACTCGACCGCTGGTTCCTTCGTCAAGATATTATTGAAAAATTAGTCGCAGTGGGTGAGGACACTCAATCTGCCTCCATTTTTTCCGACCGAATTATGGCACTGGCTGCCTTGGAAGAAGCAGAATATCAAACTTTGAGTGATCCGTTCGACCGCTCAGTTGCCCTGGTTTTTTCATTAGTCCAAGAAGAACAATTCAATGCCTGGAGTATTGATTTGGAATCCTTTCTCCGAGAGTTCACTATAAGGGTAAAAAAAGAGGCGGAGTCGCTCGATTTACCAGCTTGTGGAAGGCTCATTCGCATGTCATGGGAGGTTCTTCACTACCAATCATCTGCACTATTTGATAAAATCCAGTATGTTGAAGATGAATTTGAAGATGAAGACCACCACTTCACTTGGCAAGATGAATATGTCGATGATGCTTACATCTTTACCCAAACGATTCTTGAAGGTAGAGGAGAAGAATTTTTGCCACAATTTTTTGACAGCCGAATTCGAAGACAAGAGGGCAGAAACGTCACCCTCGCTGAACTTCTTGCAGCATTCAAAGATGCAGCAGATGATGCAGATATGATAAAACAAAGAGATGAGATTCGATTGTTGAATAAAGCCGAACTCGACCAATATCTAAGCAATGTGGATGGTCGAATGCATAACGAAGACCTGGAAGGCGACATTCATCGTTCTTGGCAAGCCATTCGAACTGCATCAAAGCACACGAAATCAACAAAAATTTCCATCGAACATGTCATTGATGGTCTATGTGATCATTCTGATGAACATGAGGATTCACGTCTTGAAGCAAAAGTCAGTGCATTCATTTCCGGGCTGTTCCTCACCCACAGGGGTTTCATTTCTGTCTCGCAAGACAGTGAGTCAGAACCTATTTACTTTGAAGATTTACATCCTGAAATAGAAGAGTTTGAGCAAATTCATGAATTAACAAAATCAATGATGGACGTTGCCTCTGAAGAGATTTCAAGCAACAAAACCGGTCATGAACTCTATCTTGAAAAACTGGCTTTGCGTGCTGAAGAACAACGAAAAAAAGAAGAAAAACGCAATCTCAAAGAAGTTCAAGAAACAAATGAAGAGACTATACTTGATGAAGATTGGTTGGTGGAATGATGGAATCGAATGAAGAAGTTCCACTGGAAACCCTTCTTGAAGCGACAATGTTCGGTGCTGGCAGGTCGATGTCGGTCAAAGAGTTATGCGAATCTCTTGGTTATGATGAAGAAGAGATGCTCGATTCATTGAGTGCCTTACAAGCAACACTTCGACGACGCCGATATGGTGCATTACAACTCTCTGAAATTGGCCAAATGTGGGCTCTCGAAGTAAAGCCATTCATCACCCAACTTCTACCAAAGGATGTCAAAACAGATCTGCCGCAAAAATTGCTGAAAGCAGCGGCTCTTATCGCCTATCACCAGCCGATTGCCCAATCAAGACTCGTCGAAATGCTTGGTCCCAAGGCCTATGATTATGTTCGAGAGTTAGCCCAAGCAGGAATGGTTGACCGAAGGAAGGATGGTTCAACTCGACGATTAACAACAACTCGACGATTCGCAGAATTATTTGGATGCCCTGAAACGGATAGGAAAAAAGTTCGAGATTGGTTTAGATCTCAAGTAAAATCTTCTGGAATACTTGATCTGATTGAACAAGAGCATCTCATTTTACAAGAACACGAAGAAGATGGAGTCGAGGATTAGTCCTTTCTCATCTGCTCAAGTAAATCGTTAACAAGTGATTGAGTAATCTGCTCTTTCTGAGCATAAATTCGTTGAACTAATTCGTCCATTTCACTCTCGTTAGCCCCAGATGTCATAGCCATATTTTTCACATGGAGTTTCATATGTCCTTTTTGAATCCCATCCGTAGCAAGTGCCCTCATTGCACCCAAATTTTGTGCAAGTCCGGCACACACCATGATACCTGCAAGTTGAGAGGCTGAGGTGATACCAAGAATCTCTAAGTTCGCCATAGCTACAGGATGTACCTTTGAAGCTCCACCAACAATACCAACCGCTATTGGAACCTCAATGTGGCCGATGAGGTTACCATGCGTATCAACATGCCATCTTGTCATTGAGCTGTACGAACCATTGATTGAAGCATAGGCGTGACATCCTGCCTCGATAGCCCGCCAATCTTGGCCACATGCTATAGCTACACTACTTATGGCGTTCATGATGCCTTTATTGTGTGTTGCAGCACGATGGGGGTCGCCTTTTGCGAAGAGATATGCTTCCATGACTTTCTCGATGACATCTCTTCCGGATACTTCGGTACCGTCCTGGCTCAGTTCAAGAGGAGTAAATGTAGCTGTAGCTCGAGCTAATCGGTCGGTTGCAAGATTTGATAGTATTTTCAAATGCACGCGGCCACCGGTTATGTTCTCAATGAACGAAGCAATTCGTTCTGCCATCGAATTTACAGCATTTGCTCCCATTGCATCCCTGCAGTCGATGTGCAAATGGACGATAAGCATGTGAAGGCCATCAACAGAAATCTTTCGACAACTGACGTCCTTGCAACCGCCTCCTAATGCGATCATCTTTGAATCAGTATTGTTACATCGCTCAATGATATCTTGCTTTGAGATTTCAATTTGCTGTATCGCACCCTCTATATCTTCTAGGTCCAGTATTTGTAACTGTCCGATCATAATGGGAGGGTCGATGTTTGTGTGAAAACCGCCCGTTGACCTACATCTTCTTGCAATATTTGATGCTGCTGCGATGATACTAGATTCCTCAACACAGAAAGGGATGACATAATCTCGGCCATCGATAATAAAGTTCGTTGCAATACCCACTGGGAGTGCCAATGTACCAATGACATTCTCAATCATATTATTGGCCTTTTCCTGAGACAAACCATTGATTGAATCATATACATCGAATTGCGACTTTGGAATGCCTGTTTCCTGAGCAATGACTTCTCTACGTTCCCCTATGGTTTTATTATACAAACCAGGAATTCTACTGTTGTTTACCGGCATGAGCCTCTCCTCAAACCGTAGGTGTAGGTCTTGTCATTTCAAGCAAACGGCACATGAACTTGAGTTAAATTAACGCGTTATCTAAGCGTTAATTTGGTGTTAGCAACCCGTTAAAACTAAATTTTTATTGGTACTCGTCAATCAAATAACACTTCATAACACGTTCCATCAACACCGATTCCATAGAAAGAATATATACTACAATTGCTGATGGTAAGATATGGCAAAAATTTGGCACCATCTACAACTGCCTCAAGTTCGTCAGAATCCATTTTCGATTCGACCACTTTCATCATCCGATACAGACCTTTTCGTAGGTCGACATGACTTGCTCTCAACCCTCAAGCAATTTATTCTAAGAAAATCATCTCGTTGGATACTCTTGACAGGGCCATATGGTTCAGGACGTTCATCGTTGGTTCGTTGTATCGAACCAGTCGTCTCATTATCAGCATACATCGACCACCTGAATGCTGCAAACCCCGGGCAGAGTTTACTCCAATCAATTTATTCACAATTTTTTGAGGCCGACCCGCCACCGAGCCGAAGAGAATTATCTGAAGCACTCGTGAATGCATCGTATCGCTCGGATAGAGCCCCTCTCATCGCCCTTGATCTACAATCTGGAGATTCATCCTCATTGCATGTTGCATTAAGAGATACGAGTGGCATTCTCGAACGTTCACAAGCTCTCATCATCTTGATTTGTGACCAAAGGCAACGGCAACAATTACCTCAAGAACTCCTTCAACCCTTTGAAGAAATCACCCTTTCACGATTTGGCCCAAAAGAGGTCATACAACTTGTATCGACTCGTCTCGAGACCGTTGGATTTCCAAATCACAATATAGGTATAGATGCAGCAAATGAAATTTTAGAAGCTACCGATGGTTATCCAAGGAGCATTTTGCAGTTGTTACGAAATTTTGTTGATGACCAATTCTTGGGTACAGGACATGATGTGTCTTATGTGCCACAAAGAAGTGAGTTTGATGCAAGACCAGAGTCCAGAGATGAACCAGATATGTTGCATAAAGTGATGCATCAATCGCGCGATGAAATAAATTCGCTTGAAGCGATGGAAACAGAAGGTGACGAACATGATGAATTGGGCTCAGAAATTATCGATGCATCTGCACCTTGGTACGAACGAGATTCACAATTTGATGTGTTTGATAAGAATGAATTCGATCTCAATCTCGATCATCTAAATCATGTCAGAATGGAAGATGAACCACTTCGTGAAACACCTTCAGTAGGTTCTTTTGCACATGAAATTCAAGAACGACCTAGGGTTTTTTCTGGACCATTCAAAAGTTTGAGAAGTCGAAACATCTCCGCAATGGACGAACAAAAGCACCTCGATTCTGAACAAACAATCCTTGATTCAGATGAAGAATTTGAACTTACTATCTCGAGCCCCCTCACATTTGACAGTGAGGGCAAATTATTGGATGAAGAAGGTCAATTGAATGAAGATAGGTTGCTCGATGAAGTGACTGAGTTCCATTCGTCCGTTGAATACCAACAGAACACAAACTCGTTACAGCAATCAAATCAAATGGACATCTTGATTCAAATGTTATCGAATTTGATGCCAACAGAGCAATCAAAAAGTAATGAATTGCCACAGAAAGTCATCGAGATGTTAACTCGCCATCATATGCCACGACTTGGACTGCGTCATGAATATCCACTTAACGGCATGGCTTTGCAAAAACTTTCTGCAACTGAGGTGTATGTTGTATCCATTGCCAGCAAAAGGATGTTCTCACCATCGGATGATGAAATGCTGGAACATTTGAACATCAAACGTTCCCGATTATCTCAAATTGCAAGTTCATTACTCAAGGCGGGCATTTTGACTTCAAGAATGGTTGGCCGAAGTAGTATGTATACGCTTACTAATGCGGCTCGGGCACAATTATTGATTTGGTCAGATGCTCAAGGAGGTGTTGCTGAATGACATGGAAAATCTCTTGGTCTTGGCAGGCTCCATCAAGAATTGCAACAATACTTGCAGTTGATGAGGGCGTCATTATCAGTTCCGGACTGCAATTGAATTACTTAAATGCGAAAGGCGATACAGTTTGGTCGACAAATGTACCCTTCAAAGTTCACAGTCTTGCAGCTCAATCTGGTCGTATCGGCGTACTCATGGCACACGGGTTTTACATCTATTCGCTCACGACAGCGAAACAAATCACCGAAGGAAGAAGCACTCCGGCAGGCTTCAAAGAAATTATGGCACGGCCAGGTGGCGGATGGATTCTCTCTTGTCGAAATGGCCAACTTCACTTGTTCTCGGCTGAAGGGAGAGGTATTCGAAGAATGGAAAGTGGGTCCGTCCGTCGCCTTTTGGGATGGCTCGACAGGGAGCATCTGTTGTGGCAGGATAATGATGGGATCATTTGGTGTGGCAGGCTCACTGAAGAAGATAAAAAGCGAAAATTAGAGGATAGAGTCTGGAGTTGGATATCTTCGTTGAATGATGGGCGTCTCCTTTTACAAAGTGGAGATGGTGCGGTTTGGGAAGGTGTCCCCCATCCTTTTGGATGGGATAAACTGGAATGCATTGAAACCATGTCCATTGAACCTATGAATGCTGTACGAACTGGTGACGGATGGTGGACTTTATCCCTTGATGGAGAACTTCATCATTTAGGTGACTTTGATAATGAGATTCAAGAGACACCAATACTTGGCAAGGATATGGAATTAGGTGATTTGCTTTCTCATAACGTTGGGGATTCAATGTATACAGCTACGAGGGAAGGTTTGGTCAGAAAGTGGTCTGCACCTCATTTATTCGATGTTGAAAGGCAAAGCAGATACAAAGCAGCTGCAGACGCAGCCATGGCCCGAAATTGGGAAGACAGACGTCAAATGTTCATTCGTGCCCAAGAAGCAGAAGATGTTGGAAAAGTGTCGCTCGCTATCGAGTTGTATGAAGCCTTGGGTCGAAAGGAAGATGTGAGAAGATTGCTCTCAAGACTAAAAGGGGATGATCTTGATGATTGAAGCTGAATTATCGAAACAACGACTAGATCATTATCTCGACCTCACAACCACTGCACGTGAAAAGGTAAATGTGATGCAACATTTGAGTGTTCAACAGCAACACGATGTTGAAGTTCTGCTTGAAATGGCAGATGCATACATTTCTGATGCACATTATTTTTCGAAGCAAGGTGATTACATTCGTTCCTTCGGAGCGATTAATTATGCGCACGCATGGATTGATGCTGGCGTAAAATTGAGATTATTGGATGGTCAAGGCGACGATGTACTTTTCACATTACCCTAATCAAACCGAATCCACAAGATGGAGTCGATGTCCTTTTCTGACTTCTAAAATTGGAATATTCAT
>Ga0222714_10006768_pt1 | contig 10630 bp, 8 predicted proteins | sample C33_3DmetaG_FD_165048 | JGI IMG/M metagenome (GOLD analysis project Ga0222714, IMG submission 165048) | Estuarine water microbial communities from San Francisco Bay, California, United States - C33_3D | ecosystem: Environmental > Aquatic > Marine > Unclassified | place: USA: California... | reverse complement strand
GAGCAGGACCGACACGACAACCGGCAGGCGCTGCGTGCCGGGTCGGCGCAACAGGGCGAGCACGCGCCAGGCGTCGCCTCCGACGACCCCGAGGGAGGTCGTGTTGAAGAAGGCGGCGATGAGGATGAGTCGGCCCAGTTCCGCGAGGGGCAGGTCCAGCCCCTGACCCCGCAGCACGGCCTGCCATCGCAGGGCGGCGAAGAGCAGGGCGCCCCCGGCGGCGGCGAGGCCGGCAAGCGTCCAGCCGGGGTTGGCGAGCAGGCCTTCGAGCGGGGCCAGCAGGGCCTTGGAATGCTCGCGGAAGAGCAGGCCGAGCAGGAGCGCGGTGACGGCGGCCTTGAGCAGGAGGAGCAGGGCCGCTTTCATGGCCCTCAGCCCTGGCCGGCCGCCTCAATGGCCCGGGCGATGCTGTCAACGCTGTGCAGGATCTCGCGCGCCTGGGCGGGATCGGCGAGCTTGAACTGGAAATGCTTTTCCAGGGCCACGACGAGCTGGAGCGCGTCGACGCTGTCGAGTCCGATGCCTTCCGGCCCGAACAGCGGGGCGTCGTCGGCGATGCTGTCGGCGGCGACCTCGAGCATCAGCTCGCTGGCCATGACTTCTTTGATGCGTTGGCGGAGGTTCATCAGAAGGTTAAACGAGGGCGCCGTCGAGCTTGAGGGTCGAGCCAGTCATATAACTGGCCTCGGGACTGGCAAGGAAGAAAACCACGGCTGCAATCTCCTCCGGCCTGGCGAATCGCCGCATGGGTGTTTGCCGGCGGGCCGCCTGCAATTGTTCGTCCGTCCAACCGGCGGGCGGCGCACCCTCGATGTGACCGGGACAGACGGCGTTGACGGTGATGCCGAGGCGGGCGGTTTCCTTGGCAAGACTCTGGGTCAGGCCGAGCACGCCCGCCTTGGCGGCCGCGTAATTGGCCTGGCCGGCGGGGGAATGCAGGGCGCTGAGCGAGGCCACGTTGATGATGCGGCCCCAGCGTCCGCGCAACATGGAGCCGACGGCGGCCTGGCAGCCGAGAAAAACGGCGTTCAAATTCGTGTCGAGGACGCTGTTCCACTGCTCGCGGCGCATCGTTGCCAGCAGGGCATCGTCGTGTCCGCCAGCGTTGTTGACCAGCACCGAGAGCGGACCGCCAGCGGTCTCGACCGCGGCGACGGCGGCCTGCCAATCCTCGGCGCTGGTGACTTCCAGGCTCAGCAGCTGCGCGCGCTCCGGGTATTCCCTGGCCAGTTCCTCGGCCTTGTCACGTTTTCCGCGCACGCCGAGCCAGACCCGGCAGGCGGGATCGCGCTCCAGGAACTGGCGCGCGATGGCCCCGCCCAGGACACCGTTGGCGCCGGTGATGAGAATGCGGCGTTCGGCGGACATGTGGCTGCTGGAATCAGGCGGCGGCCGGCGGATGCTGGTCGCAAACTTCCGGCTCGGGATCGGTTTCCTCGACCTGGGCGTTGTCCTTGAGGAACTGCATCGCGTTCTGCAGCAGCAGATCCTCGCGGAGACTGTCAATCATGCCGGACTTGTGGGCCTCGGCGATGAACTTCTTGATCGGCTTCTTCTGGCGGGCGGCCAGATTGGCGAGCGCCTGGGTCATCTGCGGGTCGGCGACGGTCAGGCCCTCCTTCTTGGCGACCTGCTCGAGGATGAAGCTGACCTTGATGCTCTGGCGCGCCTGCTGGGTGGCGTTGCCGAGGATCTCGTCCTGGTGCTTGAGCAATTCCTCCTCGCTCATGCCCTGCTGCATGGCGCGCATGGCGATGTCGTTGGTGCGGCGCTGGGCCTCGCGGTTGACGACTTCCTGCGGCAGGTCGAATTCAACCTTCTCGAAAATGTGGGCGATGACCTGGTTGCCCTTCTCGTTCTCGCGCGCCTGCTCACGGCGGCGGCGGATCGCCTCGCGCATCTCGCCGCGCAGCATCTCCTCGGTCATCTCGTCGCCGCCGATCTTCTTGAGGAAGTCGGCATCGAGGGCCGGCACGGCCTTCTCCTTGACGCCCTTGCAGGTGACCGCGAACTCGAGGGTCTTGCCGCGCAGCGGCTCATAGGCAAATTCATCGCCGAGGGAGATCGACAGGGTGCGCGAGGCGTCCTTTTCGATGCCCTGCAGGCCGGCGTAGAAACCCGGGAGGAAGTCCTCCTCGGTGTCGAGCAGGAACCAGTTTTCCTTGATTTCCTTGAGGTAGTCGGGCGCTTCCGGCATGACCTCGGCCAGCGGTGTGCCGTCCAGGCTGCTGGTGGCAACCAGAACCACGGCGTCGCCATTGCCGGCGCCGCGCTCGACGTCCTGGAAGGTGGCGTAGCGCTCGCGCAGGTGAAGCAGGTCGTGATCGACGTCGGCATCGGTGACCTCGATGCGCGGCAACTTGACCGGGATGCCCTTGTAGTCGGGCAGTTCGAACTTCGGCGCCAGGGTCATTTCGGCGGAGAAACTGAAGCTCTGGTCGGTGTCGTGAACAATCTTGTCGGTGACCGACAGGATGTTGAGGACTTCAAGACCCTCGCTGCGAATCGCCTGGCGCAGGCCGTCGTTGACGAGCTGGCGCTCGAGTTCCTGCTGGATGTCGGCGCCATAGCGCTTCTGCACGGCGGAGGCGGGTGCCTTGCCCGGGCGGAAGCCCGGCAGCCGGACTTGGCTGGCATACTGGGCGGTGATGACGGCGCGCTGCCGGCTGACTTCGGCGGCGGGGACGCGGATGTGCGCCACGGCGCGGCAGTTCGGTTGATGTTCGACGTTGATGTTCATGAAAAAAAGCGGCGGCTGATTTCGCCGACCCGGCGGCGGCTCAGGGCGGCCCAGGGTCGGAGGGGCGGGCAGGCTAGAGCAGCCGGGGCGTTTTGACAACCCCGGAAGCGTTTTTCGTTCGCGGCCGCCGCCTGTCGCCGGACCTTGCGCCGGGCTGTGCCCCGGCTTTCATGAAGGCATGTCCCACGCACCGCGCCCCTGGATGATCGCCGAGACGAACTGGAAGCAGGTTCAGGCCACCCGCTACGAGGTGGCGGTGCTGCCCTGGGGGGCGACCGAGGCACACAACTGGCACCTGCCCTACGCCACCGACACCCTGCAAAATGAGGCCCTCTGTGCCGAGGCGGGTCGCCGGGCCTGGGAAGCCGGGGCCAAGGTGGCCGTCCTGCCCTGCATTCCCTTCGGCGTGCAAACCGGCCAGCTCGACATCCCGTTCTGCATCAACATGAATCCCTCGACCCAGCTCGCCGTGCTCGAGGACATCATCGCCTCGCTGGAGGGCGTGGGCGTGCCCAAGCTGGTCCTGCTCAACGGCCACGGCGGCAACGATTTCCGCCAGATGCTGCGCGAGTTGCAGGCCCGCCACCCGCGCATTTTTCTGTCGCTGGTCAACTGGTTCCACATCCCCGGCGCCCAGGAGATTTTCACGATTGTCGGCGACCACGCCGATGAGCGCGAAACCAGCCTGCTGCTGCATCTGCACCCCGAGTGGGTGCTGCCGAAGGAGGAGTGGGGTCCAGGCACGGACAACCTGTGGAAAATCGAGGCGATGCGCCAGAAATGGGCCTGGGCCCAGCGCGCCTGGACGCAGGCGACGAACGACACCGGTTCGGGCGATCCCCAGCACGCCACCGCCGACAAGGGTGCCCGCTACCTCGACCTGCTCGCCGGCCGCTTCGCAGGGTATTTGGCTGATCTTGCCCGGGCCGACCCGGCGGCCCTGTATGAGCGTGGGTAGGGCCGGCTGTCCTCAGACGGCCGTGCTGGGTCGAGCGTGTGGCCACCACCCAGACCCGGCGCCCCGAGGTGGGGGCGGCTGTCCCAGCCGGCCGGGCTGGGTATAGCGTGTGGCCGCCACCCCAGACCCGGCGCTCTGAGGACAGAGCGCCCTACCCAGGGCGCCCTACCTTTGGCCCTTTACTGGCGCTTGTTGAGGAACTGTCGGCTTTCCACAACGCGCAGGATGGCATCCGAGAAATGGCCATCGTCGCGGGAGGCGGCAGCCTGCATGTCCTGGAGCAGGGCCTTGTCGGTCGGCAGCACCTGGCGACCCAGGGCGTAGCCGAGCAGCTTGCGACTGAAATGGCGGGCGAACTGCGGTTGCTGGATCTTCAGGTAAGCGCGCAGCCCCTCAAAACCGAGGAAGGGCTGCCCTCCCTTGACCTGGGCCGAGACATCGAGCGGCAGGCCGGCCTCGTCCTTCTCGCGCCAGCGGCCGATGGGATCAAAGTTTTCGAGGGCGAACCCGAGCGGGTCAATGCGGTCGTGGCACCCGGAGCAGGCCTTGGCGGCGCGGTGCTGCTCCAGCATCTCGCGCACCGTGGCCGGCTTGGGGCCGTGCTCCTTGAGTTCCGGCACATCACTGGGCGGTGGCGGCACGGGCGTGCCGAGCACGGCCTGCAACAGCCAGTTGCCGCGCAGCACCGGACTGGTGCGATGGCTGCGCGAGGTTTTGGTGAGCAGACTGCCCTGGCCGAGCAGGCCGCCCCGCTGTTTGCCGCTGACGCTGACCTTGACCAGTTCCTCGCCGCTGACCCCCGGCACGCCGTAGTGTTTGGCCAGGCGCTCGTTGAGGAAGGTGTAGTCGGCCGAGAGAATTTCATGCACCGGCCGGTCCTCGCGGATCAGGTGGGTGAAGAACGCATGCGTCTCGCGATCCATGTCGCGGCGAAGTTCCGGGGTGAACTGCGGGAACTTTTTGTCGTCGACCGCGCTGTGATTGGCGAAGCCCTTGAACTCGAGCCACTGACCGGCAAATTCCCCGGCGAGGGCGGACGCCTTTGGATCACGCATCATGCGGCGCACCTGGGCGGCGCGGCCTTCCGGCTTGAGCAGGGAGCCGTCGGCGGCGGCCCGGCGCAGGGCGGCATCGGGCAGTGACGCCCACAGAAAGTAGCTCAGGCGTGAGGCGATTTCCCAGGCCCTCAGCGGCACTTCCGCGCCTTCGTCGACCCCGGCAAGGGTGCCGGTCTCCGTCTTGTACAGGAATTTCGGCGACACCAGGATGAAGGCCAGGCACTCGCGCGCGGCGGACTCACGGTCGAGTTCCTTGGCACGGCCCTGCGCATACAGGCCGCGGATCTGGCCGCGCTCCTCATCGCTCAGCGGCCGGCGCCAGGCACGGCTGGCAAATTCGGCGAGATGGCCGAGCAGGCGGTCGTCATAGGCCTTGGCCTGCGCCTCGTTCAGCTTGGCCGGCGCCACATAGCCCCAGTCCTCGCGCATCTGCTTGAAGCGCTGCTTCTCCGCTTCGGAAATCACCGCGAGCAGCTGTTCGTCGCTGTAATAATAGACGCCCGGTCCCGGGGTGTTGCGATAGAAGTTGCGCGCCACTTCCTCCAGCCGGCGCTCCAGCATGTCCGGAAACACCGCCTTCATGCGGCTGAAGTCGCCCATCGTGCGGCGCGCCGCCTCGGTGCGCACCTTCCACACGGTGAGCACTCCCGGCAGGATGGTTTTCGGGTCCGGCGGTTCGCCGGCGACGAGGGCCCACTGCACGGTCGCCTGATCGACCTCGGGCGACCTCATGTCGAGCTTGCCGGTGCCGGTGATGCCGGTGGCCCCCTCGGGCAACGGCAGCGGGATGACGGCGGGCGCCTGGGCGGCGAGCACGTTTTCCGGCACGGCCTTTTTGCCGAGCGGATCCTTCCCGAAGCGGGCCAGAACCGCGTCGAAGGCGGCCAGGCGCTTCTGCAGTTGCTCCGGGCTTTCGCCCGGCTTCGCCGGCTGACCGCCCTGGAGTTCCTTCAGACGCTGGGCAAGCCCGGCACGTTGCTGGCGCAGGTAGGGGGCATACTCGTGGTTCTTGCCGCCCACCCGCACCGTCAGGCCACTGATCTGCACGTAGTCGCCGGCATTGCCGTCGCCGATGTCGCCCAGCACGAGATGCACCCGGTCGGGCTGCTCCGGCCGGCCCTTGGCCGTCACCCCGCCGGCGGCACCCCAGTCCTCGCCACCGGCATTTTTGGCGAGCGGATCCGCCAGACGATAACTGCGCAAACCGTCGGCATCCTGCTGCCGGCGCTGAACCCCGGACCCAGCCTTGGGCAGGTTCCAGGAGCGACGCTCCGCCTGAATGTCACGCAGGCTGGCGAGCACAACCGGTGGCACGCTCTTTGGCGAATCATCCGCCGGGGCGGCCAGGGCGTGCCAGGTTTGGCGCGTCAGGTCCAGGAAGCGCGATTCATACTTGGCGTCGTTGAGCATCTTCCACCAGTTGGCGAGAAAGGCGGGCTTCAGGTTGGCTTCCTTCGCCAGTTGGTCGAGCGAGGTCGCGCCGGTCTTGTCCCGATGCTTCCACTTCCAGCAGGCCAGCATGTAGTCGGCCTCGCGAAAATCCTCGTCGTCCTTGGGCAGATGCGGTTCGGCCATCTTCTGATACCACACATACAGTGCCTGCTGGGCCTGGTCCTTGACCTGCTCCGGGCTGCGAGGGCCAATCCGCTGCGGATGGAAGACGATGCCGCTGCCAGGCAGGATCGTGGTGTGATCCGCCAGCTTGCGCGCCGCGGCCAGATACTTGTCGAGCTGCGAGGGATTGACGAAGAGCGTGTCGCCCGTGTTGGCAAAGCCTTCGCCACCGCCGCCGTCGGGCTGGAATTCGCTGGCGAGGGCGTAGTCGGTGCCGGTCAGGTCGCGGACGCTGCGGTCGTATTCCGCGTTGGTGAGTCGACGCAGGGTGACCGGCCCCGGGTCACCGGCGTTGGCGGCGGCCACGGCATCGAGCGCGGCACCGGTCCAGCCGAGCAACTGCTGCTTCTCGGCGGCCGTGAGCTGGGTCTCGTCGGCCGGCGGCATGTCGCCCTTGGCGACCACTTCCTTGACCTTCTCCCAAAGGGCGTATTCCGCCTCGACCGCGGGGTCATCCCCGAACCGCTCCAGATCGACTCCGCCCTTGGCCTTGCGCGTGTTGTGACAGTCGGTGCAGGTTTCAGAGAGCAGAACGCGCACGTCCTGCCACTCCGGCGCGGCCATCAGGGCGCTGGACGATGAAACAACGGCGAGGCAGACGGAAAGGGGGATCCGGCGAAGCATGGAACAGGGGTTTGGGGGGAAGAAAGATACGTGCCCGGCGTGGGGCTTTGTGCAAGGGCGGCGAAGCTTGGAGGCTGTCCCACGCCCCCGGCGACCCGGGACAGAGGGCCCTGCCCGGGAGCGGGAGCCCTAGCGACGGGCGCGTTTCGACAGGAACTCGAACAGCACCTGTTCGATCGGGGTGTCGGTGGGCGCCCAGTGATACTCCATGCCCTGGCGTTCGCAGGCGCGCCGGATAAAATCGCGGTGGATTTGCAGGTTGTCCAAATAGGCGGTTCGGACGGCGGCGGGATCGACAAAGCGTTCGTCACCGGTCTCCGCATCGCGGAAGTGGGCGGCCTTGTCGAAGGTGAAATCGATCTCGGCGCGGTCCATGACATGGAACAGCACGAGGTCATGGCCCATGGCACCGAGCAGGGCGATCTGGCGTTCCAGCGTCTCGACGGGTGCGAGAAGGTCGGAGACCAAACAGATCATGCCGCGCTTGCGCAGCAGGTCGGCGAGTTGGCGAACGCTGAGGTCGAGGGCGGTGCCGCCGGCGGGCGGGGGTTTTTCCAGTTCAAGCATGAGCCGGCGCAGGTGGCCGGGCCGGTTGCGCGGGGGTATGTGCTCCTGCAGCGACTCCCCGAAAGTGGTGACACCGACGGCATCCCCCTGCTGCATGAGGAAGAGTGCCAGGGTGGCCGCGAGCGTGGCGGCATAATCGGCCTTGGTGAACGACCCGCTGCCAAAGCGCATGGAGCGGCTGTGATCGACGATGAGCTGGCAGCGCAGGTTGGTCTCGTCCTCGAACTTCTTGATGTAGCTGCGGTCGCTGCGGGCCAGCACCTTCCAGTCGAGATGCCGGGGGTCATCGCCCTGAACGTAGGCGCGATACTCGGAGAACTCGACCGAGAAACCGTGATAGGGACTGCGGTGCAGGCCGCGCCAGAGGCCCTCGACGACGGCCTTCGCGCGCAGTTCGAGCGATCGAATGCGGGCGAGGGCGGCGAGATCAAGGGTGACGGCCATGGCGACTCCGCCCAGACAACGTTGTGGGAACCGCGTTCGTGTCAGCAGTTTGGCGATGAATACGGTTCGACACGCAATCCGAATCCGGCAGGTCCCAGGGCTTTTTCAGTCAGAAAGGGGTAGGCTAAATCTCACCGCAAGCCCCCCGCCAACGCGATTTTCGGCATGGACACTGCCGCCGCAGGCCTCGATGCAGCGCCTGGCAATTGCAAGGCCAAGACCGCTGCCGCCGGTGCGGCGGCCACGAGCGGACTCCGGACGATAAAACGGATCAAACAAACGCGAAAGTGCTTCCACTGGGACACCGGGTCCCCGGTCGAGCACGCGGAGGATGGCACAACCGTCCTCCTCTTTGGCTCCGATTTCGATGTCTTTGGCGTAGCGTACGGCGTTGCGTAGGACATTTCCGAGAGCCCGGTCGAGGGCGGAACGAAGGGTGCACAACTGCAAATCTTCAAGGTCAATTCTGACCGGGGCGTCAGGCGCCTCACGTGCAACAACTTCTCGAACGAGTTCATCCAGACTGAATGTGACAGGAGTTTCCTGTTCCGGCAGCGTGTCCGCTTTGGAAAAGGCCAACACCTCCTCGACGAGCTTGGCCATATGCTGCAGCTCCGCATCAAGTTTCTTAAGGTAGGGAGCTTGGTCAGGCGTGCCTCGCTGCTCAACGACGCCGAGTGCCATCTGCATGCGGGCGATGGGGCTGCAGAGTTCGTGTGCGACATCGGCGGTGATGCGCTTTTGCTCGCTCACATACTCACCCAGTCGGTCGGCCATGGCATTCACGGATTGAGCAAGCTCTCCCAGTTCGTCACCTCTCCCCCCCTCGATGCGCTCGTCGAAATTGCCCTGCGCGATGCAGCCTGCGGCGGTGTTCATTTTGCCGATGAAACGGGTGACGCCGTGGACGAAGGGCAGCCAAAGCAGCGCGGAAAGCAGCAGGGCCAAGGCGGTCAGACCCATCCATGGCCATAAGTCCAGGAACAGGCCACCACCGCTGATCGACTCGGCCGCCATGACCAGCGAGAGGGGACGGCCCTCCCGTGAAACGAGATCCAGATGCACGCCGGCCCAGTAGCGGGCAGGCTCGCCGGCGCGCAGCATGAAGCGCGGCTTGGGGGGTGCATCCACCGGGCGTTTCGGCATGGGCCGCGGCGGGCGATCTGACGGCGGGCGTCGGTCGACCAGACGTGGCCTCACCTCCGGCGGCACGTCCATCGACTCGCCATGCACCTGCTCCCCCTGGCCGTTGAAAAGGGCAAACTGCACACCGTTTTCCACGCCAAGCGCCCGCAGGCGCGCGGTCCACTCAGTTTCAGGTGCGCGGGAAAACTCCTGCGTCACGCGATCCCCCATCGCCGCAATGCGAACTCCCGGTTCACCGGACAGCATCCAGTCCAGACCCAGGCCAAACTCCGCCTTGAGAAAGAAAACCAACAGCAGGGCAAGCACCGCGAGGTTCAGCGCAAACCATGCGAGAATCTTCGTGTAGAGGGGAAGGCGCAGGCGGTTCATCGTCCTGGGATCACAAGTTGATAGCCGTAGCCGCGCACGGTCCTGATGAACCGGGGTTCCCTCGGGTCATCACCGAGCTTTTTGCGCAAACTGGAGATGTGCATGTCAATGGCGCGGTCAAACACGTCCCATTCCCGGTCGGCCACCTCCTCGATGAGTTGTTCGCGCGTCTTGACCCGCCCATGGGCCCTGGCAAGCGAGAGGAGCAGGCCAAACTCCGCCGGCGTCAGCTGCAACGCTTCGTCGCCCAGCACCACCGCATGGGTTTCGGGGTTGATGCGCAACTCGCCCACGATCATTTCCTTGATCGGCGCCTGGGGCGTTGTCTCACTCACCCAACCTGAGCGCCGAAGCACCGCTCTAAGCCGTGCAAGCAACTCGCGGGAGGAAAACGTCTTCGGCAAGTAGTCATCCGCACCGAGCTCCAGCCCGACGATGCGATCCACCTCCTCGACGCGTCCGGTCAGCATCAACACGGGCACCCTGGACTTTTCCCGGATCCGGCGCAGAACCTCAAAGCCATCGCACCCGGGCATCATGACATCGAGAATGATGGCCGCCCAGTCCTCGGACGTGGCGCGGTCGGCCCCACAGTGCCCTTCATGCTCCATCTCGACCTCAAACCCCATGGGCTTCAAGTAATCCGCCACGAGCTGGCAAAGCTCGGTGTCGTCATCGATGATGAGGAGGCGCATGACACCGGATCATGACGGATTTTTTACCGGGAGCCACCATCTTGACGCAATCCTGACAATTCTGCCCTGATTCGCTGAAACGGTTTTGACCTGGCACGGGTTTCATCGGCTCCGTGAAGACGCTTCCCGCCATCCTCCTTTTTGCCACGAGCCTCGCTGCGCATGATCCGGCCACTCCGGATCGCGAAGCCCTGAGAGAGCACATTCTTGAAGATTGGAAACGCGAGCGCGGCCTGACCGAAGTCGCCTCCGCGGCCTCGACCCTGCAGATCGCCGCCGCGGCGGCGGCGAATGCGGCGAATGCACCACAGACCGCGAAGGCCTTCCTGCCGTTCACAAAGCTCGATCTGCGTGCGGATGGCGAGTTTCTCCATGTGGGCTCGAATGGCATGCCGGATCACGACATGATGATCGG
>Ga0222714_10006767_pt1 | contig 10632 bp, 9 predicted proteins | sample C33_3DmetaG_FD_165048 | JGI IMG/M metagenome (GOLD analysis project Ga0222714, IMG submission 165048) | Estuarine water microbial communities from San Francisco Bay, California, United States - C33_3D | ecosystem: Environmental > Aquatic > Marine > Unclassified | place: USA: California... | reverse complement strand
TGGTGAGGGCCTCGGCCTCCTTGCCGGCCTTCCTCACCACAGCCTTGAAGGCAGGCGAGAACTCCACGGTCACGTTCGCCCCGCTGACGGTGGGGCGAGCCTCGACCGCGGCCTGGGCCGCAGCGCGGAGCGCAGCCGGATTCGCGCCGGCGCGCTCGACGATCGGCTGCACCACGCCCTCCGGCTGGTCGAGCAGGCAGAGCAGCAGGTGCTCGGGCTCGACCAGCTGGTTCCCGCGCGTCTCCGCGAGGGCCTGGGCTGCCCCGAGGGCCTCTGCGGCGCGCTCAGTGGGCTTGTCTACGGGCATTAACTGGACCTCCTCGGGTCTCGTGGATCTGTGACGCGGGGCACCGGGCGGAGCCCCGCGGGAATTACCGTCTTGATGGGCACGGCGGGCGGACCCGACGTGCGGCGCACGTGCACGATCTCGGTGGACATCGCCCGCCGTGAGGCGTCGATGGCGCGCTCGTGCTCGGCCATGCGGACCTGCATCTCGCGCTCGAGCTCGCGCACGCGGCGCATGGCCGTGTCGAGCTGCTGCTCGAGCGCGAGCACGCGCTCGATGCCGGCCAGGTTGAGCCCCCTCTCGCCCAACGCCTGGATGCGGCGCAGCCGCGCGAGGTCGGCCTCGGAGTACAGGCGGGTGCGGCCCTTCGTGCGACCGGGCTGAACCAGCCCCCGGCGCTCGTACATGCGCAGGGTCTGCGGGTGCATGCCGGCCATCTCGGCGGCGACGCCGATCATGAACACCGGCCGCGTCTCGTCGCGCTCAGGGCTCATCGGAAGAGCTTCTCCCTCGGGTCGGCGCCGTCGAGCGCCGCGAAGGCCTCGAGGGCCTCCTTCTGCTCGTCGCTGAGCGATGACGGCACGGCGAGCCTGAGCTTCGCGAGGAGCGATCCGTTGCCTGATCCGTTGAGCTTGGGGGCGCCCTTGCCGGGAACCCGCAGCGTGCGGCCATCCTGGCTGCCCGCAGGCACGGTGATCTTCACCCGGCCGTCGAGCGTGGGCACCTCGATCTTCGCGCCAAGCGCCGCCTCGCTGAATGTGATGGGCACCTCCACCACGAGGTCGTCGCCCTTGCGGGTGAACACCGGGCTCGGCATGACGCGCGTGATCACGTGCAGGTCGCCCGCCGGGCCACCGCGCATGCCGGCGCCGCCCTTGCCCTTGAGCTTGATGCGGGTGCCGTCCTTCGCTCCGGCCGGGATGCGCACGCGAATGCGCCGCTCGGCCGATCGCACGCCGGATCCGTGGCAGTCGGAGCAGGGGTCCTCGATGATGGTGCCGGCGCCGCCGCACTCGGGGCAGGTCTCGGGGATCGAGAATCCGCCGATGTCGCGCCCCACCTGGCCGCGGCCATCGCAGGCCGTGCACAGGCGCGGGCTGGTGCCCGGCTTCGCGCCGGAGCCTGAGCACGTGGCGCAGGCCTCGGTCTTCTCGAGGGTCACCGGAACCTCGGCGCCGGCCATCGCCTGGTCGAACGACAGCGTCACCTCCACCTCGAGGTCCTGGCCGCGCCGAGCGCCGGCCGACTGCCCGCGACCGCCGCGGCGTCCTCCGCCGCCGAACATCGATCCGAAGATGTCGCCGAAGTCCCCGAAGCCGCCCGCCCCAGCGCCTGCGCCGCCGCCGCCGTAGCCGCCGCCCATGCGGGCGAACTGGCGCTCGGCGTCGTACTCGCGGCGCTTCTCGGCGTCGGACAGCACGTCATGCGCGTGCGAGACCTCCTTGAACCGCTCCTCCGCGGATGCGTCATCCGGGTTGGCGTCGGGGTGGTACTTGCGCGCGAGTGCACGGTAGGCCTTCTTGATGGCCTCGTCGTCCGCGTCCTCGGTAACGCCGAGGACCGCATAGAGATCCTTGTCGTTCAGTGGGTGCCCCCTCCCTGGGACACCACCACGCGCGCGGGCCGGATCACCGCGTCGGACATCCGGTAGCCGCGCTCCACCACCGCCACGACCGTGCCCTCCGGGTGATCCGGAGAGGGCACGCCCTGGACGGCCTCATGCACGTTGGGGTCGAAGGCCTCCCCGTGGGCGGGGATCTCCTCCACCCCCCTGCCCACGAGCAGGGCGCCCAACTGCTGCTTGACCATGTCGACGCCCGCGACGATGCCCTGGGCACCCTCGTCGCCCGCGGCCACGAGGGCCTCGAGCGCGCGCTCAAGGTTGTCGAGCACGGGCAGGAGCTCGCCCACAAGATCGCGCACGCCGGCCTCGGCCAGCATCGGGCGCTCGCGCTCCACGCGCTTGCGGTAGTTGTCGAAGTCGGCCCGGGTGCGCTGCAGCTGGTCGAGGTACTCGTCCCGCTCGGCGCTCACCCGCGCCAGGTCGTCGCCGGCGCCAGATGGCGCCGGCTGGTCAGCGCCCTCGGGACCCGGGGCACCCGCCTCCGTGGCGGGCACCTCGGGCTCCTCGGGAGCGACGTCGTTGTCGGTTCGATCGGTCAACGGGATTCCCCTAGGCCTTCTGGGCCGGCTCGTCCTCGTCGATCACCTCGTAGTCCGCGTCCTCCACCGTCTCCTCGCCGGAGTCGCCCGCGCCCTGCTGCTCGGCGGCAGCGCGCTGGTACACCTGCTCAGACACCTTGTGGAGCGCCTGGGTGACCCTCTCGGTGGCGGCCTCGATGGACGCCGCGTCCTCACCCGACTGGCTGGCACGGGCCTCCTGGATCGCCGACTCGAGCTCCGCCTTCAGGGCCTCGTCGACCTTGTCGCCGTGGTCCTTGAGCTGGCGCTCGGCCTCGTTCACGCGGGCCTCGCTCTGGTTGCGGGCGTCGGCCAGCGCGCGCAGGCGCTTGTCGTCGTCGGCGTGCGACTCAGCCTCATCGACCATGCGCTTGACCTCGTCGTCACTCAGCCCGGACGAGCTCTTGATCTCGATCTTCTGCTCATTGCCGGTCCCCCGGTCCTTCGCGGACACGTGCACGATGCCGTTGGCGTCGATGTCGAACGTGACCTCGATCTGCGGAGTGCCGCTCGGCGCGGCCGGGATGCCGGTCAGGTTGAAGCGACCCAGCGTGCGATTGAACGACGCCATCTCGCGCTCGCCCTGCAGCACGTGGATCTCCACCTGACTCTGGTTGTCCTCAGCCGTCGAGAAGACCTCGCTCTTCTTGGTCGGGATCGTGGTGTTGCGCTCGATGAGGCGCGTGAACACGCCGCCCTTGGTCTCGATGCCCAGCGACAGCGGGGTCACGTCGAGGAGCAGGACGTCCTTCACGTCGCCCGCGAGCACGCCGGCCTGGATGGCGGCGCCGACGGCCACCACCTCGTCCGGGTTCACGCCCTTGTGCGGGTCCTTGCCCGTCACCTCCTTCACGCGCTCCTGCACCGCGGGCATGCGGGTCATGCCGCCCACGAGCACCACGTGGTCGATGTCGGCACCGGTCACGCCGGCGTCCTCGAGCGCCTGCTTCGTCGGCCCCTCGAGGCGCGTGAGCAGGTCGTGCGTGAGCTCCTCGAACTTGGCGCGGTTGAGCGACAGGTCGAGGTGCTTCGGGCCGGAGGCGTCCGCCGTGATGAACGGCAGGTTGATCTGCGCGCTCGTCGTGGTGGACAGCTCGATCTTCGCCTTCTCGGCCGCCTCGTAGAGGCGCTGGAGCGCCATGGCGTCCTGGCTCAGGTCGATGCCCTGGCTCGCCTTGAACTCGGCGACCATCCAGTCGACGACCGCCTTGTCGAAGTTGTCGCCGCCCAGGTGGTTGTCGCCGTTGGTCGACTTCACCTGGAACACGCCGTCGCCGATCTCGAGGATCGACACGTCGAACGTGCCGCCGCCCAGGTCGAAGACCAGGATCGTCTGCTCGTTCTCCTTGTCGAGCCCGTAGGCCAGCGCGGCCGCGGTGGGCTCGTTGATGATGCGCTTCACCTCGAGGCCGGCGATGGTGCCGGCATCCTTGGTGGCCTGGCGCTGGGCGTCGTTGAAGTACGCGGGCACGGTGATGACCGCGCCGTCGACCTCCTCGCCCAGGAACGCCTCGGCGTCCTGCTTGATCTTCTGCAGGATCATCGCGCTGATCTCCTGCGGCGACCACTCCTTGTCGCCCGCCTTCACGCGCACGTCACCGCTGGGGCCGGGGACGACCTCGTACGGGACGATGGTCTGCTCCTCCGACACCTCGTTGGTGTCGCGCCCCATGAAGCGCTTGACGCTGAACACGGTGTTCTGCGGGTTGGTCACCGCCTGCCGGCGCGCGACGGCGCCCACAAGGCGCTCGCCCTGCGGGGTGAACGCGACGACCGACGGGGTCGTGCGACCGCCCTCCGCGTTGGGGATGACCTCGGGCTCGCCGCCCGTGAGCACGGCCATGGCCGAGTTGGTGGTTCCGAGATCGATGCCGATCGTCTTGCCCATGAAAGAAATTGCCTCCTGATGCGTTGCGTGGAAATGGCCCGGTTCGTTCCGGGCCGGTCTGATCACGAGGGGTATCCAACAACATGAGTCGTTCCATATCAAGTCATCTGCGTTATGACTCAGTAAGGTCGAGCGACACGCCGAACCCCGGTGTCAGGCACTTAACCGAACCGCCTGCACCCCGTCGCGGCAGGCAGTCCCCTTCGGTTAAGTGCCTGACACCGGGGTCTGGTGGCACCAACGCGAAAGGGCCCGCTGAGCGGGCCCTTTCTGGTGCTACGAGCGCCCCCGGCTCAGGGGCGGGATGCCAGCGCTACAGGATTCCGGCGGGCGGGCCATCCTGTTCACGGTCCTTGCCGAAGCCCGTGCGCTGCAGCAGCGCCCAGCCGGCCGGAAGGATCGCCGCCACGATGGCGAGCTTGAGCAGGTCGCCCAGGATGAACGGCTGCACGCCGAGCTCGTACGCCTGGGACCAGCCAAGGTTCACGCCGTCGCCGGCCGGCGACCAGTTGGCCAGCCACGGCACGCCGATGGCATAGATGAGCACGTTGCCGAGCAGCAGGACGCCGATCATCGACACCACGCGCCGGTCGGCACCGCGCTCGCAGAGCCAGCCCACGACCCCAGCGGCGAGTATGAAGCCGACGATGTAGCCGCCCGTGGCCCCGGTGATGATGTCCCAGCCCCCGGCCTGCTCGCTGAAGATCGGCGCGCCCAGCGCACCGATGGCGAAGTACACGGCGAGCGAGAGAGCGCCGCGGAGCGCCCCCAGCATCCCGCCGACAAGAAGGACGGCGAGCGTCTGGCCCGTGAACGGCACTGGATACCAGGGGATCGAGACCTGGGCCAGCAGCGACACCAGGGCGGTGCCGGCGAGGATGAGCAGGATGTCGCGGGCGAGAGTGCTTGACCGGGTCTGGCCGCGAGGGATGACGCGATCGACGATCGCCCCGTAGCGAACTGCATGCATTCGGCGGAACTCCTTGGGAAACGGCGTGTCTCGGTGATGTTACCGAGTGCGTGACAGGCAGGGACCGGCGCCTCGGTGTCATACACTCGTTGCATGGCAACGGAGCCCGCAAGCGGGATTGGCGGCGGCATCGATCAGCTGCGGGGCGGCATGATCGAGGTCGCGAGCGTCATCGTGGGCCAGGTGGAGCGCGCCGTGGATGCCTGGGAGAACCAGGACCACGCCGCGGCCTCCGCGGTGATCGCCGGCGACGACGAGGTGGATGCGCGCTGCAAGGACCTCGAGCGCCTGGCATTCGACCTGGTGCTGCTGCAGGCGCCGAAGGCCCACGACCTGCGCCTCATCCACACGGGGCTCATCATCACCGTCGCGCTCGAGCGGGTTGGCGACCTCGCGGTGGCCATCGCCCGCCGCGTGGAGGCCATGGAGCCCTCACGGCCCATTCCCGAGGTCGACGCCCTGATCAAGCGCATGGAGCCGCGCGCCATCAGCGCCCTCTCGCAGGCCGTCCAGGCGTTCGCCCGCGAGGACACCGGCCTCGCCATCGTGGCCAGGTCGGACGCCCGCAGCGTGCAGGACCTCCTCGAGGGCGTGATGCAGGCGGCCTCGCAGCATGCCGCCGACCAGGACAGCGCCCCATGGCTGGCCAGTGCAGTGCTGCTCGCCCGCCACCTCGAGCGGGTGTCCAACAACGCGGCCGAGATCGCCGGCCGCGTGAGGTTCGTCGCCGAGGGCGGCGACCCGATCTAGCCGGGCCGCCGCCCTCAGGCGGCGTCATCCCCTACGCGGCTAGCACTGCACCGTGAGGTGGAACGGAATGGCGGTGGCATTGCCGGTGCTGTCGAAGGTGTTCACCACGACCTGCGTGTTCGTGGTGCCGGGCTGCACATTCACCTCGCCAGCGACCACCGCGGCACCGGCTGTCGCCTCGCCGATCGTGGCCTGGTACGAGCACTGGCTGACGTTGTTGGCGAAGGTCACCGTGTAGGTCGCCGGCGCCGTCGTCAGCGCGGACGTCGTGCCCGCAGTGGCGCGCGCGATCGCCCCGGTGGTGCCGACGACCGCGAAGTACGCCGGGTTCGACAACTGCGCAGGCGTGACGGCGCCATTGGCGATCTTCGCCGTGGTGATCGCCTGATTGGCGATCTGCGCCGTGGTCCAGCCCTGGCCAGCACCTGCGACCCTGCTCAGCGGCGTCACGCCATTCGCGCCGGTGTTGGCGGCGTCGGTGGCCGTGGTGCGGATGGGCGCCAGGTAGTTCAGCGATGAGTTGGAGCGCTTCACCGCTGCCTGCGAGATGCGCTGGTTGATGAGCAGCTGCTGGCTCGTCGTGTTGGCGTTCTCGCTGGCGGCGGTGCCGGACCCGACGAGCACGGCAGCAGCGCCAAGGACCGCCACCGATGCGATGGCAAAGGGATACACCTTCATGAAGAGGCCTCCATGTGTTGGGGATGGGCCGCCAGACACCCTAGGCCGGGCGGCGGGGGATCCCTAAGGCGATTTACGTAATCCTTGCAAGCGCGTTGCGGAACCGCCTGCTCATGCGGGGATTCCACCGCTCCGGTGCTAGCCTGCTCCGTCTATGAGCGCACCCACCCGCCTCGAAAGCGCCCTCGCGGACGGCCGTTTTGCCGTCACCAGTGAAATGGGCCCGCCGAAGAGCGCAGACCCGTCCGTCATTGCCGAGAAGGCCCGCCTGCTGGGGCCTGTGACCGATGCGGTCAACATCACCGACAACCAGACGGCGCAGTCGCGCATGTGCCCGCTGGCGTCGGGACGCATCGCGCTCGACAACGGCGCCGAGCCCGTGATGCAGATGACGGTGCGCGACCGCAACCGCATGGCGCTCACCAGCGACATCCTGGGCGCGTCCGCCCTGGGCATCCACAACACCCTCTGCATGAGCGGCGACCCCATCCACATCGGCAACCACCCCGACGCCGCAGTGGTGAACGACATCGACACCATGGCGCTCCTGCGCCTGCAGGCGTCGCTGCGCAACGGCCGCTTCATGAACGAGGCCGAGGAGGAGCTCGCCGGCGAGCCGCCGCACCTCGTCATCGGTGCCACCGCGCACCCCGCGGCCGACGACCCCGACGTGGAGATCTCGAAGATCCGCGCGAAGATGGAGGCTGGCGCCGACTTCTTCCAGACCCAGCTGGTGTACGAGCCCGAGCGCGTGTCCGCCTTCATGAGCCGCCTCGAGGCCGCCGACCTGCCCGCCATGCCGAAGCTGCTCATCGGCGTGGGCCCCTTCAAGCACCTGCGCATGGCCGAGCACATGCGCGACAAGGTGTGGGGCGTCACCGTGCCCGACGCGCTCATCACCCGCATGCAGCAGGCCGATGACGAGGGCGAGACCGGCATGGACATCTGCGTGGAGGTCATCCAGGCGCTTCGCGAGATCCCCGGCGTCGCCGGCGTGCACGTGATGGCCATCGCATGGGAGTCGTCGGTGCCCGAGATCCTCTCGCGCGCCGGGCTCGTGGCCGCCGCGCGCTGACGGTGCGGCGGGCCCTGCCGGCCGTCGCGGCCGTCGCGGCGCTGGGCCTCGCCGTCGGCACAGGTCCCGCGTCGGCCGCTGCCCCGCCACCCGTATTCACCCGTGCCTCGGCGACCGGCGGGCAGCTGTTCCGCGCATACTCCGACGCCCTCGTCGCCCGCGACAAAGCGCGGATCCGGGCCATCCTCGGCCCTTCGTTCATGATCCAGCGCGGCAACGGGTCATGGGCAAACCGCGCCACGTACCTGGCCGACCTGCCCGCCCTGCGCGACTACGCCCTCACGCAGGTGCACCAATCGCGGTCACGCGGGACCCTCACGATGGTGGGCCTGACGACCGCTGACCTCATGGTGGATGGCGTGCCGTTCCGGACAACTCCCGCGCCCATGATGGCGGTCTTCCGCTGGAGTGGCGGCAGGTGGTGGCTCGTGGCGCAGGGGAACTTCAACACCCCGAAGTAGCCCCACCGTTTTCCGGGGTCACTCCCCCGAATCGTCGCCGAAGAGGTCCCTGAGGTCTGCGGGGCCCGCGGATCCGTCGGCGAGCGCGATGACGATGGCCATCCACACCACGTTGTCCGCCAGGTCCCCCGGCGCCGGCTCAGTCGTCGGTGCCCGATATCCTCTCGCCCGCCGGCCTGCTGCCTGCCGCCCGCGAGGGCATCGGTCGTCGCGTAGCGACCCCGCAGCGTGACCACACCCGGCAGATTGTCTACGATTCACCGGCAGGTTCCCCCCGCCACCACGGCGGGATTCCCACTTGGCGACATGCACATGCTGAGCGAAGTTCCCCTTACCGCGCTCCGTTCATGACCGGCCCGCTCCGCCATCGACAAGCCGGCGCGGCCACGGCCCGCGTGCGGGCCATTGTCTCCCTGTTCGCGCTGGCAGCCCTGCTCATGATCGCCGCCTTGCGCCCCGCGGACGCGAGCGCCGCCATGGCGGTGAACACCCCCTCGGGGAACGGGCTCTCCGGGATCGTCTTCTACCTCTCGAAGAACAGTCCCGCGACCTACAACACCCAGTACGTGGCCGTGAAGGTCACCAACGATGCGTCGAGCCGGAGCGACATCTGGGTGAAGATCACGGACGTTTCGGGCGGCAACGTGACGCTGGCGACGAACGAGTCCGGCGAGCGACACATCGGCCCGATGGCGGCGAGCGCGGCGGGGACCGTGTACTTCCTGTTCAAGGCGAGCGCGAAGACGACCGCGGACACGACCTTCAACATCAAGCTGTACAACGGCGCGCCAAGCGCAGGTGGGTCCCTTATAAGCACGCATGCCGCAACGTTCACCGAGGTCGACGAATCGCAGAACGCGTCGGCCAACAAGGTGACGGGTGGCTACATCAGCCCCGCCGCGCCAACTCTGGGATCCGAGTTCAAGGTCGTGCTCACAGGCCTGACCGGGACCATCGCGAACAACGGGGTCCTGCTCTTCACCCCCGCATTCGGCGGCACGTGGGACCCATCCGCCTTCGAGCTCGTGAAGACCGATCTGAGCTTCGACTTCAACCCGTCGGGCAACCGTGCATTCACGAACGTCCTCCGCTTCACGGCATCGAACAACGGGTCGAGCACGGCAGGGACACCGGACCTGAAGGAGGCAGGCGGCACCTACACGGCGACGTACACGTTCCGGGCCGTCAACGCCACCAACGCGTCGGTGAAGCCGACGCCCGTCGGCCACATCAAGAGCGGCGGGCTCATGAAGTACACGAACGCATCGTCGCTCTCGTCCATCTCGCCGATCCAGCCGGTGACGAACTCCTTCATCATCACAGCGGAGGCCTCGCCGACGCAGAGCCATGACGGCTCGATCACCTACGTGCTCACCCTCAGCAACACGAGCACCAAGGCCCTTTCCGTGGACCTGGTCAACGACACCCTGCCCGCAGGCGCCACGTACCAGGCGGGCTCCAGCAAGTACCAGGGCGCCGCTATCGCCGATCCCACCAACTCCGCTGGTGCTCTCACCTGGAGCGGCCCCTTCACGGTCGCAGGCGGCGCGCGGGCGACGCTCACGTACACGGTGGCTGCAACCCCCACCGCGACCGCGACCGACTACACCAATAGCGCCACCGCCATGGTCGGCACCACGGTCATCGACACCACTCTCAGCACCTCGGACAATGCCCCCGCCCAGGCGACGGCAACCGTGGACAGCGACTTCGCGCCGGACACCACGCCACCGTCCATCACCCTCTCGGCGGTGGACGGCGCGAATGCCGCCCTCGCCCACAGTGGATCCACCGCGTCCACCGGTGCCACGATGACGTTCTCAACAGGCGAGAGCGCCACGTACACGTGCAGCCTCGACGGGGCCGCGCCAACCTCCTGCGCGTCCCCGAAGGCGTACTCAGGTCTCGCGACAGGCGGTCACACGTTCTGGGTCTATGCGAAGGACGCCGCCGGGAACATCGGCAGCGCGAGCCTCAACTGGACGATCACGAACACGTCCAAGCCTGAGGTGGCGAGTTTCGACCCCAAGGTCGTCGCATCGAACTCCAGCCCCCTCACCTACACCCTCACGTTCACCAAGGACATCGACCCCGCGAGCCTCACCACCGGCGACCTCAGCGTCGTCACCACCGGCTCCCCCGGCACCTGGACGATCAGCTCCGTCGTGGGGTCCGGGGCCACATACCTCGTGTCATTGACCTCAGCCACCCCGGGCACCAGCGGAACCGTTGCCGTGGAGCTGGCCGCGAATGCCGTCATGGACGCTGCGGATGCCTCCCTCACCGGGCCCACCTCCGACGCGACATCGGGAACGACGTCAATGACCAACACGCTCGGCCTCG
>Ga0222714_10006766_pt1 | contig 10632 bp, 12 predicted proteins | sample C33_3DmetaG_FD_165048 | JGI IMG/M metagenome (GOLD analysis project Ga0222714, IMG submission 165048) | Estuarine water microbial communities from San Francisco Bay, California, United States - C33_3D | ecosystem: Environmental > Aquatic > Marine > Unclassified | place: USA: California... | reverse complement strand
CCAGAAAGACCGGTAATGAAAGTTGGATAAAAGATACCAGATTTAATAACTGATTTGATATCTTTGTAATGACCCCAAGGTACAAACGATGCGTCACCCTCAGGAATAATATTTTCTGCTTTGTTAGATGTCACAGAAACTTTAGATTGTTTCGCAGGTTGTTCAACTGTTTGAACTTCAGGAACAGAAATCTCACTATTAGCAACAGGTAATTGATAAACACCTCGTGCCAATCTAAATGCAGGATCTTTGATCAACCATGCAGGTGAAGACTTCATTTGAAGTTTTTCATTCACCTCTTTAATCTGAGATTTGGTAACCTCAGATGTACCGAACATAGAGTAACACATATCGACATACTCTTTTTGTTTGGCACTTAGATTTTCATAATTTAACATAATATAAGCCTCACTTCTATAGCTATGCTATCAGGTCTCCCCTTGAATGTCAAGGAAAAATCCAATTTTTTTAAAGGGTGCGACAGCTTTGCCCAATTTTGTTCGTATTTTGTTCTCATTATGCCACCCTTTCAATAAACTTATTTAATAAAACCCTAGACATAATCTTACTTTTTGAGTATTTTTTGAAGGCAGCCACAAGTGATGTTCTTTTGTTTTCGTCAACTGTGAACCCCTCATCATTGATTTCTAGGTCTTTAGAACCTTTAATAAAGTATTGTTGATCATAACCATTCTTTGTTGAAATAACAAATTTGTTTTTAGAAAAAGATTCTCTGATATTATTTGATTCTTTAAAATCAGTTGAAAATCCTTTACCACTAATTTTACCAACATCGTTATAATCTAATTTTCTGTGAACAATATGAAATCCTAAAAGAACAGTATCAACTTTTCTTTTTAATAACTCAAAATAACCTTTTGTAGAATTTTGAGCATAAGACATATCGAAACTAAATTTTGTTTGATTATCCTGAACAATCATATGGTTGTCATAAGGCATTGATCCATACTTTAATTTGTTTTCAGGATCTTTAATTCTCCAGTTATCTGTTTCAGTACCATCTACTTCAACGAAGAAATCTCTATGATCATGGGAATCACCATCAGTCAAAAAGATTGTGTTCATTTTTTGAACTTGGTGTTTTGATTTGAATTTCTTAATCATTGGTATTGAAGCAAGAACAGCTGCGTTTAATGGTGTACCACCAAGAGAAAGTATTCTCACAGGTGAATAATAGTAGTGTGTATGTTCTGTCAATTTATTACCATAAGCCATTGCAACTTTGTAAATCTCAACACAAGCATTTTGAAATTCTGTTTTTTTCATATCAGAGGTAAACAATTGTAAAAGATTGAAATCGTCCATTGCTTTGTCACCTGATTTATATAACCAAGGTTTACCTTTTGGATTGTCTATCATCAATCTTTGTGTTCTATCTGTAAAGGCATATACCTCAAATGGTATCTTTACTTGTTGACAAAAGAATATTAAATTAAATAACTGTGTTACAGTTTCATAAAAACTTTTATGCATAGAACCTGACCAGTCAATGAACATCATCATACCGTGATTTTTACCATCAGGAATGATAGTTAACTTTTTGAAAATATCATCATTGAATTTGTAAGAGTGTAATTTATTTACATTGATGACACCAGTCTTTGATATAGACGCTTTCCTGTATGCGTCAGCAGATTTCTTCATTTCAAACTCTTTAACAAGATAGTTAACAGTTTTCATTGAATTATCTTTAAACTTTTTAAACTCTTTTTGGACAATTGTATTAACAGTAAGATTGTCTTTATATTCTTGGTCTTTAACAATCTGATATAATTCTTTATGAGGAATGACAATTGCATCTAAATTGGGAATTGGTAAAGTAACATAAGTGTTATCTTTAGCATCATCCTTTACTAAATCTTTCATTTTTTTGTTTATTGATGTATCGGTTGAAGCCTGAATATCGTCAGCACCTGAACTACCTTCTTGACCATAGGCAGGGTTTTTACCTTCGCCATTCTTTTCTTCGTTCTTTGATGGTGCATTAATATCACCTTGACCTTGAAGAACTTCTAACTCATCACCTTCTTTTTGTTCTGATTGTGATGCATCAGTTTGAGCAGATTGATTTTGATCAGAACTTTCACTACCTTCTTGTTGATCTTGTGTATTATCAGGTTGTGACATTTTCTCTACACCATCATCTGATTTTTCTGATTGACCTTTTTGTTGTCCTTGTTGTTGTTCTGTCTGAGGTTGTGATTTCTCATATGCATAAATTTCTTTTGCAAGATTGTAAACATCATCAAAAGTTTGTGTTTCAAATGCTCTTTTAACAAAATTCATTTCAATCTCATTATGAAAAGGAACTTGAGCAAAAGCACCAATCTTATAGTGTACGTTTAATCTATCAATAAATTTTAATTCTGAAATTTCTTTGTCTTCAATACCAAAGAAATCTCTGTCTGATAAGTTTTGATAACCTTCAAAGAAAGATTTTCTCAAACCTGGGAATCTTTGTTTCATCATCTTTTCAATTCTAACATCTTCTAAGACATTAAGAAATGAAACAGGAACTTCTTTTTGTTTGAACATCCAGTCTTCTTTAGGAGTAAAGAGAGCATGACCAACTTCGTGACCGACTAATAAGTCATACACATCATTAGGCATTTCATCTTTCCAGATTGGTAAACATAATACTCTGTTCTTTACATCAAAATAAGCAGTATCAACTTTTCTGTGTTGAACTGTGATATTCTCAGTAGCAAGAAGTTTTGCAAGATTTGATTTTTGTAAATTCTCAATTGTCATTATATTACCAGTCTATCAGGTTATTATTCATTTGTAAAGAGGGGTGGGACAAAAATGCCCAACCCTCTGTACTAACAAATAAAAATAAGAAAGAAATAATTATGATTTCAAACATATATCTATATGCTACCAGGTATTTGGTGATTTGTCAAATTTTATTTTGGTGAAATAATGTAGTAAATTCAGTGGTTTATTTAGGTGCGACAGAAATGCCCACACCAAGGACAAGTATTTTCCTCTGATTTTACTATCATTTCGCAATTTTCACAGGTTTTAACCACGTCTTCTCTTTCGAAAAAACCATCTCCATAAAGATGATCTTATCATACCCACAGCTGTAAAGATTAATGCAATCCCCATACTATCTAGTATTGTTGGGTGTAGTCCAAATAAAGGGAATACTAACAGTTGTATAATAATGGCAAGTATTAAACCACTACCTACATCTATGATACCTTCTAATATATCAGTCTTTATCATTTACTTTAATGCAACAATTCCTATGAAATTAAAGTTTTGCCAGAATATATGAGTTTCAAAACCTGCATCATGGCACATATCAAATATCTCTGTCTTAGTATTTGGTTTCATCATATGTCTTAATTGTACTTCTTTATCTAAAATTTCTTTTTCTGTAAAACTTTTCTTCTTATGATCATAAAACATAAAAGTCATCATATCTTGTATTCTTGGATTGCACGAAAACACTTTCTCTGAAAATACAAATGCACCACCTGTGTTTAAACCATTATAAACTTTTTGTATGACATCTCGTCTATTCTTTGGTGGCATAAATTGTAAAGTAAATAATGATGTAATGTAACTACAATTCTCAAACTCATAATCTCTGACATCACCCTTAAAGTATTTTAGATTAGTATAATCTATTTCATCTTTAACATAGCCACTATAAAAATCTTCTTCAATTTCAATACCGGTATATCTTGCATTTGGTATATGTTGATGATATGCCTCTATCATAGACTTTTGAAGTTTACCGGTTGAACATCCTATATCAACAACATTAGTATCATCTTCAATATAGTATTTACCTATCTGAACGACATCATGCCATAAATCACTATAACCACGAATTGAATTATCTATGTGTTTATCAAAACCTTCTTTTGATTGTGCAAATGTAAATTTCATATTATCTCCTAAAATAGTGTACTTGTAGATTGTTTATTGTCTGCCCAATCTCTACAAATATCCATTACTCTCTTTCTGCGTTTAAAGTTTATTCTATTATTATTTAGCAAGGTTTCAAATGCCTTATCAATACCAGCACCTAGTTGTAAATTAATATGTTTTTTAAATGTAAACTTTTTAAACTCATCAAATGCAGTAACTACATGATGTTTTTGAAATGGTTGGTTTAATTCATACCAATCTTTATTATAAAAGAAATCCTTTACTTCTTTTGTAATATATGGAGTAATAAATTTCTTATGATATTTGTCTGCGACTTTCTTATGCCAAAGATAACCTGCTTGATTTTTTGATAAAAAATATTCATTTCTAAAGATATCAAACTTTTCTTTTGTGTGTTTGTAGTGCATATTTGCCTTTTTACTAACTCCATAATAGCCGTCTGCAGCCCAACCACTCATAACTTCTTGTTCTTTGATTGATTGATACAAATACATAAATGGAAATACACATTCAAAATGCGTTTTCTTTTTACAATCAAATTCGTTTGCTAGTGTTATAAAATCATTTTCTAAATTGTTAGTAGGCACAACTTTTAAATGAAACTTCCAATTGAATAATTCTGCAACCTCTTGTGCCTTTTCAGCATCATAACTTGATTCTGTATCTAAATGAAATGAATAAGCAGTAATCTTTTTACCTAGACGATGAGCTGCAAATGCGACTGATAAACTATCAACCCCACCAGATAACAATACTGCAACTTCGTTATCTTGTGATTCTCTAGCAATAACATCTTGTAAAATTTTATCTATCATTGAATGGTTTAATCACTTTCTCATAAATGTTGCTTGATAATGCTTTCATCATTAATGGTGCAACCATACGACCAATTCGTTCTGCTTGTTGATCAAAATCTCCTTGCAATTTATAATCATCAGGCAATCCCATTACTCTTTTTAATTCTTTGATTGTTAATTTACGATTACTATCATAATGAAATACACCAGATAACCCTTTCTTTTGACCTGCTTGTGTTACTGTCGGACATGGTAAATTAGGTGCTGGTCGTATCATATTAAACATTGATTGTTTTGGATTAATATCAATAAACTCTGGATCGCTTGGTTTACGATGTTTATCTGGACTAAATGGTAATAACTCAATCCACTTCTTTTGAAACGAACCTTGTACAAAGTCTAGTAGCATTTGTACTTCTTCTTCATCGTTTTCAATATCCCCAATTGCTTCTTTCAATGTTGGTTGTGGACCAAATGGTTCTGGATATAATGTGTTTTCCATTGTCATAAAATTCAAACCAATCTTATCCATTACATCACTACGAACTGCAATAAAGAAACATCTCTTTCTTGCTTGTGGTGTTCCAAAATCCGCGGCGTTCATCACTTTACCAATTGCATCATAACCAATTTTTTCAAATTCATTTATTATTTCATTATATTTTTTAATTGCTTCACCCATTAGAATACCAGCAACATTTTCACCAATAATAACTTTTGGTTGTATATCTTTTGCAATACGAATATATTCAAAGAACAAATCTTCGATATTTTCTACTTGTTTTCCGTCTGAATATTTCTTTGTTTTATCCCAACCCTTTTCTCTTTTACCTGCAACACTAAACGCACTACAAGGTGGAGAACCGTCTAAGATATCTAATTCACCTTTTGATATACCTGCTATGTTGAGTAAATCCTCACCTGTGAGTTTCTTAATATCATCAGGTATAACTGGTGTGTTTGGATAATTTGCCTTATAAGTATCAACTGCTGATTCAACAAATTCATTTACTGCAAGTATTTTAGCACCTGCTAATCTATAACCTGTTGAACTACCACCCCCACCAGCAAAAGTAGAAATGACAGTAAACAGTTCTTTTGATGATGCTTCTAAAACATCATTCATCTTATAAGGTTGATACATTATTCAGTTTCGTTTTCCCAACTTGTTGCTATGTCCACATCATAACCACCTTTGTTAGCAGTCCACCAATCTTCATCTGTTTCATAATCACCATCGTAAACATATTGTTCTGCTTCTTCATCACCATTATCAAAAAGTTCTTTAAACTTTTCAATAGAACCAAATGTTGCAATAACATCTTCTTCATCCAAATTGTATCTTTTGGTAAGATTCACTCTATGAAATTCTATATTCTCTACCCACAAATCACTCATTTGTTATACTCCTCTGTAACATCTGTTACTTTAAGTTCACCAACAAAAACTTTCCAAAAGTCATCTGCTTCACCACCATAATCTTCTTCTAATAAATCCCAACCACGATCTTCGTATTGTTCATCTAATTCTTCACTGGTGATACCAACACAGTCTTCAAAATATAAAGAACACTGATCATCAACTTCAGCATCTTCATAATCACTAATTTCAAATTCATTATTTGGATCATTTGGATCACCAATATAATCTTCAATAGTTTCACCACTCTCATCATCAACTTTAATTACGACATGACCCCAACGATACATTTCTTCCATTGTAAATGATTTTGATTTGTCTTCGTTTGACCATGTTGAATATTCGTAGATTGATTTTTTCCACTTAGGTTCTACTTTATAATACTTCATAATATACTCCTGGTGCTCCCTGACAGAATCGAACTGCCAAATGATGATTACAAATCAACTATTATACCGTTTAATTAAGGGAGCATTATTCACTTTATCGTCTATTATATCAGGTTTTACTAGATTTGTCAATAACTAAGATTTTGTTGATATCTCTGTCTTCTAACATATCTACCGTTTCCTTTATTACGATTTTTATATGTTTTTGTCTGACTGTGACAATTTGGACATAGTAACTCAACATTATCTAAATGATTATTCTCAGAATTGCCATCTTTATGTTCAATCTCTAAAACTAATTCTTTTCCATTCCACTCACTAAGACCACAGGTATTACATTTATTGCCTACTGTTTCTTCTAAGTATCGTTTAACTGATCTATGTTTTGCGGTGTTATTTAATACACTTAATTCTCTGTTATGTTTGTGTTGGCACTTAGTAGAACAATACTTACCTCTACTATTTGCCTTTGTCACTGTTTTATTACAACATTGACATTTATAAGTTTGATATATTGGCATAGTAGAACTATTTATAATCCTCAGGTGTTCTACTGATTAATTCTTGTGAAATTCTTATACTTTTCAACCCGAATTTGATTAGCAAACTTATCTACCAACATATCTGTTTTATGTGATATAATGAATACATTTTCATCTTGTAATGTGTGAATTATCTTTAAAAAGTCATCTGTACCATTAACATCTAATGAACTGTCAAATATCTCATCAAGTATTAATAGATTGGTAGATACACTGTTTTTCATCTTAGCAATAGCACGCCAAGTAAATAATAATGCCAAATCAATTCTCATCTTTTCACCTTCACTGAATGATGAATAAGAAAAGTCATCTCTATATCGGGATTTAATTGTTTCATTAAATTCTTCATCTAATTTGAAGTTAACAAAGAAGTCCATCGATTGTAAATACTTGTTAATTAATTGATTCATTACAGGTAAATACATCTTAATAATCTTTGTTTTAATACCACTATCTAATAACATTTGTTTAGCTGCATTAATATAATCCATTTCTTCTAATGTAGAAATCTTTTTATTATCTTTTTCTTGTAGATTTTCATTGTATGTTTTGAGAACACCTTGTGCCTCTGATACATTATTTGAACTGTTTATAATCTTTTCAATATCTAAATTAATCTTTGTATTAAAGTTATTCAGTTCTGTAATGGATTGATTGTATTTAGCAATCTGTATTTCTTTTATCTTAATCTTTTCATATTCTGTGGTGATTTCTTCTAGTCGTCTTTGTTTACTTGTAACTTCTTTGTTTAGTTGATCTAAGGCAGTTTCTAATTCTGTTAATTTCTTTGTGCCTTCATCAATCATTGATGTTTTAAATTCACTATCAATATCTTGTTTACAAGTTGGACATTCATCTTTCTCTGAATAGAACTTAATATCTTTTTTCTTTTTTGATACTTTATTTTCAATGGTCAATTCAAAGTTTTCTAATTTCTTTAAATTCTTTTTAACCGAATCTTCATCAGAGATTGTATTCTTTTGTATATCAATGTTTGATTGTATTTCTGTTATCTTTGTATTGTACTCTGTTATTGTGGTGTTGTTTTTTTCAATCTTATCTTTATATTCATCAATCGTTGATTGTTGTTGCTTCTCTGATTCTGCAATATGTTTTTCTTGTATGGTAATCTTTTCTTTTAAATGATCAACTTCTTTTTCTAAATCTTTAATTTCAGTTTCTAATTCTTTTTGTTTCTGTTTAGCCAATATATTCATTGTAGAGAATACTTTAATATCCAATATATCTTCTACAACTTCTTTTCGATGTTGTGTTTTTAATTGCATGAAAGGTACAAACGATGAACTACCTAGAATTACCACTTGTGTAAATGAACGATAATTGATTTTAAGAATATTCTGTTCTAAGTATTTCTGATAATCCATTGTTGTTGAATCTTGATTAATCAGATTGTCGTTTTGATATATTTCAAATGTATTTGGTTTAATACCTCGTTTGATTATAAATTCATTCTTACCAATTGCAAACTCTACTTCAACCTCTGTGCCACCCATATTGATTGTATTAATCAATTGTTCTTTTTTAATATCTCTGAATGGTTTATTAAAGAGAGCAAAACACAATGCATCTAATAATGTTGATTTACCAGAACCATTCTCACCTATAATCAGTGTTGTATGATTCTTATTTAAATCAACTTCGATAAATGTATTACCGGTTGAAAGAAAATTCTTCCATCTAACTTTTTTAAAAAATATCATATATCAATATCGTTTGCTTCTGTGTACAAACTTCTCATTAATGTTTTTAATCTACTCTTATCTAACTTTGTATTTAATTGTTCAACATAGTTATCTAAAAGTGTGGTTGTATCTTCAGCCTTTTCTGCGATATCATCTTCGACAGATGAAGCATCTAAGTCTGAGTAGTCTTCTATGACTTTTAAATCGTGTATATTAGTCATCTTATAGAAACCATCTAAGAAACGATCAAACATATAATAATCTTTCTTTTTCTCTACGATAACCTTAATATATGAATCTCTATACTCAGAGTAGTCAAATTCTTTATAATCCTCTGTATCGTCATTATAATAGATTTTTCGGTGGATTCTATAAGGGTTTGCAATGCGTTCTAACTCTCTTGTTTCTGTATCAAAAACATGAAACCCTTTAGGACATTTATAATCAGACCAGACCATTTCATATGGTGAACCAAGATAGTAGATATGACCATCGTCTGACTTCTTATGAAAGTGACCTGTAAATACTTTCTCAAATCTTTTTAAATACTTCTTATCTAAACCATGTGTGTTTGTTAAACCATTTAACATCTCAAATCCTGCAATCTCTAAATGACCACAAACAACATCAGCACTTTCTTGTTCTAACATTGTTTTAGTTTGAGCTGCATTATCAGGACATATCCATGGTAACATTAGAAAACGAACATCATCTAGTGTCATTATCTTTGGTCTATCATAAATGAAAGGTTCGTGTACACCATCATAAGTTGTAAACAACTCTATGGGTGCATTAATCTCATTTGTATTTTTGTAATAAGTATCGTGGTTGCCGATAATGATATGTGTATCAATTTTCATATCCCATAAAGGCAACATAAACTTATTTCTAAAATCACTTAGTGTTTTAAAGTTCACAAACTTTCGTCTATCAACTACATCACCTAAATGTATAAGATGTTTGATGTTGTTCTTTTGTAGATATGGAAAAAATATATCGTTTAAAAATTTATATTGATACTCAGCAAAGGCAGGACTATCTGACCTAACACCAAAGTGTGTATCAGCAATTATCGCTATTTTCATTACATAAACAATTCAAGTTTAGATTTGATTTTCTTTTTAATCTTTTCCTTTTTCTTAGGTTTGTCTTCTATCGTATTCTTTTGCATGTAATCAACATAAGAATTATGATAGGTTGCATCATCGCCTTCGATAGTTTCGTATTCTTGCATATCAACACGACTTAAAAGTTTTTGTTTGATTTCTGCTTGTTTCTTTTCTTTTTGTATTCTGCGAATAAATGCATAGTAAATTATTTGTGTAAAGTATGCAAAAGGATTGTTTGATTTTTCAGGATTGAAATTAGAAACATATTGTAAACAATTTTCAATACCATCAGAGATCATGTCATCTTTAAATGTGTAGTTTATAAAGTTTGGTCTATAAGATAAATGATTTGCTATCTTTAAAAAACATTCACCCATATAGTTTGTAATGGGAGGTTGTCTCCTTCCTCTCTTTTCAGCCTTCGCACACATATCCTTATATTTTATCATTTCTGTTAAAAAGTCTTTGTTATTAACATAATGTTCTTTTGGTTTTTGTGATTTCATAATATTCTCAATTTCTTCATGTATTATATCATACTTTTTAATATTTTTCAAGACCTATTTTTTCCTTGACAAATAGTAATTGACCTGTTATAATCTGGTATGTCCAGCCTTTGGAGATTAGTGTTTGGTTATCTTACCAGAGATTATATCATATAACTCTTTCCTTGTCAACTTTTTATTCCCACTTTTATAAGAATCTTCTAACATTTGAAGGGACTTTTCTGTCTTTCTTTCTGCTTC
>Ga0222714_10006765_pt1 | contig 10637 bp, 5 predicted proteins | sample C33_3DmetaG_FD_165048 | JGI IMG/M metagenome (GOLD analysis project Ga0222714, IMG submission 165048) | Estuarine water microbial communities from San Francisco Bay, California, United States - C33_3D | ecosystem: Environmental > Aquatic > Marine > Unclassified | place: USA: California... | reverse complement strand
GGCCAACAAGCGATAAGTGTTTTGGCGGGTCATGGAAGGCAGGTAGGATACCAAACCGTTCAACAAGGTAGCTGTGGGGTCGGTGCGCAAGGGGAAATGATCCACGTGACGCGCTTGAATGTTCAATCCCACTGAAGCCTTTTGGGCTTTGATTTCCTTATTGGTCTTGGGCGTTCCGTCTTTGTTGGTTTCGCTTCTCCAAGAAATGCCCGACTTGGCCCAACTTATGGAGGTATAATAAACCTTGCCCTGCTTCAAGCGAAGTTTGCCGTCAAAATCAATGATGGCCTCGGGGCTCTTGAAATTCGCTTCCGCATTGAGGCTGAAATTGCCCTTGGACCAGGTGCTGTATCCGTTGAAGCCCCAGACATTGTATTTGGGATAAAACTGATCATCTCGATCGTAGGTCTCTATGATCGACACCAATTTGTTCATGGTACCCTTGTCCAAGGTGCGGTTCAGAGCCGAAGCACCCAATATCAAAGAACCCATTTTGCTGTTCTCGCCCAAGGGCACGAATCCTTCCAAATTGGCCCCAGTGATCACTTGAGGGTTGTAGGCGAAGCGCTTGTTCAGCGTTCCCTTTTGGTTGCCCGAAAAGGCTTTGATTCGCCAGTTGTCATTGAATTGATAGGTCAGGCGAACTCCTTGCAATGCGTAATCGATGCCAATTTGACGCTGCTCATAGGCCCTAAATAGAATGCCGCTGCCCAATTGATCGTAGAAGGAACCCACGGTCACTCCCAGTTTCTCCCCATTTTTTTCGATCTTCCAATAGCCAATTCCATGATCAGTGAAGGCATCCTGCGGATCCAGCAAAGGACTGTTGTTAAAGGCGTCGTAACGCATTACAAAACTGTACTCCCCAATGCGGTATTGCATGTACAACCACGCATCAGTCGAGGCCGTATTTTCCCGATACACACGGGTATTGGCACCAATTTTATCGTCGCGAATGTATTTCTGGTAATTCAGAAGCAGGTTGCCCGAAAACTGACCCTTTTCTTGGGCCTGTAGGGCCGAAACCGATGCCAATGACAGGACAAATGCCCCAGCAAGCCTCAAAAACTTCATTGTAACAAAGATGCAGATAGGAGAGGCTGCCCACCAAATCGTATTTTTGCACCCATGTCGCAAACTCAGGCCCCTACTTCTGTCTCCAGTCGCAAATTGTACATAGAGAGCTACGGCTGTGCTATGAACTTTTCCGATAGCGAAATCATCGCCTCCATCATGGGCGAACACGGGTTCACGAGTACGCAAGACGAATTGGACGCCGATGTCATTTTTCTGAATACCTGTGCCATTCGCGACAACGCCGAACAGCGCATTCGCGAACGCTTGAAGCACTTGCGAATGAACAAAAAGCGCAACAACGATCTGATCATTGGCGTTTTGGGCTGCATGGCTGAGCGCTTGAAAGACAAATTGTTGGAAGAAGAAAAGTTGGTCGATGTCGTAGCCGGACCTGACTCCTACCGCGAACTGCCCAAATTGGTCGCCGAAGTAGACGAAGGCGGTCGCGCCATCAACGTTCTGTTGAGCCGCGAAGAAACCTACGGCGATTTGAACCCGGTTCGTTTGAACACCAACGGGGTGACAGCTTTCATATCCATCATGCGCGGATGCGACAACATGTGCTCCTTCTGTGTGGTTCCCTTTACCCGCGGCCGTGAGCGCTCTCGCGACCCGCAGAGCATTGTCAAAGAGGCCGTTCAGTTGGCCGAGCAGGGATACAAAGAGATCACCCTATTGGGCCAAAATGTCGACAGTTATCTGTGGTTCGGTGGCGGGGCCAAAAAGGACTTCAAAAAACTGACGGAAGAGGAACAAGCCTCATCGGTTGATTTCGCCGATTTGTTGGAACTCTGTGCCTTGGCCGTACCTGGAATGCGCATTCGCTACTCGACTTCGCATCCGCGGGATATCACCCCCAAGGTGATCCATATGATGGCCAAATACAAAAACATTTGCAACTACATTCACTTGCCTGCCCAAAGTGGCAATACCCGTGTATTGGACATCATGAGCCGCAACTACAGCCGTGAATGGTACATGGATAAGATCGAAATGATTCGCGGCATTTTGCCCGATTGCGGCATCAGTTGTGACATCATCGCCGGGTTCTGCACCGAAACCGAAGAGGAGCACCAAGACACCTTGAGCCTGATGGAATGGTCTCAGTTTGACTTTTCCTACATGTACAAATACTCCGAGCGCCCCGGTACTCCGGCCGCGAAAAAGCTCGTTGACGATGTTCCAGAAGAGGTCAAAGGCCGCCGCTTGAAAGAAATCATTGATTTGCAAAACCGCATGTCAACTGAGAAAAACCAGCGCTATGTGGGGCAAGTAGTCGATGTATTGGTGGAGGCTGACTCCAAACGCAGCGACCAGGATTGGATGGCCCGAAATGACCAAAACATCGTGGTGGTTTTCCCCAAAGAGCAGTATAAAAAAGGCGACTTCGTGCAAGTGAAAATCGAGCGCGCTTCAACCTCCACCTTGGTGGGTGTCGCCGTCGGATACGCGAGTCTCTAAGACAAACTTTTCGTTTACGGAACCCTTACGAGTACAAGGGCTTCAGATTCTCCAACATGTCTTGGGTCATGCGATCCAAGTCATAGTCGGGTTTCCAACCCCAGTCTTCTCTTGCACGAGAATCGTCGATGACAGCCGGCCAGCTGTTGGCAATGGCCTGACGGTAGTCGGGATGGTAGGAAATGCTAAAATCAGGGACCTGCTTGGCAATGCTGGCGGCAATCTCTTCAGGTCCAAAACTCATGCCCGCCAAGTTATAGCTGCTGCGAATTTTAATCTGATCGGCAGGAGCATGCATGATGTCCAAGGTGGCCTTCAGAGCGTCGGGCATATACAACATGGGCAAAATGGTTCCTTCACCCAAGAAGCATTCGTGGTGACCCGTGGTCAAGGCATCGTGGTAAATGGAAACCGCATAATCAGTAGTTCCCCCACCGGGTGCAGACTTGTAGCCAATCAAACCGGGGTAGCGCAAACTGCGGGTATCCACTCCCCAACGATTGAAGTAATATTGGGCATACAGTTCACCAGACAATTTGCTGATGCCATAAATCGTCGTGGGATCCATGGCGCCAAACTGAGGCGTATCGAAGCGAGAAGTATTGGGCCCAAAGGCCGCAATACTGCTGGGCCAGTATACTTTTTTGATGATGCCCATATCGCGGGCCGCGTTCAATACATGAAAGAGACCTTCCATGTTGAGTTTCCATCCGAAGTCAGGATTTTTCTCAGCTGTGGCGCTCAACAAAGCAGCCAAATGGTAGACTTGAGAGGGTTTGTAGCGCTCAATGAGACTTTTCAGCTTGGCTTCGTCCAGTACATCCAACTCCTCAAAGGGACCCGCTTCAAAAACTGGATTGTCTGATTTGCGAATGTCTGAAGCCACCACTTGGGCGTCTCCGTATATTCCCCTGAGGGCTTCCACCAACTCTGTCCCCAACTGGCCACAAGAGCCAATGACCAAAACCGTCTCTTTCGTCATGTTGCCGCAAAGTTGGGGCCTTCCCCTCAAACGGCAAAATGGGGGAATCCCCCTATTTTTGTAAGATGAAAAGCATGCGTTTTGTAGTCATAGGGTTGGGACACATTGGATCCCGCCATGCTGAAACTCTGCGCATGCACCCAGAGGCCGAGTGGGTGGCCTCGGTTGACCCAGTCAGCGACAAAGCCGCTTCAGGCATTCCTCATTTTGAGAGCATCGAAGATTTTTTATCTTCTGGTATTGGCTGTGACGTGGCTTCTATAGCCAGCCCCAACGGCCTTCACGCCGAGCAAGCCATTCAAGCCATGAAGGCGGGATTGCACGTTATAGTTGAAAAACCGATGGCCTTATCAGCTGCTGATGTTCAATTCATGATTCAGGTTTCGGAACAGACTGGTAAAAGCTTAATTGGGGTAATGCAAAATCGCTACTCCGCTCCCAGTCAATACGTCAAGTCTTTGTTGGATCAAGGAGCCTTGGGTAACCTATACCGAGTTCAGGTAGACTGCTTCTGGAACCGAGATGAGCGTTATTATTCGGGACACGCTTGGCACGGTTCTGCTGAGTTGGATGGCGGGGTATTGTTCACCCAGTTCTCCCATTTCGTCGACATGTTGCATTGGCTACTGGGGCCCTTGCAGCCTTTTTGGGCTGAATCCAGCAATCACAATCACCAAGGAATCACTCCCTTTGATGACAGTGGCAGCATTGCCTTTGCCTTTGGAAATACGGGACGTGGGAGTTTTCGATACAGCACCAGCGTACCCCATCAAAACTTCGAAAGCACCCTGTCACTCATTGGAGAGCGCGGAACCATCAAGTTGGGCGGCCAATATATGAATCAGGTTCAATACGTGAACATTGATGGCCAAACTACCACTCCTGAACTCCCTGAAGTTCCCGCTAACGATTATGGTTTGTACAAAGGAAGTGCTGCCAACCACCACCACCTGATCCAAAATGCCTTGGACCATTTGCTGCGCGGAGCCCCCATCACTACTCCCGCCCAAGACGGTTTGGCCGTAGTGGAATTCATCGAAAAGGCCCATGCCCTGGCCCACTCTTCTTAATTGCGGAAAATTTTTTCAATTTTTTTTGGGGGGTAACCCTTAGGAATGTGTTATACCTCTGAGCGAAGTACACAATGTACAGGAAAGTGTCATAAAAACACTGAGTTATGTGCCTTGTATACTTAGCTTTAAGTAATAGAGATAAAAATCGTAATTTGAACCCCGTTTAGCGCCGTGAGCCCTAAAAAACCCATATCGCCTCCTGTCGATCCTGAATTTGAAGAATTCTGGAACATGACTGAGTCTTTTCAGCATTCTGAGGCTGCATCCAATGATGCTGCTTGGGAAAGAATGAAAGGAGCCATAGTCGAAAAGGAGGAAGAAAAGTCATGGGGCACGTACACGCACCCCGAAGCCTCCTCTAACGATGCCGCTTGGGAGAGAATGAAAGCCGCCGTTCAGGCCAAAGAAGAATCCTCCTTGGGTCAGCATTATCAACACCCCGAAGCCGCCTCTAACGATGTTGCTTGGGAGAGAATGAAAGTCGCCATTCAAGCCAAAGAAGAGTCCTCATTGGGTCAACATTATCAGCACCCCGAAGCCGCCTCTAACGACGCTGCTTGGGAGAGAATGAAAGCCGCCATTCAAGCCAAAGAAGAGTCCTCCTTGGGTCAACATTATCAGCATCCCGAAGCCGCCTCTAACGACGCCGCTTGGGAGAGAATGAAAGCCGCCATTGAATCCAAAAAGGCTGAAGAGCCCCGCCCGTCATACTTCAAAGTTTCTTTCGGTCGCCCCGTACAGTGGGCCGCTGCCGCTAGTCTGGCTTTGATTGCAGCCGCTGCAGGCTTGTTTGTCTTGAATCAAGATCCAGTGGCTCCCGCCGCCTTGGCCATGCAGGAATACATCACCTTGCCTGGTGAGGTTAACAGTTACAAGTTGAGCGACGGCTCCAACATCACGCTGAACGGAAACAGCCAATTGGAGTGGACCCAGTACGAAAACGAACGCCACGTGGTTTTGAAAGGCATGGCTCACTTTGAAGTAGCTCCCAATGCAGAAGCCCCCTTTATCATTGAAACCGAACAAGGAACGGTTCGCGTTTTAGGAACAGGCTTTGACGTTACTGCCTACAACGATGGAGAGTTTGATGTAACCGTAAGCCACGGCAAGGTGGAAGTCAAACGAAACGAACAAAAGGTCATTCTTACCAAAGGCATGAGCGTTCATACCGAGAACGGCCAATTGGCTCAATTTGAAAAAGACACGAGCGCCGTTGATTGGAAAAGCAACGACTTGGTGTTCAAAGAAGCTCTCTTAGAAGATGTGATCAGAAGCTTGGAAAATCGCTTCGCCTTGAACATAGAATTGCCCAACAACCTCTCTAAAGCTACTCGCTTCTCTGGCGTATTGCTCAATACTCCTTATTGGAATGCCGAGAAAGTAGAAGCCATGCTGAAAGCCAAATTGGCCGCTCACATCGAAGCTGAAGCACAGGCAGAGAGCACCGCCCAGCTGGAACAGGTTAAGGAGCGAGCCGCTGAGGTAGCCCAAATACTCAAACAAGAGAAGGAAAGCTTGGCTCAAGAAGAGGCTGCCGCTCAGAAGGAGCAATTCTACGACAGCGATGCTGACCGCATTCCGGACGCCATTGAAGGCAAACAAGACTTCGACGGAGACGGCATTGCCAACAACATGGATACCGATGCTGATGGCGATGGCATCTTGGATCGACTCGAAGGCTACGGCGATGCCGATAAGGACGGCAAACCCAACTTCCTCGATTTGGACTCTGATGGAGATAGCATCCCCGACTCTCTTGAGGGATCTGGAGATGTCGATGGAGATGGCAAACCCAATTTCTTGGATAGCGACTCTGATGGAGACGGAATCCCAGACAAAGACGAAGCCCCAGGTCGCTACATATCTGAACCCGGAACTCCCATATTCGGCGAATAAAACTCAATCGTGAAAAAGGCCCTTAGCATTGGGCCTTTTTCTTTGGTACTTTTGATTGGAATGAAAAAATGCTGGCTGCTGGGAATCTGCTTGATGCTAGGGAATACCATCCTTGCACAAGAAGCCAGACTTTGGTTCAAACCCAACCTGGGCCAATGGGCAAACAACCCTTCCAAGGCCCAGCTTCAATTGCCCTCGGCCACGGTCTTTTTTCACGAGTCTGAATTTCGTTTGCTGCTCCAACACCCCGAAGACGCGGCACAGGTTCACGAGAGCTTTCACCACAGGTCAGAAGGCCTGAGTCGAACCCTTCGCCAGCATGGGCTATTCGTTGAATTTGAAGGGGCAAATTCCCAAGCCTACTTGGAATTCGAAAACCCGGCCCCTTGGATTGAAAACTACTTTCTGGGTTCTGATTCACGGTCTTGGAAAACGGGCATTCACCCCTATTCTATATTGTACATGCGCGATGTGTACCCCAACATTTCCCTGCGCTTCTACGAAAGGAAAGGGCAATTGGAATTCGATTTCATTCTGGAACCCGGCGCCGATGTGCGCGACATTCGAATGAAGATTGAGGGTACTTCTCCTTATATCGACGAGCAAGGAAAACTGCAACTTCCCAATTCTTGCGGACTCCTGAACTGGACGGCCCCTTTGGCCTTTTCTTCGGCCGACAGCAGCCACATCGATTGCGCATTCAAGGCACTAGGCGATGGCCGAATCGGCATAGAGACCTCCAAGCGGGAAGCCAAAAAGGGTATGGTCATCGATCCCATTTTGGTATTCTCCACTTATTCGGGCTCAACCGGTGACAACTTTGGGTTTACCGCTACATACGACACCGCTGAATGTCTCTACGCGGGAGGCATTGTAGACGCCAACGGGGCCACTTACCCCGTGACAGCGGGGGCCTTTCAAACCACCTATGGCGGTTCCAGTAATGGCGGCCCACCCGTTCAGTTGCCCTGCGACATTTCCATAAGCAAGTACAGCAAAGACGGATCAACCCTATTGTGGGCCACCTACCTGGGAGGCGACGACGACGAATACCCCCACAGCCTTGTGGTTGACCCCAACAACAACTTGCTGATTCTAGGTACTACCCTGTCGACCAATTTCCCCGTGGCCAGCAATGCCTATGACGCCACCCACAACGGCTCGTATGACATCGTGATTTCCAAACTATCAGCCGATGGCAGCACCTTGATGGCCGGCACTTTTCTTGGTGGCTCTAGTTACGATGGATTTCAACGCGATGACGGCGCCACCAAAAGTCAACTCTTGTTCAATTACGCTGACAATTACCGCGGGGACATTTTGGCCGATTCGACCAACGTCTATCTAGCCACTTGCACCCGTTCCACCAATTTCCCCACCACAGCAGGTGCTTATCAAAGCGCAGCCGCCGGTCTAACCGATGCCGCCATTGTCTGCTTGAACCAGGATCTTAGCCAATTGAATTGGTCTACACGATTGGGCGGAAGCAATGACGACGCCGCTTACAGCGTCAAACTCGATGCAGCAGGGCATTTGTTCATTGGAGGGGGAACAGCTAGTTCCAATTTCCCAATGACGGGAAATGGAATTTGGCCCAATTACCACAACCCTAGCGGCGGTTCTACTCAGGAAAAAGTCGACGGTTATATCAGCCGTTTTGATGCCAAAACTGGGGCTTACCAAGTGGGAACATTCTTTGGCGGTAATGCCTATGATCAGATTTACTTTCTGGACATTGACTTGGCTGGAAAGGTGTATTTCACCGGCCAAACCAAAAGCCGAAACTTCACCTTAACCAATGGGGTTTACGGCAAATCCAACACTGGGCAATTCATAGGCCGCTTGAGCAACGATTTGAGCCAAGAAGAATTCTTCACCACCTTTGGAAACCGGGTCAATGTGAACCCCGAACTCAGTCCCTCTGCCTTCATGGTCGACGACTGTTTCAATATCTATTTCAGCGGATGGGGATCCATCATTGGTGTGGGAAACAGCGGCACCACCAGTGGCTTGCCCACCACCCCCAACGCCAATCAAATCACTACCGATGGCAATGACTTTTACCTCATCGTTCTCGGAAAGGATGCCCAAAACTTGCTGTACGCCTCATACTTCGGCGGCAGCCAAAGCGAAGATCACGTGGATGGAGGAACCAGTCGATTTGACAAAAAAGGAGTGATCTATCAGTCGGTTTGTGCCAGCTGCCCCAACAGCCCTCCAGGACTCAACGACTTCCCTACCAGCAGCGGCTCTGCTTTCCCAAACAACGTATCCATTCGATGCAGCAATGCCAGTTTCAAGCTCGATTTTCGACTGACCTACAGCATTGATGCTCTGTTTAGCGCACAGCCCCAACCCGCCTGCCAAGGGGAGGACATTCGATTTACGCCCAATACCATTTACCAGGCCCAATACTTTTGGGATTTTGGCGATGGCACCCTCAGCAGTGATACCATCGCGACGCATCGCTTTGCCGATACCGGTCGCTATTGGGTTCAGTTGATTGTGGTTGATTCCAACAGTTGCAACCGAAATGCCAACCACGGAATGTGGGTCTATGTGGGCTTGAAACCCTCTGGCAAAATCACGGCTACCTTGGAGCCTTGCATTGACTTCACTGAACTCTTGCTTGAAGGCCAGCACTTTGATACCCTGATATGGGATTTTGGTGATGGAAGCCCTCAGATTCGAAATACAAACCCACTCAATCACAACTACATCAGTGGCTCCTACACGGTCACTGCTTACCTGTTAAACGGAACTTCCCTGTGCCGAGACACCATAGAACTGCCCTTGATCGTCAATACCGATTCCAGCGGGGAAATCTATCTGGCCAACGTTTTCACCCCAGGTCGTGGAACCATCGATGGACGTGGCGACGGCAAAAACGACTGCTTCCGGGTCTACGGCCTCTCAACCGAATGCGACGAAGCGGAACTGCGCATTTTCAATCGATGGGGCGAGCGAATCTTTTATACCGAAGATTTGAGCATCTGTTGGAATGGCAAAGTGCAAAACGGAGGACCGGAGCTACCTGATGGCACTTATTTTTACCAACTCTACATCAAAACCCGAGACCAAAAAGAAGTCAATCGGCTCATTGCCGGTTCGGTCAATTTGATTCGAGAGCCGTAAGAAATAGTCTTGAAGTTGATAGCGCTATAGCCAAAACGGCCTAACGACGAATTCGAACTGGGAGTCCTATCAATTCGGCATCTACTCAAGAGCTGATTCCCTAGGAGCCGGCCTCTAAGTGAGCCCGCGATTAAGCCAAACTTTCGGCCTCAGCCTCGGGAGCGATCTTCTTTACCAAGCCTTGCAAGACCTTACCAGGTCCAAGCTCAGTAAATTTTACCGCACCGTCTGCCCACATGGCTTGAACACTTTGTGTCCAGCGCACGGGAGCCGTCAGCTGGGCCACCAAATTGGCTTGAATATCAGCGGGGTTAGAAACCGCCGAAGCACACACGTTTTGGTAAACAGGGCAGTGAGGAGTTTGGAAACTCGTAGCTTGAATGGCCGCGGCCAACTTCTCACGTGCGGGTTCCATCAAGGGCGAATGAAAAGCCCCACCAACGGGCAAAATCAAGGCGCGTTTGGCACCTGCCGCCTTCATGGCTTCACAGGCTTCTTCTACTGCAGGAACAGCGCCCGAAATGACCAACTGACCAGGACAGTTGTAGTTCGCCGCTACCACCACACCAGAAATTGAGGCGCAAATTTCTTCGACTTTGGCATCGTCTAAGGCCAATACCGCCGCCATGGTTCCTGGCTGCATTTCGCAGGCCTCTTGCATGGCCATGGCGCGTTGATACACCAATTTCAAACCGTCTTCGAAGCTTAGGCATTTGTTGGAGACCAAAGCCGAAAACTCACCCAAACTGTGCCCAGCGACCATATCGGGCTTGGGCAAACTCGCATCCATGGCACGAATGACCGAATGAACAAAGATGGCCGGTTGGGTCACCCGTGTTTGCTTCAAATCATCGGCACTGCCGTTGAACATCAAATCGCTGAGGCCAAATCCCAAGATTTCGTCAGCTTGCTCAAATCGCTCGCGGTATACACCGCCCTGCTCGTACAATTCCCGACCCATTCCCGAAAACTGAGAACCTTGACCGGGGAACACAAATGCATGTTTGGACATG
>Ga0222714_10006764_pt1 | contig 10637 bp, 10 predicted proteins | sample C33_3DmetaG_FD_165048 | JGI IMG/M metagenome (GOLD analysis project Ga0222714, IMG submission 165048) | Estuarine water microbial communities from San Francisco Bay, California, United States - C33_3D | ecosystem: Environmental > Aquatic > Marine > Unclassified | place: USA: California... | reverse complement strand
TTTTATCTGCCAGTATATCTGTTTGCCACAAAAAATATTCTCTTTGATGTAACTTTTAACATTTTTGCTATTGCTATTATCTACATTCATCTGTATACTGCTAAGTATATCTCAGAGTATCTACAGAAGCAACAGATTAAGAAGCAGTTCGGTACATATCTATCGCCGGCAATGGTTGAGAAGCTCCAGAAGAATCCAGAGTTGTTGCAACTTGGTGGAGAATCCAGAGAGTTGTCAATTATGTTTACAGACGTTCGTGGCTTCACGACCATCTCAGAACACTACGGCAAGGACGTTCAAGGTCTAACAAAGATCATGAACAGATATATGACCGCGATGACTGCTAGAATTATTGAGAATGAAGGTACTCTGGATAAGTATATTGGCGATGCTCAGATGGCATTCTGGAACGCGCCACTAGACGATAAAGACCATGCATTGAATGCCGTCCGCACTGGTATGGCAATGTTGACAGATTTAGAAAGATTTAATGATGAAGTTACTAGAGAAGGCATCCCTGCTTTTGGAATGGGCCTTGGTATCAATACTGACACCGTTGTCGTTGGCAACATGGGTTCTGATCAACGTTTTGATTATACCTGCCTTGGTGATGGAGTTAATCTCGCGAGTCGTCTTGAAGGCCAGTCTAAACCTTATGGTGTCAAGATCGTTATTGGACCAAAGACTGCGGAATATGTTTCTAACGAGTTCCAGGTAGTAGAACTTGATCTTATTGCGGTTAAGGGTAAAACCGAGCCAGTGAAGATTTACACTGTCCTCGACGAACGTGATACCCTAGGCGAAATGCAGCATGATAAGTTTCTAACTTTATATCGCGCCGGACATTGGGAAATAGCCAAAAAATTTGCCAGCGACTTAAAGAAGTGCTGGCAAGGTGAATTATCAGATTATTACGATTTGATGATTAGTCGTATCGAAGAGTTTGAGACAACTCCGCCTGTAAATTGGGACGGGGTTTATCGGGCGACTTCGAAGTAACTTCTAGTTCGTATAGTTCCTTCTCCATTTGAAGGAAATGTTCTTCTAGCTCTTCGTCGTTCAACATTAGAAACTTCTTCCGATTGTATGCTGACAAAATTGCCGAAATAGTTCCTCAAAATCGCCAGTCTTGTAGACCCATGCATCATAGAGACTCTGTGCGACAGGAATATCGCCACTTGACTTGCTAACGTAGTAACCTCGATCTGTGAGTTCTTCAATTAGTTCGCGGTCGTCAAAATCGTCCATGTAAACTTCGACTTCTGTAGTAATGCTAACCATTATGCAATCTTCCTTTTATATTCAACACGGTCTTCAAGATATTCTGTGAACGTAGCGTAGACAGGAATGCCATTTGCTTCTAGTTCCGAATTCATTTCATCGAAGTCGGCACGTTCATACTGCCAACCATTCCATGGAACACCAAGCTGTTCAAGAAGGTGTTCTTCACTTTCATTGATTTCGAGAATCATCACACTCTCCATAACTTATATTCTAGTTATAAGCGATTCTAGACCAAATGTCAACCATTATTTTTCTATTGACAATCTTGGCTATATGTTGTAATGTGAAAGTCTTGAGGAGATTATTATGTCAATGCATCTGTTAGGCCCAGCGTATACTACGACAAATACTAAGAAACGCAAAACTGCAAACAAGGGTGTTACTAGTAGGTATGCGCAGGATTGGGTAGACTATAATAAGCAGATGAAAAAACTGGGTTGTAAGTCTAAGACTTTTGATGAATATGTCGCATATCGTCAAGGTAAGTATAAACCTAAGTTGCGCGGCACACCTTTGCCGGAAGCATATAAGTCTGACCACCGTGAACGTTATAAATCAGTGGATGGTGTCGGCGTGACTTTCGCTAAGAAGCCCAATGAATACACTGGTACCCTGATTAAGGGTATTGCCACGATGCATAAATCTAATGCAGTACCAGTTATCAATCAAGATCAGATGGAAGAAATTTCGAGGATGCGCCGTGGTTAATTTTGACATTACAATGAAGTGGATGGAATACATCCGCAATAATCCAGAAAATGCATATCGGTTCTCTGAAAACTTCTGGTCTAGTCAGATTGAAAGTAAGAAGTGGTTGCTTGAATGTATACCCGAAGACGCCCATACAATTTGTATTTTCGGTGGATGGTATGGTATTCTAGCACAGTTTATTGCCGAGAAATTTCCCGACAGTTACATCGCAACAACTGACCTAGATCCTAGTTGCGAGGAAGTGTTCTATCAAATTCGTACCAGCGATAACATTTATCATAAAACATGGAATATGCGAGATGGTATTCCTGATAGTTTGTGTCCAGACTTAGTAATCAATACAAGTAGCGAACATGTGACGCAGGAAGTTTATGATGCTTGGTGGAACTCTATTCCAGCTGGTACTAAATACATCGTTCAAGGAAACAATCTAGAAAATCCCGAACATGTTCGAACGTCAGATACTCTAGATGAATTTTTGAAAATTAACAAGATTAAAGACCCGCAGTATGCAGGAATGTTGCGCTGCGGTCATTTTTATAGGTTTATGGCGACAGGTGTTAAATGAGCGATAATATTAGAGGTGACGAAGTTACGCCAGACTTAAAGGGCGCCTACAAAAGTGTTTATTTTGAAAACACTAAAGATATGCTAGATGGTCTTAATAAAGTTAGTCCGTCATTCTGTCTTGCTAAGTGGTTTAATGTAAGCATTCACATTCCAACTGGTAGAACCCACAGTTGTTATCACCCACAGACCCACAAAGTTCCTCTAGAAGAACTTGCTGCGGATCCGGGTGCTTTGCATAATACAAAGTATAAGAAAGAACAACGAAAGAAGATGTTGATGGGTGAAAGACCCAAGGAATGCTCTTTCTGTTGGGATATTGAAGATACTGGTAATATGAGCGATAGAGCATATCGCAGTTTTGATGTTAATGCACCGGGAGTAATCGATGAAGCCCTAGCAGTTGGTTTTGAGGGTAATCCGGCTCCAAAATATCTTGAGGTAAACTTCAATCAAGCATGTAACTTTAAATGTGCTTATTGTTCACCTCACTTGTCAACTGAATGGCACAAAGAAGTTAAAGAGCATGGTCCATTCAAATTAGTAGACCGGACTCACAACGACGATAGTTGGATGAAGGCACAGGGCTGGGTTCCAGACAACTCACCGACTAATCCATATTTGACTGCATTCTGGGAGTGGTTCCCTACTGTCTATGACAAACTGAAAACGTTTAGAATGACGGGTGGTGAGCCATTGATGGACAAAAACACATTTAAGATTTTTGACCATGTGAAGAAGAATCCAAAAAAGGATCTTCAACTAAGCATTACTAGCAACTGTTGTCCACCAAAAGGCCAGTGGCAAAAGTTTATCGATGACTTGAAAGAAATTACAGACCAAGATGCTATTGATCATTTCATGTTGTTCTGTAGTCTAGATACTTGGGGTAAACAGGCAGAATATATTAGGACTGGTCTAGACTTTGATGTATTACATAAGAATATTACTCAATATCTAAGAGAATCTAATAAACATTCTTTGACTTTTATTATTACATGTAATATTCTATGTTTGCCCAATTGGATGACATACTTCCAAAATATTCTGGAACTTAGAAAGTCATATAACACAGATAGACAGTTGATTTGGTTTGATACTCCTATGCTTACTGACCCAAAGTGGATGAGCATGAAGTTGGCATCTAAAGAAATGCTACAGCCTCTTCTGGACAGCATTGCATTTATGGAAGCAAATAAAGAGACAGTAGAAAATCGTTTCAAGGGTTTCAAAGACTATGAAATCGATAAGGTTCAACGTTTGTATGACTGGGCTGTAGAGCCTATGTCTAAGGAAGACGAAATTCTCTACAAGAAAAACTTCTATAAATATTTCGAACAATACGATGCCAGACGGAATCTTAATATCAGAGAAACTTTTCCAGAACTGGTTCACTTTATCGATGACTGCGGGAAATTATAATGACTGACAAATTGAAGAACCACGGTGGTTCTCTTCATACTTACAAGAATGAATTCATCAACAAGCTAAGTCCATCTTTCTGTGGCGCTAAATGGTACAATGCAACTATTTGGCTTGGTACTGGGCAGACCGCTAGTTGCCATCACCCGCCCGCACATGCGATCGATCCTAAAGAACTAGAGACAAATCCTTCTGCAATTCATAATACGCAACACAAAAAGCAGATGCGTAAGTTGATGCAAGAAGGCGTTCGTCCTAATGAGTGTGAATATTGCTGGAAAATCGAAGACATGGGTAAGGATAGTATTTCCGACCGTGTTATGAAATCAATTACATTCACCGACGAAGAAAATGTCGAAGCGCAGAATATGCCATGGGATTCAGATGTTCAACTAAGAACTCTTGAAATTAGCTTTGATAGAACTTGCAATTTTGCATGTTCGTATTGTAATCCATCCTTTAGCACTTCCTGGGTGCGTGATATCAAGCAAAATGGTCCGTATCAGAATATTCAGAGTGACGGTCGCGGTCACTATGTTTCGTCTCATGATCATGCCAAGGGATTCAACAGCGAAGATAATAATCCCTATATTCAGGCATTCTGGAAATGGTTCGAGGGTGACCTATCGGAGCATCTAAGAGAATTGCGTATTACTGGTGGTGAACCTCTGATGGCACCAAGTGTATGGAAGCTATTCGACTGGTTCAAAGATAATCCAGAACGAGCGCAGAAGTTGAATTTTGCCATCAATTCTAACATGCATCCTAAACAAGAGTTGCTAGACAGATTGATTGAAAAATCACATAATGTTCCTGTGCTAGATGTATATACTAGCATGGAAAGCGTGGGTAGTATGGCGGAATACATTCGTGACGGTCTAGACTATGCTCAATGGTTTAAAAATGTTGAGCGTCTGATTAAAGAGGGTAATGTCCGTCAGATGATTTGTATGTCAACCATCAATGGACTATGTTTACAGGGTCTAGTAGATTTTCTAACTGAAATGCGCTACTTCAAAAAGACTTACGGTTGGCAATACATGACTGTATCGTTGAACGTTCTACGTTTTCCTAGTTTCCAGTCTTGTGCGATGTTGCCAGATGAAATCAAGATGAAATACAAGAATGAGTTGCAACAGTGGTACGATAACGTCAAAGCAAATCTTACAACAGACCTTGACCCGACCGGCAAACCTCTGTATAATCAGTGGGAACTTTCGCAGGTCGAAAGACTGATTGATTATTTAGATATTATTAAGACACCTCACGCATTTACCGCGGAGACTCCGAAACTGTATAACGATTTTAAGCAATATTATTTACAGTATGACCGTCGTCGCGGCAAGAATTTCAGAGAAACATTTCCAGTAGAATATGTTGATTTTATCAACTCTATTCCGGGTGATGATCCGGTCGCTCTTATTAAAGTGCAGGAAGAAAATCTTATTCCCAAGTTGATTCCAGATGAAGTGTTACATGATATTAAAACAGGCGGCGGCTATGTTAGTGATGAGTTAAAGAATGAGTGAACGTAAAAGAGACTATCTCTTTTTCAAAAAGTCTGTATTGGATAAAATAAGCGGAACATTTTGTGCGGCAAAATGGTACGAAGTTACTCTTTGGTTATACATGGGTTCCAATGCGAGTTGCCACCACAATCCAACTCATAGAAATGATTCTGTTGATGATCCCAGTCTTCTTCATAATACAGAACAGAAAATAGCAGAACGAAAGCAAATGCTGGCGGGTGAGAGAGTTGGTGGCTGTCAATATTGCTGGAATGCAGAAGATTCGGGTATTATCTCTGATAGAATAATGAAATCCTATGGTTATGCGTGGGATGATATGAAAAAAGATATACCACTAAAAGTAAATCCGAAAAAAATTGAGGTTGCTTTTAGTAGATCGTGTCAATTAGCGTGTGCTTATTGTAGTCCAACTTTTAGTTCTAGTTGGGCAAATGACGTTACTGCTAATGGCTCCTACAATCTAACAACAAATACTCGATTTAATAAAGATATCAAAAACAAGTTGATTCCTGACGATGATAACAAGTATATTCAGGCGTTTTTTGATTGGTGGCCAGAACTCAAAAAAGACTTGTCAGTAGTTCGGTTCACGGGTGGCGAACCATTACTGCATCCTAGATTCTGGGAATTTTTAGATGTTCTCCATAAAGATCAAGACTATATTGGAGACTTTATTGTAAACTCCAACTTGATACACGAAAAGGGTCAGGTACAAAAGTTTATTGATAAGACAAGATATCTAACAGAGAACGGTAAGAATGTAGAAATACATACAAGCTGCGAATCTAGTTTAGACCATGCAGAATATACTAGAGATGGATTTGACGGTAAAGTATGGTTAAAAAATGTTAATGATGTATTAGCGAACAGTGACATTAAAATTACTGTTACTACTGCGATAAACAATATGTCGGTGTGGTCTTTTGGTGAATACCTTAAAATGATTTCGCAATTGAAAGACAAGTATGGTACAGATAGGGTAACAACTAATTTCAATCGCGTATTGTATCCCCAGTGGCATTCTCTAGCAATATTACCACAAAAATTAAGAATTGAAATCGCAAATGATCTTAAATTGGTTTTTGATGATTTAGAAAATCTTCAAGACGATAAATCAATTATGCCATTTCAGGATCTCTATGACTATCTAAGAAATACTAAATTTCATGATATGATATATTCTGAAAAACAAGTTCTTAAAGATGCTGTCAGTTTTTACGACCAATTTAATAAAAGACGAAATAAAGATATTTCTGTTTTAGATCCAAGATACGTTAAATGGATTGAACAGACGAGATTGGAACTTGACAATGAGTGATAGACCCGAAAAACTATGTATGATTCCTTGGGTTGGATTCAGTAATAATCCCTCTGGCTTGGCACAACCTTGCTGCTTATTTAAAGGCCATATTACAACTAACCGAGGCAATAACATGTATGTGCAAGAGCATTCGGTTAAGGATATTTTCACTAGCAAATACATGAAGGACCTTCGTCAACAATTTCGAGATGGAAAGCAACCAGAGGGTTGCTCAACATGTTGGACAGATGAGAACAACGGATATACTAGCAAAAGAACTTTATATAATTCGCAAGTTTATCCTATGTTGGGTGTAGATGTTGACTGGCAAGATGAGCCAGAATATCCAGCTGAATACCAGATGATTATTAGTAATAGTTGCAATTTAAAATGCAGATCGTGTAGTCCGAGCCATAGCACACTGTGGCAACAAGAGTTGAAAAAATATACTGGCTCGACTCAATTTGAAATGCCGCACAAGCAAGCTGGTGATGAAAATGGCATGCTCTGGAAAACTAGACATGACTGGTATAAAAATCTTCGCCGAATTGAAGTTGTTGGTGGTGAGCCGATGTATATCAAACAATGGCACAAGATATTTGATGAATTGATTGAGACTGGCAGATCAAAAGAAATTGCTCTTGATATGTCTACCAACTGTAATATCATTCTTCCAGAATTGGTGCAGAAATGGATTGACAACTTTGAAAGAGTTGGTATAGGTCTAAGTGTAGATGGAATCGGTCCCACATATAATTATATGCGTCATCCTGGAAACTGGGACGTTGTATATAACAATATGAAAACATATAACCAGATACAACACAGAAATGCTCCTTATTCACCAGACAAGAAGTTTTTCTTCCAAATAAGTTTTACTTTAAGCTGGGTAAATGCATTAGATTTGACAAGAATGCATGATTTATTGAAGAGCGATTTTCCCACTTCGAAGATATGGAATAATTTAGTTCACTATCCCGAATGGATGTCCCTCAAGAATGCACCAGAAAAACTAAAAGGTTACCTGTATTCTATCTGGAGCCAATATGACTGGGGAGACTATCAATCTGATATTGATTCGATTATTAACTTTATGTTTTCTAATAAAGTATCAGATGAACAGTTTAAAGAATATTTTAAGCAAAATGAGATTATAGATAGCAGAAGAAGTGAAAAGCTATTTGATGTTGTACCAGAATATAAGTTCTTATTATCGGAGTTTGTAAATGAAGAATTTGATCAATCATATACGGAAGATTATTCAGACGATTATCCAAAATAGAAAACATAAAAAAAGATTAAAAGAATTAAGAAAAATGGATCCGTTCATTTATGACTAAAAATTTTCCATATAAAAGAATAATTAGTTATGGGTGCAGTCTCACTGCGGGGTCAGAACTGACAGACCATGAATTTCTTGGAATTACAGAAGATGCACTTTTTGATCTTGTAAAAAAACGCAATATGAAGGGTTCGCATGAAGTTTTTCAGTTTTTTAAACTCACTTCAAATGCACATAAACAACTCCTAGCTAAAAATGCCGCCGCCAGCTGGCCAAATTACGTTGCGCAAAATTTTAATGTCCCCCTAGTTAATAGGGCAATGCCCGGTACCAGTTTAAGTCATGCCACCTATAATATTCTACATGATTTACATTACAATGCGATTGAACCAGATGATTTAATACTAGTCGGAATAACATCTCATCCTCGGTGGTTTCAATTCACTGAACAAGGAGAAAAATTTGGCGGTGTATTTGGATTTCTGGGCGATGGTGAATATGTCAAACAATTAGAACTTGAATGGGCAAATCCTTATAACTTAATGTATACTCACTATAAAGAAATAGCATTTCTTTCGGGACTTTCTGATAGACTTAATGGTCAAATAAAAATATGCTATGCATTCGGAACACCCGAATATCTGAAACATTCTTATGGGCCAGAATTGAAAGAAAAAAAGTTTTCCGAATTTTATCAATTTGCGCTTTCCTTATATCCGCGTCATAACTTTATCGACCACACAACATCGATAAGTGAATTGGCTAGTTGGATTCATCCGACTAAACATCATGTTTTCGGTCATCCTAGGGTACAATATCATAAAATTTTTGCTAATATCATATCGGAAAATCTGGAAAAAATGTATAATGATTGAATGGGGTATATCCGCTGCTGCACATGATGCGTCATTGACTGTCGTTTCTGACAACGAAATTTTGTTTGCGTCTCACGCAGAGAGATATTCTGGAGTCAAGAATGATAAAGACCTTAATGCAGATTTAATTCACGCCGCATTAAAATTTGGTAAGCCAGAAAAGATTCACTGGTACGAAAAGCCAAAACTTAGAGCAATGCGAAGACTGTTAGCTGGACAGGGTTTGATTAGATTTAGTGTTCGACAATACTTGGAACATTTTGGACTAAAAGATATTCCAGTCGAGTTTGCACATCATCATGAATCACATGCAGCGGCAGGATTTTACACTTCGCCGTATGATGATGCAACCGCTCTTGTTATTGATGCTATTGGCGAATTCGATACAGCATCAATCTGGAAATGCTCTGGTAGTAAACTCAAAAAGAAATGGTCGATGGACTATCCCAAGTCTTTGGGACTGTTCTATTCTGCTATGACAGACCGAGTTGGTCTTAAAGCAAACGAAGATGAATATATCTTAATGGGAATGGTAGCATATGGTGACCCTGAAAAATATTACGACGAAGTTAGAAATCTTTGGGAATCTGAGAACCTTCATCGGGGATGCCGTTGGTGGAATCCTAATGGGGATCTTGATGTGTATAGTGTTGCAGCGGCAACACAACGAGTATATGAAGAAGAATTTGAAAAACTACTGATACGCGCAAAGATGAAAGATACTTTCCAAGACAATCTCGTTCTTATGGGTGGATGTGCGCTAAACTGTAGTGCAAATCATATTGCTACAAAATACTTTAAGAATATTTGGATAATGCCAAATCCAGGTGATGCTGGAAGTTCTCTGGGTGCAATTGCTGCTAACAACAGACAGAAGTTAAACTGGAAGGGTCCGTATCTCGGCGCAAACATGGGTGGTGAATATCCCATAGAAAAACTCTTGACAGAATTGCGTAAGACTGGTATAGTAGGAGTTGCTAATGGACCAGCGGAGTTCGGTCCAAGGGCATTAGGTAATCGCAGTCTTCTAGCTGATCCTCGCGGTCACGATATCAAGGATAGAGTCAATGAAATCAAACAACGACAGAAGTTTAGACCATTTGCACCTCTCATTATGGCAGAACATGCGCACGACTATTTTGACTTACCAGTTGAAGAATCCCCTTACATGCAATTTACTGCAAGATGTAAATATCCTGATAAGTTTCCTGCTATTGTCCATGCAGATGGGACTTCTCGCGTCCAAACTGTGACATTTGAGCAACACCCCGAACTATGGAACTTATTACATACATGGTATCTTGATACTGGTTGCCCAATGCTATTGAATACTAGTCTCAATATCAAAGGTATGCCAATGGTGAATAACTTTAAAGACGCGGATGACTTCGAAGCCAAATATGGCGTGAAAGTCTTTTCTTAATAAATATTTGCATGAGTAATATTCTACAGTTCCCGGACAAGTTTCGTAAGGAACCTAGACACTATCGAATCCCATTGTATACCGATGAGGATATTAATGTTGTGTTATTTTGCCTCAACGCATTTGGAAATACAGAAAAAAGAATTATTTTTGATGATTTATTAGAATTAGACCCTATTGATGTGATGGAATGTCTTGACTTTGCCGTAGAATCTGATATGATATCAACTATGACTAAAGAACA
>Ga0222714_10006763_pt1 | contig 10638 bp, 8 predicted proteins | sample C33_3DmetaG_FD_165048 | JGI IMG/M metagenome (GOLD analysis project Ga0222714, IMG submission 165048) | Estuarine water microbial communities from San Francisco Bay, California, United States - C33_3D | ecosystem: Environmental > Aquatic > Marine > Unclassified | place: USA: California... | reverse complement strand
AAGACATCTACGAAGGTCAAGTTATTGGTGAGAATGCGAGGGCAGGTGATATGACTGTTAATGTTACAAAAACTAAGAAATTAACAAATATGCGGGCATCAGGTTCTGACGATAAAGTAAAAATTATACCTGCCAGAATTATGAGCTTAGAGGAGATTTTGGAGTACATCCAAAGTGATGAGTATGCTGAAGTAACACCAAATTGCTTGAGAATTCGTAAAATTAATTTAAAAGAAGCAGATCGACGCCGTCTCTCAAGGGATTAGTTGAATCTGATGGTTTTAATTGGATTAACTCGAGCAATTAATGCGCTGGGTAGCATTAAAGCGACCATACAAACGATAAAACTCCCAATATTTAATAAAAGAACTGAATCTATAGTCAATTCCATAGGCACTTTATCTAGATAATAAACCTCGGGATTTAATTTAATAATACCTGTATACTTTTGGATCATATAGATACCCAAGCCTAATAGATTACCAATAAGCATTCCACTTCCAACTAAATAGGCAGCTTGAATTAAAAAGATGCTTCGAAGTTGTCCATTATTACTACCCATTGCCTTCATTAATCCAATGAAATTTGAACGAATAATAATTAAAACCAAAAGGGCAGAGCCCATATTGATGATTCCAATCAATATCATTAATACCAGTATAATGATCACATTGATGTCTAAAAAAGCTAGCCAATTAAATAAATCTTGCTCTAAATCGAAAATACTTACCACTTTAACTAATTCGTTATGCTCATTTGGGATAAGTTTTAACTGTTTTCTTAATGATCCGTATGTATTAACCATTTCATACCAATCCGAAGTATGTATTTCATATCCCGATAAGTACTCTTCTGAGGTACCATTTCCTGCAATTATTTTAACCTCATAAATTCGTGTTTCGAACGAATTGATTGGATAATGAAACCGATAATGAAGTCCTGATTCATCTAATATTTCTTTAAATGGTTGAATGAATTTTCCAGAATTATTTTGATTCGTTTTAACATAGTGAATATTAATTTGATGAGAATCGATGAGTTGCTCTTTGTTATTGCTTTGCGATTCAAATAGTTTTAACTGCAAGGTTGTATCTAAAATGTTAGTAGGTAAATACTGCCCATTAAATGAACTTTTTCCATGACCCCAATCGAAACTAATTTTTTCAGGATTTCCTTGAATATTAAATGTGACTACAAATTGGTTATTAACCAAGGAATCCAAAAGATCAAGCTGGCCACTAATACCCCAATCATTCAATTTCTGAGTAATACGAATATCACAGATCGCCAATTTTTCATCGTAATCTTCAAATCCTGTATCGTAAATGCCTACAATTTTAAACTTTCTAGAAATAGGAGTTTCTTTGACAAAAAATGCCGAGATCTCATCATTCAGCTTAAGATTTAGTTTTTTGCAAATCCTAGCAGAAATTAAAATTTCAGATGAAGGAAAAGCGCCTGAATAACTCGGAATTTTACCTTCAAGTAAATGTTCCTTGATAAAAGTAAAGTTATATGATTTATCTATGCCTTTAAATACTAATCCAACGACATCAGAACGTTTTCCTTGGGCTTGAATTAACCCTGGTTTGTAAGCTACACGATTAAATCCTTGAACATCATCTGTTGAATTCAGTATGCTTTCAACTTTACTTGAGGAATGGATTGGGTCGGATTCGTAGAAATCAGCATTGTTTTCATTTTGAATAAAAAGAGGCGCTGTAAAGCCGGTAACTTTTCTACGGATTTCATTTTGAAAACCATTAACAACAGCTATAGTGAGTAGGTTAACAACAATGGATAGTGAAATACTTATTACCGCTATACGCAAAATCGGACGGGAAACTTTTATACCTTGCGAGCGATTCGGGAGAATCCGTTTTGCAATGAATATTTCTACTGACACTTTTTTTATTTTGCTTGGTCAAAAATACGCTAATCTATTGGGTAGTCGGCATCGTTCACGAAAATATCCTTGGTTATTCCGTCTATTTACCATACTGATGATTGGTTGGCTTCTTAATGCCTCTGGAATTTCTGGAAAGTCAGTTACCAAACCCATAAACCCTGGAGCTGAACGTATGGGCTTATATTTGGATAGTTTAAAGGGAAAACGCATTGCGGTTGTAGCTAATCAAACATCATTAATTAAAGGAGTGCACCTTGTTGACACTTTAATTTGTGAAGGTATAAATATTATAAAAATTTTCGCACCTGAGCATGGTTTTAGGGGGGAAGGTGACGCTGGAGAACACATCCACAGTTCAAATGATGAACGCACTGGGATTCCAGTGATTTCGTTATATGGTAATCACAAGAAACCTACCGATTTCGATATGCTGGATGTAGACATAGTTATTTTTGATATTCAGGATGTTGGAGTTAGATTTTATACTTATTTATCTACGCTGCATTATGTTATGGAATCATGTGCGGAAAACAATAAACGATTAATTATTCTAGATCGCCCAAATCCAAATGCGCATTACGTTGATGGGCCAATCTTGGAACCTGATTTTAAGTCCTTTGTTGGAATGCATCCGGTCCCTATGGTGTATGGCATGAGCATCGGTGAATATGCCAAAATGATCAACGGAGAGTATTGGCTGAATGATTCTATCCAATGTCAATTACAGGTCATCCCTTGTAAGAATTATTCGCACAAATCAGTATATCAACTTCCTGTTCCCCCTTCTCCTAATTTGAAATCTGATTTGGCAATAGCATTATATCCTAGTCTTTGTCTTTTTGAAGCAACTACAATTAGCATTGGAAGGGGAACTTCACGTCCTTTTGAACAATATGGCCACCCACGTTTTCCCGTTACTGGTTATTCTTTTATTCCAAAACCTCAAACGGGGGCAAAGAATCCGCCACATGTAGATCGAATCTGTCAGGGATTTGATTTGTCGAAATCAACACAAACAAGAACCTACGAACTGAACCTTTTTTATCTAACCAATGCACGTGACTTACTCGGTGACTCTGCCGTCTTTATTGATCAAAATGCATTTTTTAATCGGCTGGCTGGAACTGCAAGTTTAAAAGAACAATTATATAAAGGTTGGGGTCCAAAAGAGATAAGGGCATCTTGGAAACCTGGAATCGACCATTTCCTTACTATTCGCAAAAAGTACTTAATTTATCCTTGATTTAATTTTACTTGACTTTGCTCAACAGCTTTTTCCATTTGTTCGGCGAAAGCATCAAGTTTATCACCGATAATCGTATCATTCGCACTTAATATTCTAGCGGCTAAAATACCTGCATTTTTAGCAGCATTCAATGCAACGGTAGCAACAGGAATGCCATTAGGCATTTGAAGGATACTTAATATGCTGTCCCAACCATCAATTGAATTAGTTGACTTAATAGGCACACCAATCACGGGTAAGGAAGTTAGCGAAGCAACCATTCCTGGTAGATGCGCTGCTCCACCAGCTCCAGCAATGATTACATTAATTCCCTTGGTTTTAGCTGATTTTGCGAATGCCACCATTTTTTCGGGAGTTCTATGGGCAGAAACTATTTCAATATGAACAGGAATATCAAATCCTTTTAATGTGTCCTCAGCTTCCTTCATCACGGGGTAATCAGAAGCACTACCCATTATTATTGCTACTTTATACGTCATTGGATGCTATATTTTCTTGAGTTAAATTCTTATTTACAATGGATGGCTTTGTTGATTCTTGCTCTACAGTTGCCTCCGAAGCTTCAGGCTCTTTTATCGTTTCCTTTTGAATTACAGAATTAATCTTATCTCCTTCGTAATGTATGGTATTTCCGATTTCAGAAAATACCTGATCCATGGGCTTTAACAATTCTTCTTCAGGTTTCTGAAGAATTTGTTCGATGTTTAAATCTTTTTTAATATCAACACCAGACTTTCGTATTTCATTTTTAATTTCTTCAGAGGCATTACGAATAGAAAACAATGCCCTTCCTAATGTTTTCGCAATACCCGGAATACTCTTTGGACCAAAAAAAATAAGTACTACAAGAATAATAACTAGTACTTCATAGCCATCTACATCATTAAAAAGTAACGGTAACGTATTCATACCGTGCAAAGTTACGACATTTTACTTCGTTTGTATTTTTTCAACCACTTTAAGAATGAACCATTCCGGAATGAATGGTGAAAGATACTTGATTAGGATTCTGAAACCAAAATCACTTATTATTATTGTCTTTCCTTTGATCATGGCCTTATAACCTTTAAGTGCAGTGGTATAAGCATCGGCACCATTTTCGAACATTTTTGAATTTCCCATACCTGCTACAAATTCGAACTCAGTTTTTACGGGCCCTGGACATAATGCAGTAACACTAACATTCGTGTTTCGTAATTCATAATTGGTTGCTTTTGTTAGGGAAACAACAAATGCTTTAGTTGCAAAATAAGTTGCTTGTAAAGGCCCCGGAATAAATCCAGCGGTACTCGCTGTATGTAATATTTTACCTTCATTTTTTTTAATCATTTCTGGAAGAAAACCATGCGTTAACATGTTCAATGCTTGTACATTAACAGTGATCATTTGTTGGTCATCTGATGCCAAACGATCAGCGAAGTTGCCCCAACCACCAAAACCTGCATTGTTGAATAAAAAATTAATAAAAATCCCAGTTGATTTGATAGATTCAATCAATTGTGCTACCTCCTCCAAATTACTCAAATCTGCGCCAAAAACATGCGCTTCAATGGAATATTTTTCTCTAAGTTCATTTGCTAGAGTATTCAATGCGTCAAGTCTACGAGCCACCAAAATAACGTTGTTTCCGCGGGAAGCATGTATTCGCGCAAGTTCTTTACCTATACCACTAGATGCTCCTGTAATCAATCCTGCTTTAACCATTGTGAAATAATATTATCGAAATAAATGTACGAAGTAGTATGTATTATTTTGCAATAAATCAGTTAATATTATGGTATATACTCCTTCAGTTACTTCCATCCCGTTTCGATCTGTTCCGTCCCAATTATTTAAATAATTTTCAGAAAAGTAAACTATATTTCCCCAACGATTGAGAATAGTAATTGTTGTATTCGGTTTAAGAGATTGGATGTATAGTTCATCATTTATTTGATCTCCATTAGGGCTAAATACATTTGGAACCTGTATTTGATCGTATACCGTTATAAAAACACTCGTAGTATCCACGCAACCTTCGTTGTTAGTTACTATTAATGTCACGAGAAAAGTCCCTGCGGTATAACTGTAATTCCAAGGTGATGGTTGGTTTACTGAAATTCCAGCGTTAATCCATTGTTCTGTGGTATAATTTGTTGAGGTGTTGCTAAATGTAATAGTATCACCAACATTAGGAATTATAGGTGAATAGGTAAACGAAGCAATGGGATAATTAGGTGAACTTAAGGTATAAAGCGCGGATGTATCGCTACATCCATTAGCATCTGTTACAAAAAGAATGTAGCTTCCTGCATTCAAATTCTGTAAATTCAAACTATTTATATTTCCGGGTTGCCAAGTATAAGTATATGAATTTGTTCCACCCGATACAGTTATTCCAGAAATGCTTCCATTTACCAGACAAGTAGGATTTACTGTCATTACCTGTGCTTCATCCAAATTAATAGGAGTTAAAGCAGGAACGAAAAAATTCATAGAAGATATACAATTGTTTGCATCTGAAACGGTAAGGGTGTATAATCCTGTTCCGACGCTAATATTATCAGCTGTATTAATTGAATTGCTCCAACTGAATTGGTTTCCAACAGCACTGCTTATTCCTTCAATAGATCCAGGCTCTCCATTACAACCAACTGGTGTGATTTGGAGTAGTGACGTATCAATCAACGGCCCACCTATAGAGTTAACAATAACTCCAGTTATACTGTCTATGCATCCCGCATCATCGTACACAACCAAGCTATACGTACCCGCTGATAATCCTACAGGTAGGTTAAGGGTGTTTTGCTGGTTTGACCAGAGATAGGTGAGCGGGGCAGAACCTCCTGTGACGTTTATTCCTGAAATCCCTCCGTTATTTTGTCCGCAAAGTTCATCTAACACTTGCATTAATGTGGTATCAATTAATAGTGGGGTAGCTGTTTGTATAGTTAGAGGCCCAAGGGTATCCGTACAGTTATTTTGATCTGTAACAATAAGCGTATATTGTCCTGCAGCTACATTATTCAAATTTGCGGAATTAATATTCCCTGGAATCCATAGATAATTGAGACCATTTCCGCTAACAGTAATTCCGCTAATTCCACCATCTTGTTGACCACAATTTTCAAGTACATAGTTGATTTGACTGGAATCGATTGTAGGACCATTTATAAAAGGAACAGTAAGCGCATTTGACACCGCAATACACCCATTACCATCGGTTACCGTAAGGGTATAGGTGCCGCCTACTAAACCTGAAGGATTTATTGCCGTACCTCCATTGTTGCTCCAAGAATAGGTTAAATTATTTCCTGTTGTGGTAATTCCGCTGATACTTCCAAGGGATCCATCACACGATTGCGGGTTAATAACCGCATTAACTGTGTTAATACTTGGTCCATTACTTCCTAAAATTGTGAATGGGGAAGAGGTACTTGAGCAACCTGCAGCATCAAATACGGTTAGGGTATAGGTTCCTGCCGAAGCATTCGTCAGATTTATCGAGTTTCCTCCATTGTTAGACCATGAATATGTGTAGGGTTGTGCTCCTCCGCTTACGCTTAGCCCATTTATGGAGCCAGGAACCAAGCACGTTGCGTTCGTGATGTTAGGTATTCCATTGATTAATGGAGGGGATCCAACGACTACCGAAACAGGTTTTCGAAAAGTTCCAGGACACAAGCTTATATAATACGTAGTCGTAGAATTTAATACGGGGGTAGTGAAATTATTACCTGTACCTACCACCGTATTTCCAAAAGGTGTGGTATACCATGTCAATGTTCCTGCAGGTGGATTCCCGATAGTTGAAGCACTAAGTGTAACAGAACCAGGGCCACACAAGGTATCATTCGCTGCAAGGATATCGTAAAATGAAGTATTTGTTGTAAAAATTCCACTTGCACCGCCTGTAGCTCCATTCGGAGGAAAATTCGGAACAAATGCCGAATTCGTAATACCCGAAATGCCTCCATTTACCTGCATGGTTGGTGACCCTAACGAAATGTTGATGTATCCTCCACCGCCTCCGCCACCAGGTCCATCAGCTTCCATGGTTGGTGAAGAAGCAAAAACACCAAAAGAGATTACTTGATTACCGCCATTTCCACCATTGGCTTGAATACTAATGGTATTAGGTATTGAGGTAGCATTTGAAATATAAATGCTGCCACCCCCACCTGCGCCACCCGCTCCGTCATTGCCGTATTTTTGAGTTGATGCTTGAATAGCGGTTTGACCGTTCGGATTTGCATTTACTCCGTTAGCACCATTTGCTTCTATTGTTCCATTACCTGAAATGTTGCCATATGCTTGGATGTAAGCAATGCCACCACCTCGACCCCCATTACCACCTTGTGAGTTATTTTGATCTCCTGCGCCTCCTCCTCCTCCTGCAAATAGACGAGTATTATCTTGCGTCAAGGGGTGTCCACCCAAACCACCTTCTTTTCTCCTGTAATCACCTCCCCATGCGGTGCTGTTTGGACCAACAATATTCTCATTTTGGTTTACTGTGGCACCGGAATATCCACCTCTTCCTCCACCTGGACTAATTGAACCTCCCATACCAGCAATTTCTAAATTCCAATTCACATTATAAGTAGGATCGGGAATACCTTTTCCTGTATAGGTTTGAGCCACATTTCCCACATTACTTCCGCCTCCTCCTCCGGCATTGTGGTTGTTTCCACCACCACCACCATTTGCAGGAGCACCTTTACAATATCTGGAATAGATAAAATCATATTCTGTATAAAACCCTGCAATACTCTCACCTTTTTCAGCGCCTTGAGTGGCTACGTGCGAAGCACAAAATCCAATATCATTTACATTACCTGGTGGACTTCCTAAGGTTTGGTCCTCGGTAACTCCACCTCTGAAACCATAGCCGCTTGCTGAAATTTTAGCACTTGAATTTATATTTAAGTTGTTATCGACTTCTACCGCAACAACACCGCCTGTATTACCATTCCATAAACTAGGTACAATTGACGAATTTGCATTCAAAGTTAGGTTAATGAACCGTGGAATTCGAACAACTTGAACATGACCGGAAATTGAATAGTTATTAATAAGTGGACACATTAAGCTAATTGTGTTTCCACCTGAAACGGATTTAACTTCTGCCAATTCGAATTTTCCTGAATTATTGTAATTAATGATTTCACCCCATAATGGAATATTTTGATTCCAATCATTAATATGTCCTTGTGGCGTAGTATAAGGACCCCAAAATTGTCCGTTAGAAGAAACGTATTCACTGGCAGGATAGGTGTCTACATTTAGTGTTGCCCCTTGCATCTGAATAATCATAATTAAATCACCTGGAGTTAATACACCTTGAAAAAATCCTCCGACTAAAGCATTTGAAGCAACGGTGATTAATGTTTGACCAGCTGATGCATTTGCATTTAGAACCGTGTAGCTATTGACTAAGGAATTTAATGAATTAACGGTATATGACCCATCCTTTCCACGTTGGGCATGTGACTGTGATGACAAAAATAAAATTAAGAAAAATAATAAAAGTTGTTTCATAACTTGGAGCAGTCATAGGACGTTCTTATTATAGATTTAGTTGTATCATTCGTGAGGGAATTTTAAATCTAGCTTTGTAAGTCCGTGTTCACAAAAATAGTAACCAATTTCTTTCTTTTTTTCAAAAATAAGTCGACTTTGTGTAATGTCTTCTTCACGTTCCGGCCGTTCATGATATAAATGGTATTGAATTGCCTTCCATCGCAAGTTAGCTGATCGCATTCCCATCATCGATGCACGGTACTCAATGTCCGTATCTTCTCCGTAGCCGGGGAGGATATAGTCCATGTCAAAACCATTCAAGGCCAATAAATCATCTTTATGCCAGCCCATATTGCAACCAAGCAGCCGCACAGCTTTATTTTTTTGCAAAGGGGCTCCAGGAAGGTAAATTCCTTCTTCAACGCGTTTAGTTTTATTTAATAGAAATTGAAAAAGACTTAATGTCTCAATGCCTTGGTTTCGGATTCGATTCGAAGATGTAGGGTCTAAATCTAATCGTCGTCCTGCGGTAAAAACACCCGGAGTAATATACTGTCGATGCGCAGCTATGAATTTTGGGTGCAAGATGCAATCTCCGTCTATAAATACGAGCATATCGTATTCTGCCGCCAATATAGCTTTATTTAGGATTCTATTCTTGTTGAATCCCGTGTCCTCTTGATCAATATGTGTTATTCTTATCTTTTTTTTATATGCTTCAATTACGTTAAGAATGGTAGGGTCTATGGCGTCATGGGCTAATATGACATGGCTCGGGGGTAAGGATTGCTTTAATACCGAATCCAATACCCTAGTCAATGCTTGATAGTCTTTGTATACCGTAATGATTAAGGTGATGGCCATTAGCTCAAAAATAAGCAATTAACCCATCAGTTTAAAAATGATTTCAGCGACAGCAGGACAAATACGGGTATTTTTCTCTGTTAAGTTTAAAATTTGGTGCATGTGTTTTCGATTCGTGTGGGGATATTCACGACAAGCCAATGGACGGTGCTCATAAATGCTGCATTTATTATCTTGACCTAAAAAAAGACATGGAGCTTGCTTTAATACGTAGTCTTGTTCTTCGTCCATTCTAAGGTATTGATCAACAAAATTAGCTTCTTTCATTTTTAAATGCTTTGCAATGCGACGAATATCAGCATCCCTAAAAATAGGCGAGGTGGTGCTGCAGCAATTTGCGCATGTTAAACAATCAATCGTTGCAAATACAGCGTTATGAGCAGCGTGAAATTGCTCATCTAATTTTTTATTTCGTTTCGCTTTCCTTAAAAAGACTTGAATTTCCTTTTTCGAATCGTTGCTCTTAGTTATGAGATTAATAAGTCGCTGGTCTTTCATGTTATTGGTCGTAAATGCGAGCGCCAATAATGTCGTTAAACGCACTATGAATGGGTTCCCATAGTTCAATTATATTGCCTTCGGGATCGCTTAGGTGCGCAAATCTTCCATAGGGTTGTTCCTCCATTTTAATGATATCTATTCCTTTGTTTTTCAGTGATTCTATGAATTCCAATAAATTGTTCACGCGATAGTTAATCATATACTGTCTAGCAGTAGGTTGGAATCGAGTTGAATCTTTAGGTAAAATACTCCATTGGAGATAGGTTGGACCGTTTTCCATTGTTGAACCGATGAATACGGTGCCATATGCATCCAAGGATAATCCTAAAATTTCTTCATACCACTTATACAGTATTTTTGGATTCTCGCTGGCTAAAAATATCCCTCCAATTCCAACGACTTCAGCATTACGGACTTTGTCTAATGATTCTCCGAATTGAATTAAATATCCATTTAGGTCTCGTATCGCAAATTCACGCATTCCGTAGGGAAAATCTTCGATTGGGAAATCAATTGTAGCCCATGTGTTCACTTTATCCCACAAGGCATTTGCGTTGCTTACTTCAATATAGATAGACCCTGTAAATTGGGCCTGCTTAAATGCATGGTGTGTATT
>Ga0222714_10006759_pt1 | contig 10641 bp, 12 predicted proteins | sample C33_3DmetaG_FD_165048 | JGI IMG/M metagenome (GOLD analysis project Ga0222714, IMG submission 165048) | Estuarine water microbial communities from San Francisco Bay, California, United States - C33_3D | ecosystem: Environmental > Aquatic > Marine > Unclassified | place: USA: California... | reverse complement strand
TTGTAACAGATAAAACTTTATAAATATAACTTCCTTGATTAGAAGTTATTTTAATATCATCACCTGCTGCAAAGTCTGTAGTAAAAGTAGTACCAGAACCAGTTACTGTAGGTGAACCTGAACTAATAGAAACTGTTCCTGCACCTTGTGTAAAAGTATCTTTATTTATTTGAACATAAGAAGTTCCTGTAGTACTAAAATATAAATTAGTACCTTGAGCAACAACTACACCATCAGCATAATTTTTTATACCATGAATAGTATCAGTTGATAATCCACTAGGAATTACTGAACTAACTCCACCCCATTTTTGATAACCACTTATTCTTCTGTAGCCACCAGTTGTAGCTGATTCAAAATTTTGTAAAACAGTTGCAGAACCAGGAGTTCTAAATAAAGCATGAGAACTTGAAATTAAATCCAAGCCACCCTGTACTGTAATTGAAGCTCCCTGCGTTGGCATAGTTTATCCTTAATATAAATAAGTGAATCTAACATCTGACATATACTCTGGTTGAGGAGAGTTTAATTGGTCAGCCATATTCTGTAATCCTTTTTTATATTCATCTAAAGCTAATTGTGATTGTGCAATATTATCTTTAAATTGATAAATATAATATCTAGCTCTTGCTAGTAAAACTGGTTTGTATTGTTCTGGAAATAATACTACATCAGTATCATTTGATAATTCAGTTGGTCTATTATAAGCAAAGAAATATATTCTATATACACCATCTGGTATAGGAGATAAACCAAATCTTCTACCATCTGAACTTCTAATAACTCTTACTGGTGTTGAATAACTTTGTGAGTTAGCTTTGTTTGCTTCTTCACCTTGAGCATAAGTATTTCTCCAAGCTGATAAAGTTGTAAATGCTAATTTGTTAATTGTATAAGGTGAAGTTTTTCCTGCTACACCTTCTTCTGTTAAAGTAAAACCATCCCAGTTAATAGAATCATAATCTGAATCTACACCACTTGAACCAGGTTTTAATAAATACCATCTTGTTCCTGCTACAGTTTCAACATAAGTATTTCCATAATATTCATTTTGAGGAGCTGCAGTAGATAACCAAGACCATTCATCAACTGCATCTACAATATCAAAGTAAGCTCTGTTTACACAGTTAGCTACAAATTTTTGTACACCTAATGCTCCTGATACTGTTGTTAATTCTGGTTCATTAATTTCAACCAGTAATTCATTTGTCATTGATAAATAAGTTTTAGCCATATATTAACAGTTCCATGCTCTTAGTGATTTATTAATTCTTGAATTAGGGTCTCTAGCAGTTTTAGCTGAAGTTAATTTCTTTTTCATTCCCTTCATCCTTGCACAAAAACTAGCTCTTCTTTTATTACCAACAACTTTACTTGGTGCTTTTAAATTTCTTTTCTTACCAGTTTTTGTTCTGCCTTTATTATAAGATGCTCTACCTTTTGCGTTTAAACCCCCTTCAGGATTTTTTCCTTCTTTACGAGTCCAAGCAGGTGAAGACATTATTCCCATATTAAATTACTTTTTCTTTTTAGACATGATGCCACCATACATCATTTTCTTTTTAGCATCAGCAGTATGAACTTTACCACCATGTTTATATTTAGTTTTAGTTGATGCTTTTTTAGTAGACATTGTTTTTTTCATGTTCATGATTGAATTCCTTTATTATATTAAATTAAAAGATAGGGGATATTTCTACCCCCTACCTATTTTATAACTATTTGTTGTAGTTAGTATTAGTCTGCAACATAGATTATTTTACCTACGATTTCAGGTCTTAATACTTTTCTACCCCATACCATTAGTCCTCTAACGATATCAGAGAATGTACCTGTATCTCTAATAGTTTCAACTTTGTTCATTGCACTTGCAGCAGATGTTGCTGAAATGTGACCGAATAAAGCTTCAGGTGCAGTTGCTGAACCAGCAGGTGATGCACCAGATAAGTCATTAGTTGGTAAGTTATTAGATTTGTACATTTGGAAACCTCTTAGTAATCCAGATGCTACTAAACCATTTCTGATTGAACCTTGACCAGCATTGAAATCTACTGATAAAAGTTTAGAAGATGTGTTAGCTAGTTCGTTGTACCATTCAGGTGCAGCGACAAACCATCTACCTTCTTCAGGTGCATTAGCTTCATCTAATTCCTTAGCAGCCAATGACATTTGGTTTAATGGGTCAACTTCACCACTACCGAAACCGATATCAATCGGAACAGAAGTAGTTCCCATTCCTGTAGTTACAGTTGCACCTGCAGAAATAGCTGCTAGGATGTTTGCATCCATTGCATCTCTTAAAGCATATGCAGCATTGTCTGAAGCTACAGCTTGGAAGTTAACGTGAGAGAATCTCTTCTCTAAGTCATCAATCTTAAATGAAAAAGATTTAGCTTGGTCAATAGTAAGAACAAGTTCTTGGTCAGTTAAGTTAGTTGCAGTTACAGCTAGACCTCTAGTGTAGTCAGCAACTGAGATTTGAGGTTCTTTGATGATGTTTACTGTATCACCAAAGCTTGATATTTCGCCCATATAGTCTGTGTTACAGATTGCTTCTGCAACAGCAGCTTTTCTTAGAGCTATTTGTACTTTCTTTGAATAGATTTCAGGTATAAAGAAACCATTTGTTTGACCTGCAACACCTAATCCAAAGTTATAAGTTGAACCACCAGCAAATTTTGCCATAGTTTTACTCCTTTAGTTTATTGGTTAATAAAAAAATAAGCAGAATTAATCTATAATTCTACCTTCTCTTTGAGCTTTTACAATATCTTTTTCATATCGTATAAACTCTTCATCTGATAGTTTTAAAATATCAGACCTTTTGAAGAAAGGTTCTTTAGAGTCAGGTATCTGAGCTTGTTCATTAGTTTTAACTAATAAGTCAGCACCTTCATTCTTCAGTTTTTTCTTCTCAGTTTTTTTATCAAATCCAAGTCCTCGGTCCTTCTTATACAGGTCGATTGCTCTTGCAGCTAAAGCTCCATTAGAATTATTTTCATATATCCATTTTTTAATTTCCATTGGTTGAACATCAGCCCAATCATGAAAATCATCTGACTCTTTTATTTGTTCAAAGTCTGGATGATATTTTGAAAGTTCAAGTTCAGCTTCTCTTTGTTGTAAAGTAGTATTAGCTTTCTTTAAACTCTCTAACTCTTCTTGTAAACTTTTAACCTCGTTTTGAGATTGCAAGTGAGATACAGTTTCCACAACTCCATATATATCAGGGTAATCATTTTTAAAAGCATCTAGCTCTTCTTTAGATTTTGGTGGTGTGTACTTAGGTCTATTCTCTTGAAGTTGTACTTTAAGTTCCTGTTCCTTACTACTCCATTCACCAAGTTTCCTGTCATAATATCGTTTAAGGTCGTCATATCTTTTTTTGTAATCAACTTTTGTATAAGGGTTAGATTCTACATTTAATGCAGAGTCTTGAACCTTATCCATAGTTGCTGAAGTATCTTCAGTATTATCTTCTGGGTTGCTATTAGCAGTAGCAGTTGATAAACTTCTGTTACCATCAGGGTTTGGCACAAACAAACCAGTATCAGCAGATGTTCTTTCTTGTGGCATTACATTATCTGTGTGCCAAGATTTTTTTCTGTTGTATGGGTTTGCTTCGGCTTCTTGTCTTCCTTCTTCGTTTTTACTCATGTTGTCCTCCTTTAGGGCTTCTTAACTGAAGGTAGCTAAGGCAGGTGTTTTTGTTTAAAACGAAACTACAAGGGCTTATAATAAAAATTACTATAAGGTAGCTTGTCTATTCATAGAGTTACCTTTCTCTATAAATTCTTTATACTATCTCTTCTGGTTCTTCTTGAGATTTAATTCCAGCATCATAAGCTTCTTCAGCTTGTTTCATCATCTTTCTTAATTTGTCTACACCAATGTTCTTAACTGCTTTTGCTGTAAATACAAATTCACCATCTGATAATAGTGCTGGGATAGAGTCTGAAGTACCTGTTCCAGGTCCTGTCACTTCTCCATCTTCTGTAAATTCTGTTGCGACTAATTTAGGAATAATAGATTCTAGTTCTGGATGCATTTCTACTGCATCATCTAAAACTTTTTCTTCTTCTTCTGATAAAGCTGAAGTATCAATGATTGCATCCATACTTTCTAATTCTTCATCAGATATATCTTCTTCATCATCCATAGGCATTTCTTCTTCCATACCCATAGGTTGTAATAAAGATTCGTTTTCTTCTGCTTCCATTTCTTCCATAACTGGCATCTCTTCTTCAGGTGCTTCATCTTCAACAATATCACCTTCAGCATATGCTTGATAGTCTGGTCGTTGGTCGTACTTACCTTTTTCTACACCTACCATTCCACCTAAAGCCATTTTAGGTTTAACATTTTTAGATGCTTTGTAAGATTCTAATTCTTGTTCTTGAGCTTCTGTTAATTCTAAACCTGAATCTTTCATAGCTTCAAGTTTTTCCATCTTTCTCATTTCAATAACTTCTCTAGTAGATAAATCACCATCAACAAATTTAACTCGGTCCATTATTCCACCTTGATTAAATCTTGTTCTAGTTTTATCTAGAACTCTAGAAGGTAATCCTTTTCTAGCTGACATAGGAGTATTAACATCATATGGTGTAATACCATCTGATTCTTCATCTTGTTTTGCAATATAAGGTGGCATAGACATTAGTCCACCTGTAGCCATTTTTTTCGCTTTAATCTTTTTCATTTATACTCCTTGCTTAATTATAACAATATTAACTATATAAGTCAACACTAATATTATTTTACTATCTCTCTAACATTATTGGGCAGGTTCTTCAACTTGTCCAGTAAATTCCATCTCCCCTGGCATTGGTGTATTACCAGGTCCGATTGGGCTTTCGCCATTTCCAGGGCTGTTTGCTCCTGAAGCTTGTGGAGGTATTCCTCCATTGTTACCCATTGCTCCGAGTTCACCAGGGATAGGAGCTTGTGGGCTAGTTCCTTTGTTAGCATTTTGTTGTCCTATTATTTTTGCATAGATTTCTGCTTCATCTTTTGTATTTAAAATTTCTGCTGGGTCTAAATCTAAAGAGAAAGCTAATTCTTTTATTACTTCTGACATTCTAACAAAAGGTGCAATAGCAGGATTCTGCACAGTTTGTAAGAACATAGTTAATCTTTGACTTCTAACTTCTTTCTTCATTAAAGAAGAACTACCTGTTGCTCTGATTTCTAAATCACCTTCAATAGGTAAGTCACCTTCATAGAATTGCATATTCCATTGGAACATTGCTTCACCTAAAGGTTTAATTAGTTGGTCATCAATATTTTTAATTACTGTTTTAATGTTTAGTGATGCTGCACCCATCAACATTGACATCCCTGATGCTGTTCTTGTCATTGATTGAACACCAGTTTGTCCATGTGAGTAAGATGGTAAACCAGTAGATTCATCTGCTAGTTGTCTAAACTTATCAAACATCTGCATATTTTCTACTGCAGTATTTGGAAACTTTAATCCATAGATTGATTGACCAGGTACACCAGCTTGTCTTTTAAAAATCTTACCAGGAAATACTTCCATAGTTTGATTAGAAGCTAATGCTGATTCATCAACATCAAATACTAAGTTACCAGCTAATGCTAAGTTATCAATTGCCATTCTTGCATGACCATTCATAATCTGTTGTGCATCATCCATGTTTTCTGGAACACCAATACCAAAAAATGTATATGGATTTTTTTCATATACAAAAGCTTGATAAGGAGTTCTAAAAGGTTTAAATGGATTCTCAACAATTCTAATTACTTTGTCTCTAACCATCCAAACATTAACTTGAACTTCTTGAGTATCATCTATAGACTCATCTATATCTAATCCTTCTTCTCTAGCACTTAATGCATCTATTGTTCCCCAGTATTCTAATACTTCAAATCTATTATTTTCAATATCAGGATACTGACTTTTTTCTAAATCAATATCTGTTTCCCAAGATTTTTTATTATACTTAGCACCCATCTTTAAACATTCAATGATTGCATCTTTTCTAAAGTAAGGTCTGTTTGCTAAATCTAAAAATTGATTTCTATTTAATCTGTGTCTTTGAATTACAAATTCTGCTTCATCCATTGTTCTAGCATTAGGGTCTGGATAAAAATCCCATACACTTACAAATTCCATCTTAGGAACTTTAACAGTTATAGGTGTATACTCTCTACCATTTCCAGTATTAGTATACTTGTGTAAAGTTTTGTTATAAGTAAATGGTCCTTTGATAATTCCTGTTCCTAATAAACAAGCTTCAAAGATTGCGTTTCTTAATTCAACACTTCCATTTGATTCATCAATTTGGTCTAAGATTAATTTCTCTAATCTTCTTGCTGCAATTTGTGCAGGTTTAATTTGTGGCATCTCAGGACTTGGAGCTGGACCTTCACTTAAATTTGCATCTTCATATTCTTCTTTAAGTCCACCTAAGAAATGAGATTCTAAAGAACGAAAGGTTGCACCAGGAGCTAAGTCATTACCATCACCAGGAAAACCTAAACCACCATTTGGTTGTGGTGGTAAATTTATTTGTGAACCAGGAACATAATCCATGTTACCTTCAATACCAGGAATAGGTTCTTCATTTTCATTTAAACCCATTTGTTCTTTTAATGGATTAAGATGAGCATACTCTGCTATACCTTCAGGTACTCTTGTTTCTTGAATAGTTAATGGAAATTTATTTGCACCGAATAGTACATCTATCAATTGACCATATGCTGCTAGTACTTTTGTCTTAGTAACTTTAACAAAGACTCTAGATTTCTCATGGTCTCTAAAAGCTACATTCTTAAAATATCTTCCTCGATAATTATGGAAAGCTTGTAGCCATCTATCTTCATCATCTTCTCTTGTAGTTTCACATTGTTGAAATCTTGAATTAATTTTTCCAACAAGAGCAGAAATTTTTTCTTCCTCAGCTTCTGGTTGAACTGGGTTTAAGTTCTCTTTAATCTGGTCGTAGGTAGCCATATATAATTCCTTAAATTATTTGTGCAGTAATATAATAATACACTTATTATTAGACCTTGTCAACTATTTTTTTAATTTCTACGATTACACTATTAGGTATAATTGTGCTGTTACCAATTTCTTCTATTGTTCCTGAATCTTCATCTGACAAAGAATAGTCTCCAAATATTCTAGTCACTCCATTACTCTGAGTTATTAAATGTCCTTTAGTTACACATATAGGTAGTTTTGCTTTCTTACATCCTTCAATAGATTGCCATGAGCTATCCGAGCAAATATCAAGCCAGTATACAGCTACTAAAGGATATCTATCTATTTCTCGTTTAGCTTTGGGATTTAATTTAATTTTTCTTTTAACCATTATTTTTCTTTTCCTCCCTAGCTTTTGTTGCTTTATTAAATCCTTTAGTTGCTTTACCATAAGGTTTAAATTCTTCTTTACCATTTACACTTGTACTTTTACACCAATCAGTAAACTGGTCTTTCATACCACCACCATCAGCATATTTAAATATATTAATCTTAAATACTTGTTGTATATTATCTTGTTTTAAGTATTCTACTAATTCATCATATGACATTATCTCATCATATTCTTCATTTGTTTTTTTGTTTTTAAATGTATATACAGGCATATTAGTATCCAAAAGTTGGGTCAGAAGGTGTCCATCTCTTCTTGTTAGTCATTTCTTCCCATACTGATGTAGTTCTAGGTCTAGACATAATTAAATATCTAAGAGCATCATACGCATGGTCTGAAGCTTTAGTGTCTACATCTTCTGGTCTATTAGGGTCAATTGGTATTGATTGTATTTCCCTAATTAGATTAGGGCAAGATTTAAATATCTGGAGTTTGGGTCGACCATTGTCGTTTAATTTTAATCTCTCATGTATTTGTATCTTACCCTGAATTCTGTTCTTATCAGCTCTTCTAAGCTTATGTCCTGCAATAGTTAGTACTTCCCCTACTGTTGGACCTGAAGCACCTGTCCTAGACCATGCTGCTGTGTCTAACACCCCTGAAACAGATAGTCTATCCTCTTTCTCAAATTCAAATATTCTTTTAGCTAGGTCTTCACCTGTTAAACCTTTTTCATATAGTTCTCTATAAATAATTAATGTTTCATCTGAAGGGTCTACTGCTCCCCAGACAACTGCAGATTCTGCTGCATAACCATAGTCAATTCCTTTTACTCTAACCCAATGTTTAGGTAATTCAAATGGGTCAATGCAATGTGTATCATAATCAAATTCTGTAAAGGCTGCACCTTCGGCAACATCCCAGTTACCATCTAGTAATTGTTTCCTTTGTATTGCAGGTAATGATTGTAACATCTGTTCATACTTACCATCATCAGATAGATATGGGTTATCTTCTAATCTAGCTGGTATAAACTTTCTTGTTATCTTATCCTGTCCAACAAAAGATTCATTAGGAGGACTTGGGTCTAGATACCTTTTTTTGACCCAATTACCTCCAACTCCACCTGGGTTTGCAGTACACCGAATGTAGCATTGTATTGCATTATTAGTTGTTCTCAATCGTGATTGCAAATATTGAAGTGGGAATTCTGTAGGATACTGTGTTAGCTCGTCAATCCCTATCCAGGTATACGATTGACCTTGGTATCTATATACATCAGCATCTCTATCAAGGTAACCAAACTCCAATGAAGCTCCAGAAGGAAATCTCCAAATCTTTTCAACCTCTCTAAACCTTGCACCTTTAAAAGCTCTTGGGTACAGTTCTCTAGATTTGTCTATTAGTTCTCTTAATTCAGGCATTGACTTTCTAAGTAACAATGCTCTATGTTCTCTGATGTGCATAAATCTTAATGGGTCAACAAGCATGGCATATGATTTACCACCTCCTGCTGCTCCACCATACAGTACATCTTGTTCAGGTGCAGCTAAAAAATCTGTCTGTGGACCTGAGTTTGGTTTAAATACTATTCTTTCTTTTTCCTCTTCAAGGAGTTCTTTAACAGGGTTAGGAAGGTTATCGTACTGAGTATCTTCCATGACCGAGCCTTGCTTAGTTTCTTTGTTTGTTTCTGCATTTTGTACAATCTGTAAAGCTTCTTTTTTATCTCGAAGTCGTTTTGTTTTATTTTCTAAATTCTTTTTTAATTTAGCTATTTCTTTCTCTTTAGCCTTAACAGCTTTTCTAGAAGCTATCTTAGCTTTGTGTTCATAACCATAGTTATATTGTCGTTTTGGTTTCTCTTCACTCATTCTTATTTAACAAACTTGGTATGGATTGATTAACTGATACTGGTTTATCTTTGTCTATGATTTTCTTTAAACCCATAGCTGATAGTTTTCTACCAGTCTGGTGTTCTAATATCTCAACTGCTCCTCTTAAACTAAAAGCACCTGACTTAACACCCTCTTTCATTTCATTTAAAGCTGAGACTTCTTTGTCAACAACCTCTAATGTTTTATTATCATTACTTAACTTATATCCAAAAGGAATAGTAGAACTATTTCTCTTCATCATCTATCTCCACCTCTTCTGCATTAACATCAATTAGTTTTTCTTTTGCTGGTATAATGAATATACCTGATGCTGCTGTATGCGTAACATCTAATTTATCTCGTTTTGCAATACCTACTCTATCCAACAATGTTTGAGCTGCTGCTAACTTAGCATTGACTTGAGGGATTGGGTCATCACTTTCTAATATCTCCACTAATTTTTGACTGGCTCGTGGTGCTGACTTAGCTAGAATCTTTGTGGCGACATCTACTATCTCATCCTTTAGGGAATCTACTACATTAGATTTAGAACTGTCAGCATACCCTGCTTCTTTTAGAGCTAGGTTTATATCTCCTTTAGCAACACCACCTAGTGCTGTAAGGAAATGCTTTTGTTGGTCTGTTAGTTTTCTTTGTTTATCTGAATTGGTTGGTAGGAAGTTATTGCTCATGTTGTTATTATAACAAGTTTACAGCTAGTTGACAACATATTTTATTTATTTATTTATTTTTATGTTGACAAATGCAGAAGTAGGTGTATAATATAATTAGTGTCTCTCCAGAGGGTGAAGCACCTATACCTCTCTGGGGCAGTCCAGCAATATAGCAAGTCTCTTTATGAATCTTTGTAGCAGGGCGAGGCTATCTAGTTTACATCTAAATCTCTGTAAAATGTATAAGCAGTATATATACTACCCCACCACCCCCCTATGTCACTTATGTACCCCTTTTGTTCTCTTCTCTCAGAGGTTGTAAAATATATATAACAACTATATCTATAATTTATAATTAAATAGCTTTAAATATCTTTACAGGTTTACAGAGATAACAAGATTATCAAGCTTTATAAAATTAAAAGAAATAGCCCTCAAACAATCTTCCCAAATATCAAGTAAAACAACCCTCAATTGTATATTTCAATAACTCTTTTATCTAGCCATATCACAAGCTGAACCCAATTAATTTTTGAAACTGGGTCGACCCTTTATAGCTTTAATTCTAGCCTGTGGATAACTTCAATTATTATCTTGTATTATCTTTTTATTTGTTGCAGACCTTTTTTATAAGTTTTTAAGCATTATTTATTTCTAAAAACTTTTATAAATTCTTTTTGATTTGTTTTATTTTGGCAAGAAATATCTAATGTTCTTGCTTTGTTCCCCTGTGCATTATCGCCACACCCA
>Ga0222714_10006758_pt1 | contig 10643 bp, 8 predicted proteins | sample C33_3DmetaG_FD_165048 | JGI IMG/M metagenome (GOLD analysis project Ga0222714, IMG submission 165048) | Estuarine water microbial communities from San Francisco Bay, California, United States - C33_3D | ecosystem: Environmental > Aquatic > Marine > Unclassified | place: USA: California... | reverse complement strand
TACAGGATCAGTCTGCTGTTAACAACGAAGTTTTCACACTAAGAGATTTATTCAATACTGGTCAAGGTGCCGTGGAAATTATAAACAATGGTGGTTTCACAACATCAAATCGAACATTAACAGTCCCTTCTTCTGGATATTATAGAGTTACCGGCAATTTTGTATTTACCAACCCGTCGGATCAGCGTGTATCTATCGCAGTGCAGCCAAACGTGGGTGGCAATGATAGTGGCGAGATATTTGTGAGCGACTACATAAGAAATACAAGTAATTGTGCAACCGCAAGTACGCTCGTTTCGTCTGTGTATGAATTCACAGAAGACGACCTTGGTTTGAAATTTAGTTTTGCACAATATGGTATTGCTGACAGTGGAGACCCAAACGTCACGTCTATAGTTGGATCCGCATCATTTGTTATCGTTGAAAAGTTGTGATACGTTTGAACACCGACACTAAAAATATAGTTAACTAATAGAAACCATGTCTTACACAGGCATAGGAACGACAGGACCTAATCACCCCCTTGAAGTCGAGGGTCAGGTCTTCATCAGCAACGTGGAGCAAGGAAGTGCCACCAACCTGGTTCCATTCGAGGTCTACAGTGACTACACGGGAGTGAATGATGACACGCAATTGGCCGGTGCCAGACAGCTAAGGCTTCGAGTGACGCCATGGGCAACAACGTCAGCGAACGTCAATATGGACATGGGGATTGAAGCACGCAGCGGAAGTTACTTTTACATAAGCAATGCGGCCGTGAACACACCTCTCGGTTCCAATGCGGCATTTAGGATCATTACACAAGGAGGTGACGTAAGTATGGGAAGTAATCTTTCTGTTACAGGAAATATAACATCAAGTACACTAAACGTAGGTAGCGTCCTAGATGTTAACGAATCAAATATCATTGCGTATGCGAATGTTGGTATAGGGACCGCCATTGCAACCAAGCCTCTTCATGTCGTGGGAAACACGTGGATCACCGGAACCCTGACGACGGCTAGTATCGCCGGTGCCACATTGAATTCTCCCACTTTGGTCGATTACGTCGTTTCTGGAGGGCTTTCTGTTTCCGGAACCCTTACATCATCCACGTTAGTCGCCGAAACTATAACGTCCACCACAAGTGCTGGTAATCTTTTATACGTTAATTCATCAAAAGTCGGCATAGGAATATCATATACAGACTTTCAACTGGAACTTTCACAAAATTCGGCGGCAAAACCCGCAACTCCGGTTTGGACGATCTCTTCGGATCGTAGAATCAAGGAAGATATTGTCGATGCCGACCTGGACACTTGTCTCGAAAACGTAAAAAAATTAAAACTTCGTTATTACAAACTTAGGGATGATATCATAGAGTTGGATCCAATGTTCAAAGACTCTCATAAATTGGGCTGGATAGCACAGGAAGTCGAAGAGATCCTACCAAAATGTGTTACCACTATACCAGAACAGTACGGTCTAACAAATGTAAAAAAAATGGACGCAGACCAGATATACGTAAACATGTTTGGCGCGCTTCAAAAATTAATCAAAGAAAACGAAGAACTCCAGCTTCGTATTGAAGCTTTAGAAAACAAGTGACACGTTTGAAACTCCTTACTAAAATATAGTTAACTAATAGAAAACATGTCTTACTTGGGAATTGGCATTGATGATCCAAATCACCCCCTTGAAGTTGAGGGTCAGGTCTTCATCAGCAACGTGGAGCAAGGAAGTGCCACCAACGAGGTTCCGTTCGAGGTCTATAGTGACTACACGGGAGTGGATGACACGCAATTGGCCGGTGCCAGACAGCTAAGGCTTCGAGTGACGCCGTCGTTTTCCACTACATCTAGTAGCGTCATCATGGACATGGGGATTGAGCCAATCAGCGGAGAATACTTTTACATAAGTAACCCGGTCGTGGACACGCCTCTCGGTTCCAATGCGGCGTTTAGGATCATTACACAAGGAGGTGACGTAAGTATGGGAAATAATCTTTCTGTTACAGGAAGTATAACATCAACATCGAACAATTTAACTATCGGTAACGTCCTAGATGTTAACGAATCAAATATCATTGCGTATGCGAATGTTGGCATAGAGACTACAAACCCACAGCAGCCTCTTCACGTCGTGGGAAACACGTGGATCACTGGATCCCTGACGACGCCCAACATCGCCGGTGTCACCTTGTCTTCACCCACCTTGGTCAATCCTGAAGTTTCTGGGGAGCTTGAAATTTCCGGAACCATTACATCATCCGCGTTAGTCACCGAAACTATAACGTATTCAAATTTATTTGTCGGTAACGTTTTATACGTTAGTGCAACAAAGGTCGGTATAGGAAAAACAAATCCCATCTATCAATTGCAACTTTCGCAAGATTCGGCTGCAAAACCCACGAGTTCGGTTTGGACAGCCATTTCGGATCGTAGAATCAAGGAAGATATTGTTGATGCCGATCTGGACACTTGTCTCGAAAACGTAAAAAACCTAAAGCTTCATTATTACAAAATTAGGGATGATATTATCATGTTAAACGACTCCCATAAATTGGGTTGGATAGCACAGGAAGTCGAAGAGATCCTACCAAAATCTGTTACCACTATACCAGAACAGTACGGTCTAACAAATGTAAAAAATTTGGACGTAGACCAGATATATGTAAATATGTTTGGTGCAATACAAAAACTGATAAAAGAGAATGAAGAACTCAAGGCGGACGTTGAAGCTTTAGAAAACAAGTGACACGTTTGAATCACGTCACTAAAATATAGTTAACTAATAGAAAAACATGTCTTACACAGGCATAGGAACGTCAGAACCTAACCATCCCCTCGAGGTCAAGGGTCAGGTCTTCATCAGCAATGTGGAGCAAGGAAGCACCACCAACCTGGTTCCATTTGAGGTTTACAGTGACTACACTGGAATTACCGGCGACATCCTCGATGGTGGCAGACAGCTAAGGCTTCGGGTGACGCCACGGGCAACAACGTCAGCGAACGTCAATATGGACATGGGGATTGAGCCAACCAACGGAGATTACTTTTACATCAGCAATGCGGCCGTGAACACACCTCTCGGTTCCAATGCGGCATTTAGGATCACGCAAGCAGGCGACGTAAGTATGGGAAGTAATCTTTCTGTTACAGGAAGTATAACATCAAGTGTATTAAATGTAGGTAACGTCCTGGATGTTAACGAATCAAATATCATTGCGCATGAGAATTTTGGTATAGGGACTACAAACCCACAGCAGCCTCTTCACGTCGTGGGAGACGCTTTGATCACTGGAACCCTGACGACGCCCAACATCATCAGATCCGGAGGTTTGCCCTTTACCTTGTCTTCACCCACCTTGGTCGATCCCGTCTCTTCTGGAGTGCTTTCGATTACTGGAACCATTGCATCATCCGCGTTAGACGCCGGAACTATAACGTCCTCGAATTTATCTATCGGTGACGTTTTATATGTTGATGGAACAGAACTTACGGTACAACAATTAAGTTCTTTTCAAGAAAACACAGCAATATTAGACACAAGAGGACGTTTGTGGATTAAAGGATATAACACACAAGGTGAATTTGGTATTGGTTATACTAATCCATATCCGACCACGGCGTACGAACGTACTGCTCTAAATATTACCGATAGCATTACACGTGTCACGATGGGAAACTTACACACCATGATCATAGCAGGTGGAAAGGTTTATGGAGCCGGGTCTAACCAGTACGGACAACTTGGTATAGGTGTTACTGGTGGTATTCGAACTACCTTCACGTCGAACGCAACGCCCGTGACCGCGAGTGAGATTTCGGCCGGGAGGGACCACACCATGATCATAGCCAACGGAACGGTTTCTGGAGCCGGGGATAATTCACAAGGACAACTTGGTATAGGTGTTACTGGTGGTACTCGAACTACGTTCACTGCAAACCCAACGCCCGTGACCGCGAGTGAGATTTCGTGCGGGTGGGACCACACCATGATCATAGCCAACGGAACGGTTTCTGGAACCGGGAATAACCAGTACGGACAACTTGGAATCGGGTCCTCTGGATTTAATAATAGAAAAAATACGTTCACACAAGCACTGTCCGTAACCAATGCGAGTAAGATTGATTGTGCGATGACCTTTGGTTCCATGATCATCGTTGACGGAACGGTTTCTGGAACCGGGGAAAACACATACGGACAACTTGGTATAGGTGTTACTGGTGGTACTCGAACTACCTTCACTCAAGCACTGTCCGTGACCAACGCGAGTAAGATTTCGTGCGGGACTTTTCATTGCATGATCATAGACACCAACGGTACGGTTTCTGGAACAGGGGGTAATTCACAAGGACAACTTGGTATCGGCAGCACTAATGATAAATCTACGTTCACTGCAAACCCAACGCCCGTGACCGCGAGTGAGATTTCGTGCGGGTACGATTATTCAGTGATATCGTCTGATACAGTTTATCAAACTAATGGGTCTGGTGCATTTACGAATTCAAGTTTTGTTTATGGATTTAATTTTTTTAACAAGGTCGGTATAGGAAAAATAAATCCAGCCTATCAATTGGAACTTTCACAAAATTTGGCGGCAAAACCCAACAGCGCGTTTTGGACAGCCATTTCAGATCGTAGAATCAAGGAAGATATTGTTGATGCCGATCTGGACACTTGTCTCGAAAACGTAAAAAACCTAAAGCTTCGTTATTACAAACTTAGGGATGATATCATAGAGTTAGACCCCATGTTCAACGACTCCCATAAATTGGGTTGGATAGCTCAGGAAGTCGAAGAGATCCTACCAAAATCTGTTACCACTATACCAGAACAGTACGGTCTAACAAATGTAAAAAATTTGGACGTAGACCAGATATATGTAAATATGTTTGGTACAATTCAAAAATTGATTAAAAAGAACGAAGATTTCAGGGATCGTATTGAAGTTTTAAAGAATAATTGAGAATTTAATCAAGAATGATATATCCAACCACAACATGTCGATGGTGCAATGTTCCCCTTCAGTGGACCAGTCGGTATGATTTTATCAATTACGCCTTCAAGTACTTCCAGACCGAGAATAATATTCAGCTCGAGCGGATGTCCAGGGTGTTCTACAAGATCAGGTCGAGCGCCAGAAGGAATGTGTGCCGCGCCTGCTACAAGTTGAATCTGTCCAATATCCACCAGAGGGAGATCACGGGCAGGTGCAAAGTGATCGGACACAGGGGCGTGGACATCAGCGAGATCGTGGGGATCTTCATGTTCAAACTTTTCAATCAGTCCTGGCGCCACAAGCGCTACGTCGAGTTCATGTGGCTAAGGGAGCACACCTTCGATGCCTTTTTGGATTACCTTTGTGCCAGAGACGCGCTCTACGGAAGTGAAGTGAATTACGATGAAGTTGAATACTATTACGAAGACATGGTAAGATCACATTTTCAAGTTTCAAATCGCCACGAACCTGTGGTGGATAACGAAGACAATATAACTTCTTTTCAATTAAACGGTAGAGATACAATTATAGTAAATGCACATCCTACTGTCGAGTAATGGTACGCCATTTGAGGGAGCCAAGGGTGGGTATCCAAGTCAATTGAAGCACTTGATTCGGATGTTCATCGAGAGGAATCACACGGTCACGATGATCATATGGAGCATGTGTGGGGTCAAGCACAATGGAGTGTTAAGTTTCCGAGATATAGTAAATCACAACATACTTCCCAACGAGACGAAGGACCCATGGTCTCAGGCGCTTTTGGAACGACCCGAAGTCTCTTTCATACTTGGACCTTATGAAAAATTTCCATGTCAACTAAAAATTTCGGACATCAACGAATTCATAAAGCGTACCAACGCCGGTGCCATATTTTTTCTTCAGGACATCTTTTTGCTGGAGACCAATACACCAGAAATGATCGCATGTCCTTCCTATTTATGGTTTCCACTTCACTATGAACCCATAGATCAACCGACGGTAAATGCTCTTTCAAAGATTCAGAATATCATTTCGTTGTGTCCTTCTACTCATGAACGTATATTTAAACAGTTAAAAAGGGAAAGTCACGTGGTTCCGCATATCATAGAGTTCAGGTCAGAGCTGCCCCCAAATGAAACCAAGGATAAAATCAGGGATGATTTCAATCTGAAGGACAAATATATCGTACTAACGAATGCAGGAAATTACGAACAAAGTGGACGCAAGTCTCTGGACACGACCCTTCTTGCGTTCAAGGAGTTTCACGAGAACCACCCAGAGGCACTTTTGTGGCTTCACGTGCCAACTCTAAACCACGCTCGGGTCTACAATGTTCCAATAATGGTTGTGACGCTCGGTATTCCTCAAGATGCCATCAAAATTACAGAATCTACCTTGGATGAAACCACGCTTCAAAAGATGTACAAGTGTGCTGACGTATACCTATGTGGTTCGTGTTCGGAAGGTTTCGGTATTCCTCAGTTGGAGGCGCAATACTTTGGGTTGCCCGTGGTGACCACCAAGTTCGGTGCTATGAATGATTACTGTTGGCATGGCGTTAGTGTACCTCCTTTGCAGAAGCGTTTCAATCACATGCAAGATGCGTGGTGGGTGACGCCAAGCGTAAGTGGAACCGTGGACGCTCTCGAAAAAATTTATAGAGGCGAACTAGAGACCACAAGTGAATGGGTTCAAGAAGAGGTTCGTAAGACGTTGAATTACGAAATTGTAAAGAATCATATACTCGCTATAATTGAGAAAAAATAAACATGGGTCATATTAGAATATGGAACAGACGCCATTCAAAGCCGTGTTTACCAAGAAGACCAATTTCGTTACTCAAAGTTTCGACACAAATCCTTTAACGATTGATTATGGTGGAGAAGCTAAATTTTTTGTACCGCGACATGGAGACTTTATCACAAAGATGTACCTACTTATTGATTACGAAAGTGTAATAAGTTCTAAAATAAATCATGCACTGGCCATGATTGATTATGTGTCGTTGATCATCGGTGGAACCACAATTCAACAAGAGAGTGGTGAAACACTTAACATTCGATTGAATCTTGAAAATGAAGAAAAACAATCATTTTCTGTAGTTCAGTTATTCAGGATGCTCGGCGGTGGTCCTGGATATCTTTTCACTAGTACGACTCAGTACCCAAGGACCTACCGCCTTCAAGTACCATTGCAATTTTGGTTTCACGGACATCAAGACTTGGCGATCCCTTTGGCGGCTCTGCGTTATCAGGAAGTTGAGGTTGGCGTGGGCCTCAGAAATTCAGAAAGATGGGGCGGTTCGGATTCGGGTATAACGAGTTCCGAGGTACGTTTAAGAATTGAATATGGATATGCTCCAGATGAAGTTGTCAAGTCGGCCATGAGTCGTCCACTTATTTTTCCAACCGAGCAATTTCAAATAGAGGAAAATGAATACACAGGGGATACTTCATTCACAATGAAACCAAATTTCGTTAATCCAGTCAAAGCTGTTTTTGCGCTCTTCAAGGACAAGACCACAGATACCACGAATGTATTTGATTACTCGAGAAATAGTTCAGCGACGGTTGATGCGAATGACTTTTTGACCTCGATGGAGGTTGTATTGGATAACGAGATGCTAATCCCAAAGGAAGTAGGAACATTTGAGATGTATCGTGGTTTTCAGTACTATGCACACTTTCCAGGATCTACGCGTAATATAGTATCTGGTCCAGATCGTTATTGCGGATTTATTTACGCCCTTGCTTTTTGCAAGGATCCAATGAACAGGACTATTCCAAATGGTTCCATTAACTTTTCGACAATCCTAAATCCACTATTCAATGTGGAAGCAAAGGGAAAGGATTCTAACACCATTCGTTTTCGATTGTACGCACTCTCGATGAATTTGCTTTACATTGAGAATGGTATCGCGAGACTTTTGTTTAGTGGTTCGGAAATCACACTTCCTCGATTTCCTTAAATTCGGCAAAGGAAACTTTACCGTCGCCGTCTTTGTCATACGTACTAACGTCAAATTCAATAGCTTCTATGAAACCAGATCCATCTGCATCCAATCTATTGAATTTGCCTTCGACAACACCATTGACAACGTCGTAGTCATTGATGTCCGCCGAGCCATTTTCCACGGTGAGTATGTTTGTGGAGAGATAGTAAGTAGTTAATAAATATGATTCAATCAGTGCGACTTTTGAATTAATATTGGTTCTCGAGTCTGGTGTGATTTTGATGTACCCCTCGTCCGAACCATTCCAAGGTTCAAAACGCATCACATAAGGATTGGATAAATTTTCAGTTCCAGTGTAAGAACCAGCCGGTATGCCCACACGAGCTGTGTTGGTTTTGAGATATCCACCTGTATTCATATCCAACGATAGAAGTGTGTTGTCTCCACCCAAACCGACGCTGGTGTCCAATAGTAATTTTTGGTTAACTATGGTATAATTCTTCACCGACGCTGCAAATGTTCCCGACCACAGATTGTAACCAGGCGCGCTCGCGGTAAAAAACATGTCGATATAGGAACTCTGTGGGCGAGGAGCACGAAACTCGTAGTCGCCCACGACCACCTGAAGAGGCTGTTCTGAGAATGAATAACCATAAAAACTTTTATCATTGTAGTAATCGTGTACGTAAGCCTGTAATTCCTGGAGGAATAGAGGTTGTCTTAATTCATTTCTATCTGTCTTGTTCAGTGTAGTGATTCTCGCATTGATCAGTGGGTTGTAGAAAAATGGATTGTACCCACTGATCTTATTTTTGAATGTCCAAAATATAGCACGACACGAGTAAGCACTATTGAAAAAATATCTGTACTTGGTACTTGCTGATGCAACAATTTCTGAATCTTCTGCAGTTACCTTTTCGACTGGATACTCCTGACGCATGGAACGCAACATAAACCGTTCACTCTGTGTCAAGGTGACCTCTTCAGTGACGAACATGAAGTCGGTGAGATCGGCACCGGGCGCGAAACCGCTCGTGTCGCTGACGATATCGGCAAGGGGAAAGAATTGAATCACCAACATGATTTCGGAATTGTGCATCGCACACAGAGGGAGTGGTGCACGAAAAGATGTGGTGTCAGCCTTGGAATCTGTGTAATGGTTGTTGAAGAAAAATAGAAGCGGAAAGAACAACCTTTGGGTTGTGTCGTTGGCTTTCAAGACAGGCTGAGTATTGTATTGGGTACCAATATTGAATAAAACATTGTATGTGTCTTCTCTGTCCTGTTCGGTGGAATACATTGATTCATAGATTGACAACCATTCCCCTCGTAGAGTTTGAATTGTTTTGCCATTCACCATAAAATCCACCTTCTTGATTATCGAAAGGCCGAGATTCTTCAGACACGTCGGCGTTCCTGTTGTCGAAGGAAATGTGAACTTTAACATGAGTCCTGTGAGAAGATCGCCCATATCTCGCGGTCTGAATGTGTACCTAATTTCTTCACCCAAGAAAGTGGTTGACGTCGGTATATAAAATCTGTAATAAGGAGTCGCCTGAGAATACTCACGGTAATTGTACTCCCTCTTCGAGTCAAAGTCGTACAAAAATGGATCTTGTTGACCCACGCCACTTAAGCCTGTTAGAGCACCGATCCCCGTGTCTCCACGGAATCCAACTGGAGGCTTCTGCATGATCCTCTCTTAAAGAAAAGGGACATTTTAAAAAATAATAATGAGTCGCGAGCAGCAAATCATTGATGCGGCCGTCAACGCCATCCAGCCTGTTCTGGAGACTGCCGTGGTGGTGGCCGCGGAATACTGCAAGGCCACCGGTAGGAGCATCGTGACGGCACTGGACATGGAATACGGCATGAAGTGGAGCGCCATGAAGATGGTCGGAAGGGTCTACGGATCCATCCTGCCAGAAGGAAGTGATGATGACTCGGACGACGAAGGGTGGGAGACGGACGACGACATGGTGGTGGAAGAGTCCGAGATGGGGTTCGATGACGAGTTCCGCGAGTACGACGGCGACGACGAACGCTATCTGGAGGTGAACCAGGCGGTCCGCGACTGGGCTGACTGGGAACCCGAGACCGAACTGGAGATGATGTTAAAGAACGCCGTAAATTCTAGACGCTAATGATAGTTATGTCACTTCCAATTACAAATGGCCTCGTCGGATGGTACAAGGGCGAGGCGTGGAACGGAACTTCGTGGCCGGACCTCTCTGGGAATGGCAAAGACTGCACGTTGACCAGGGGTACTATTAATAAAAGCGATAGATACATCTACGGAGGCACTGGCGACGGAATACAATTTCCCGACGGCATACTGCCTTCCACCTACACCCTATTTCACGTTGCCCGTTATAATGGTTCGACAAAGGGAAGAATATTCGATGGCACTGCTGGTAACTGGCTTTCGGGGTTTCATGGTAATAATGGTATTATTAAGACAGGCGTTGCGTTTCATGGTTATTGGCTAACAACAAACAGTGCAACCAATTTCCCACTTGATGAAATACTCATATCAGCAGATCAAAGAAATCTTTATCGAGGAAATGGGATTGACTTGAAAATAGATTCTGGAACATCTCAGTCACAAACAATTGGTATAAATTATGGTTCTCGTAATGGGATTACTGGGACTGAACAATCCGATTGGGCTGTATGGGAGGTCATCGTCTACGACCGCGAGTTGTCTTTGGAAGAAATAAAGTT
>Ga0222714_10006756_pt1 | contig 10644 bp, 10 predicted proteins | sample C33_3DmetaG_FD_165048 | JGI IMG/M metagenome (GOLD analysis project Ga0222714, IMG submission 165048) | Estuarine water microbial communities from San Francisco Bay, California, United States - C33_3D | ecosystem: Environmental > Aquatic > Marine > Unclassified | place: USA: California... | reverse complement strand
GCCTTGATCTAGAGGGCCCGGTGTTGGATCAGTTGTCTCGCCCGCTGCGCGACCTGCGTATCAGTGTCACTGATCGCTGTAACTTCCGCTGCAGCTACTGCATGCCAAAAAGCGTTTTCACGCGCGACTACACCTACCTACCCCAAAGCGATCTGTTGAGTTTTGAGGAAATCACAACGATCGCAGAAGCCGCTACGCGCCTCGGCGTGAAGAAAATTCGTATCACCGGCGGCGAACCCTTGTTGCGTAAAAACCTTGAGATATTGATCGCCCAACTCAGTGCCCTGCGCACCACCGACGGCAAACCGCTGGATCTCACGCTGACCACCAATGCGAGTTTGCTTAAACGAAAAGCACAGCTACTGAAAGATGCGGGGTTATCGCGCCTGACCGTGAGTCTCGATGCCCTTGACGACGGCATCTTTCGAAAAATGAATGACATGGACTTTCCCGTAGTGGACGTCCTTGAGGGCATTGACACGGCGCTGGCTGTTGGCTTCAAAGATATCAAGGTCAACATGGTCGTTAAGCGCGGTACCAATGTTGACCAGATCGTCCCCATGGCTCGCCACTTCCGAGGCACAGGTGTTGCCTTGCGCTTCATTGAGTACATGGATGTCGGCGCCAGTAATGGCTGGCGTATGGATGAGGTTTTACCCAGCGCCGATGTGCTCGCAATGCTGCAAGCGCAGTGGCCGATGGTATCGTTGCCAGCAAAGAGCAAAGGTGAAACGGCAAAGCGATATGGCTATCTCGACGCAAGCGGCGCGGTCGACGCCAGCCTCGGCGAAGTGGGCTTCATCAGCAGCGTCACGGAGGCCTTCTGCCACGAGTGCAACCGCGCCCGCTTGTCGACTGACGGCCGGTTGTTCGCCTGCCTGTTCGCCACTCAAGGGACCGATATCAAACACCTGCTTCGGGGCGAAGAGCCCGTGAATGCGGACTTCGTCGCACGTTATCTTGCCCACACCTGGATGCAACGCTCGGATCAATACTCTGCATTACGCCAAGCAGGTGTTATCCCGGCAGGTAACGCAAGCGCCCGTATCGAGATGAGCTATATCGGCGGCTGATGCAAATCAGTGGGACACCACGCCACGGTTTGCCAGTGCATCAGCCCGCTCATTGCCGGGGTCGCCCGCGTGGCCCTTGACCCATCGCCAATCGATGTGATGAGGTGAATTCGTCACCAAATCATCCAAAATTTGCCATAGATCGACGTTTTTAACCGGCTGCTTCGAAGCGGTTTTCCAGCCACGGGCCTTCCAACCTTTCACCCATTCGGTGATACCTTTACGAACGTATTCACTGTCTAAAAACAGTGTGACGTCACAGGGGCGCTTAAGCGCGCGCAACGCCTCAATAACGGCCATTAACTCCATGCGGTTGTTGGTCGTTAAATCCTCCCCACCGAATAATTCGCGTTCGATCCCTTCGGCCTTGAGCAAAACCCCCCAGCCACCAGGTCCTGGATTACCTTTACAGGCCCCATCCGTGTAAATGATTACTTTATTCATGCGTGGATCGTACCCGAGCCGAGCTCTTTACTGGCACCTTAACCAGCCGCCGTTGTCGACGCCAGGCGGGGCCCAGCAAGCGAGTCGCGCGCACGCGCTTGACCGCAATCAAAAAATACGCACTGGCCGCAAAGGGCCAAAGTGCGGACCCGGTGGCTTCCATCCAAGCGGTTCGATCGACCCAGGGTTGACTGTGCCAAGCTGGTCGATATAACCCACGCTTCACAACCTCTACCTCGAAACCCAGCAGTTTCAACCAATCACGGCAACGCCACAAACCAATCCAATTGGCCACCGGCGCTTCAAATGGGGATGCCTTTGCGCCAGATTTGATACCCAATCGCGTCGCCCAGTCATAACGTCGCTGCCGCAGACCCCATAGGCTAAAAGGGTTCAGACCCGCAATAATCACCCGCCCTTCGGGTACCAGTACGCGCTCAACTTCGCGTAGGCTCTGGTGTGCGTCCAGGCTGCGCTCCAAGGTGTGCGGCAAAACCACTAAGTCAAGCGTGTTCGACTGAAACGGCAGTGCCTCGCATAACGCATCTGCATCGCCGCCGGCATCAATCAACCAACGATGCGGCATGCGGTTCGCGCGCAACCCGTCCAATTCGGGCTCACCCAATTGAATGGCATGATAGCCAAACACGTCGGCCACCGACTCGTCCAACTCCGCCTGTAACCACGCTAACCAGCAAGCCCTCAGCGCATCTGTGGTTTGTTCAGTCAAATTTATAATTTCCTTCAATGTTTACCGCGTCAAAGCGCGCCAACGCACCATTATTTATGAAGCCCCTAACCCTCTTACCCGTGCCCGCATTTAACGACAATTATTTGTGGGTTTTACACGATGGTCAAAGCGCGCTGGTAGTGGACCCGGGCGATGCCGCCCCGGTCGCGGAGGCACTCAATGCGTACCGGCTTCAGTTAGAAACCATCTTGGTCACCCACCACCACGGGGATCATACGGGTGGGGTCTCCGCTCTCCAAGCAGCTTTCGGTTCAAAGGTGTACGCGCCAGCTAATGACCCGATGCCGTTCGTCAAGAAAACGCCGTTTACAGCGGTCGATGAGGGCAGTCATTTTTCTGCCCTCGGTTGTCGCTGGCAAGTCATGGCGGTACCCGGTCACACGCTGGGCCACATCGCTTATTTCGCTGAACTATCAAACGATGACCCCATCCTCTTTTGTGGGGACACCCTATTCTCCGGTGGTTGCGGGAGATTGTTTGAGGGTACGCCCGCACAAATGCATCAGTCACTGACGCGGTTTGCTGCTTTACCTGGTCAAACTCGGGTGTGCTGTGCACATGAGTACACGCTGAGTAATTTGAAGTTTGCGCGAGCCGTTGAGCCTGAGAATGAAGACTTGATGCGTTACAGTGTGTGGTGTGAAGAACGTCGCGCTGCGCTTGAGCCTACTTTGCCGAGCCGCGTTGAAATCGAGCGCCAAATCAATCCCTTTTTACGGGTTACGCAGTCGGCTGTAGTGGCCGCGGCGCAATCCAAATCCCCCGCTTCACCACCAGACCCCGTCTCGGTACTGGGTGTGTTGCGCGAGTGGAAAAATAACAGTTAAGCCCTGTCCATCAAGGCCGATCGCCGAACCATGCCATCTTTGTGTTTTGAGAAATTCCGTCGTCTTCCCATGCCATTGACACGTTTGTGCGCTTTGGCCAGCGCACTCTGGTTGAGCGGGTGTGTGACGACCCAACCCGTGACGAATAACCAAGGCCCAGCGCCCGTCATTTCCTCCCAAAGTCACAACGATACCCCCAGCATTGCCCAAGTGCCTGCTGATATCCCTCAAGCGCAGCCGACGATTGATGACTTAGCGGTTGCCGAGGCGGGTCAGCCCGAAGTAGCCCCTGAACCACCTGAGGCGCCCCCTGAGGCGCCGCTGACACCCGCGCCCACCATGGGCCCGTTGACACCGATCGGAACGACAGCGCCATTGGCCGCGGCCGACGTGGCGACCGTTGCAGCACCCAGCGACATGTGGGACCGCATTCGGCGTGGTCTCACGATGCCTGATATCGACGGCCCACTGGTGGAATCCCGCATCAACTGGTACGTGAGCAAACCCGACTACATCCAACGTATGTCCGAGCGGTCGGCGCGTTACATGTTCTATATCGTCGAAGAACTTGAGCGTCGCCACCTCCCAACTGAATTAGCTCTGCTCCCCTTCATCGAGAGTGCCTTCAACCCAGACGCTGTGTCTCGGACCAAGGCTGTCGGCATCTGGCAATTTATGCCACTGACCGGACGCGAGTATGACCTGCGCCAAAACAGCTTCCGGGATGATCGGCAAGATGTGGTCGCATCAACGAACGCCGCGCTTGACTACCTTGAGTCGCTTTACGCCCAATTCGGCGACTGGCACCTCGCCCTTGCGGCCTACAACTGGGGCCAAGGTAACGTCCGACGAGCGATCGCCAAAAACAAAAAAGCACGCAAACCAACGGGCTACCTTGATCTGCGTATGCCCAATGAAACGCGGCTGTACGTGCCCAAGTTACAAGCAGTTGAGCAAATCGTGCGCAACCCAGAGGCTTATGGCCTCACGTTGCCAGAGGTTCCCAATCACCCATTTTTTGAATCAGTCACCATCGATCGTGACATCGATGTTGCTTTGGTAGCAAAACTCTCTGGCATCAGCGAGACAGACTTCAGAAAACTCAATCCAGCCCAGCGACAACCGGTGATTTTGTCTAACGGCACGCCGGAAATTTTGTTGCCCTGGGATAACGCCACTGAGTTCAAGTTACGCCTCGAAGGCTACAACGGACCCCTATCCTCCTGGACGGCATGGGTCGCCAAACGCAACTACACGCCAGCGCAAATCGCCAAGCTCGTTCGAATGCCCGAGAAAGAGCTGCGAGCGATCAACAACATCCCCCCACGCATGTTGGTTCGGAAAGGGTCCACCCTCCTCGTGCGCAAGCACAAAGAGACCCAAGCGGACGTCCCAGCAAAGATCGCAGATAACGCCCAGTTGGCGCTCTCGCCGCAATTCAGTCGTCAAAAAATTCGAGTGAAGCGGGGGCAAACGCTATCGCATATCTCAGATCAATATGGTGTGAGTGTCGCAACGCTGATGAAGTGGAATAACCTGAAAAGCCCGCGCAGTCTGCGTGCTGGTCAATCACTGATCGTGAAGATCCGTTAACGACGGTCGATGAATGAGTGGGCGATTGTGCCCACATCCACATATTCCAATTCACTGCCTACAGGTACACCGCGCGATAAACGCGTGACCCGGACGGGCAAACCCTTTAAGGCCTGCCCAATCACATGGGCGGTGGCTTCGCCCTCTGCGGTGAAATTAGTGGCCAAAATGACCTCTTGAATCGGTGTCCCCGACACCCTCTCATCGCCCTCAGGGCTAATGCGATCGAACAGCCGCTTCAAACCAATTTCGCGCGGACCCACGCCATCTAACGGACTGAGCTTCCCCATCAATACAAAGTACAGCCCGTTGTATGCACGCGTTCGCTCCAACGCCGCTTGATCTGCTGGGGTCTCGACGACGCAAAGCTGCGTCTGATCGCGCGCAGGGTCTACGCACGTGGCGCACTGGACGTCCTCTGTGAGTGTGTAGCAGCTGCTGCAATGGCGCAGCCGCGCGACCGCATCATCGAGCGCGCGCGCAAGCGCCTTTGCGCCTGCCGTGTCCTGTTGCATCAGATGAAAGGCCATCCGCGCAGCCGACTTCACGCCCACCCCTGGCAGGCATTGCAAGGCCTGCGTGAGGTTTTCGAGGGCGGAGGGCTTGGCCACAGTTAGAAAGGCAGCTTCATACCGCCGGGCATACCAGCGGTGATTTTGCCCAGCTTCTGCTCGGAGGTTGCCTCAGCCTGACGCACCGCATCATTGAAAGCGGCCGCCACCAAGTCTTCCAACATTTCCTTGTCGTCAGCCATCAAGGAAGCATCGATTTCAACGCGTTTTACATCGTACTTACATGTCATTTGAACCTTCACCAGGCCAGAACCGGCTTGGCCCGAGACCTCAATCGTGGCCAACTCTGCCTGCGCCTTTTTTAAGTTTTCTTGCATGGCCTGCGCTTGCTTCATCAAGCCTGCCATTTGTCCTTTGTTAAACATCTTGCATCCTCTCTTGGTTCAGTTCGAAAATAAAACTATGCCGCATCCTGCGGCTTAAGCGTACCGGGCACGATGGTCGCCTCGAAATCTCGCATCATGTGCTGAACGAACGGGTCATTTTCCATAACCGCGCGCGCGTCTGCCAACTTTTGTTCGGTGGCAAAGGCAATGCGTTTGGCGGGTGTATCCTGCACCAAACCCAATTCAACTGCCAGCGTGGCCGCAATTCCCGCCTCGTTCAACGCAGTTGCCAGTCGCTCACGTGTCGCGCCTTGGTTGAGTGATTCCCGCTCGATACGCAGCAGCCAATGAGCTGGGGCGACAGATTCGTCAATTGCGACCAATTGGGCCTGTAAAGCCAACTCGCGAACCAACGCGGTCACCCGCTCCTCAGCCAATAAGCGCTGCACAGTGGTAAACCAAACATCCCCCTCCGGTGTGGTGAGCAATCCGTCGGGGGCACTGGGCGTGTGCCGAACCATGAGCTCATCGGGTGTCGCTTCCTTCACAGGCACCACGACCAATGGCTCCAAAACGTCGTCGGGAACCACCGCCACCTCAGGCGCAATGGACGTTATGGCATCCGAGGTCGGCTCGATGACGTCGAACGGAGGTATATCCTGCAGCTCCGGCTCTGGCTCAGGCTGTGATGCCTGCGGCTCGCTCGGCTGCAGCGGCTTAGGCCTCAGATTTGGGCTTTTTTTTTCCGTTGATGCCTGCACAGCACCCGGCTTGAATGCCAGTAGCCTTAACAAAACCATGGTCAACGCCGCATACTCATCGGGCGCCAACCCGAGGTCTGCTCGACCATGAATACACAAACTGTAGAGTAACTGCGTCTCGTCGGCTGGCATGGCTTCGGCCAAAGCCATGAGGGAGGCGTGGTCAGGGTCAGTCGTATCACCCTCACCCGTGACCTGAATCACAGCCATGCGTTGCAAGGTACTGGCCATTTCCTCCAGCAAGGTCGCGGCACTCAGACCCTGTATGCGCGCCTCGTCGACCATGGCAACGACCCGTGCACCCTCGTTGAGGGCCAAGCCCTCAATCAAACCCAAGACGTGGCTGCGGTCAACCGCCCCTAGCATCTTGCGCACAGGCTCTTCGTTCAGCGCGCCGTTGCCATACGCAATCGCCTGGTCGGTCAGGGATAAGGCATCGCGCATAGAACCTTGCGCCGCGCGTGCCACGTAGCGCAGCGCACCCACCTCAAAAGGTACCGACTCATCGGCTAACACCTGCTCGAGGTGCGACACGATGGTGTCAGGCGGCATGGGCCTCAAGTTAAATTGCAGACACCGTGAAAGAACCGTCACCGGCACCTTTTGCGGATCGGTGGTAGCCAATACAAACTTCAAGTACTCGGGGGGCTCCTCAAGGGTCTTCAACATCGCATTAAAAGCGGTGTTGGTCAACATGTGAACCTCGTCAATCATGAAAACCTTGAAGCGCCCCTGAACAGGCTTGTAAACCGCCTGCTCCAGCAGGCTTTGCACCTCGTCCACACCCCGGTTAGACGCCGCGTCTAACTCGGTGTAATCGACAAAGCGACCTTGGTCGATGTCGACACACGCTTGGCAAACGCCGCAAGGCTGATCGGTGATGCCACCTTGCCCGTCAGTGCCAACGCAGTTGAGGGATTTCGCCAGAATCCGCGAAATCGTTGTCTTACCAACGCCGCGTGTCCCAGTGAACAAATACGCATGATGTAAACGCTGGGTCGTGAGCGCGTTACCGAGTGCCTGTACGACGTGCGCCTGCCCCACCAACTCCGAAAAGTTACGTGGGCGGTATTTACGGGCGAGAACGGTGTACGACATATGCCGTTTATTCTATGCGCTAGCGATCGGCATTTTAAATTGAGGGCGTTACAATGGGGGCGACGGGCCTTCCCGCATGGCAAAGCAGCCAACCGGGTCAGGTGGGGAACCAAGCAGCCCTAACTGTAGAGTCAGTGCCGGGGTCAAGGCTCGTCACCCTTCTTTTTGCAAGTTGTTGGCAATCAATGACTTAGAAAGAAATGGAGCCGGCAACTAGCGGTTTTGTGTCACTTTTTGTGTCACTTTTCTTGCGCCCTTGCCCATGTCAACACCTACCGGACTCTTTGAACGCAATGGTCACTACTACCTGCGTCTCATCATTCCCACGCACCAGCGACATCTATTCAACGGTCGAACCCGCATCGTTCAGAGCCTTAACACCTGTCACAAACGACAGGCTATTGTGGCGGCAACGCTGTTGCGAGCGGAGATACTGTCAACGCTGTTCAGTCAAGGTCGAAGCGAACAGGCTCTAACGCGGTCAAACGCAATTGCCCACCCTCAGCCAAGACGTAGCCTCAGGGATGTCTTCGAACGCTGGCGTGATTGTGGAACTCGCTCAAAAGACACCCTGCTGGCGTGTGAACGCGCCTTGAAGCTCTTCGAGAGCCTTACTGATAACAAAACAATAGAAGCCATAACGAGGGCAGACGGTGATAGTTTTAGGGCAATACTCGCTAAGCAGCCTGTATCCTCCAAGACAACTAAAGACCGCTTCACATGGGTCAAAGCCCTGTTGCGTTATGCAGCAGAGGATTTGGGTTGGTTAGAGAAACACCCTTGGGTAGGATTAAAGGTCTCAGTAACTGGACAGAGAACAAGGCGAATTTGGACTCAGGATGAAATTGACCGACTGCTTGGAAGCGACATCTTCAAAAAGGGCATTTACCCACGAAACTGGAACGCTGGCGGCGCGGCAGCCTACTGGTTACCACTGCTCGGATTGCTTACAGGTGCTCGACTGAGTGAACTCGCCCAACTGAAAGTCGCGGACATCTGCCTCCCCACCCTGCGAATTCAAATACAGGAAAGCAACAACGAGCAGCGACTAAAAACGCCATCAGCTAGACGCTCCATACCGCTGCACAGTGAACTGATACGGCTAGGATTTATCGATTACGTCTCAAAGCAAGCGAGAAATAATGAATCGTCCCTTTGGTCTGAGCTTCCCAAACGAGAGAACAAAGCTGGGGGATTTTTTAGTGTTTGGTTTAGCGCCTACAAGAAAGAGTGTGGCATCGGGACTGATGTTGACTTTCATTCTTTCAGACACACGGTAAGAACAAAACTGGTTCAACAGCGTATCAACGAGAGCATCATCGACAAGTTACTTGGACACGCACCCACAGGTAGCACTGGTGCGAGGACATACACCCACGTCGCCGAATTTCTATCAGATGCAGTTGAGTCGATAACTATCCGAGCAATACAAGAATTAACTCCAATCACATAAACCTTTTTGTGGCTGAGAACCTTAAAACTCTCAGTTGCAATCAAAAAAAGTTCAAAGTAACATGATTTTCGAGACAATCACTTGTTGAAATATTTGACTGGGAGACTGGCAATGAAGCCGCACACCAAAATTCTCTGGCTGATGTCTTCGCTTGTTGGAGTTCTCTTCACCCTGCTACCGCTGCCAGCGAACGCCGTTTTGGACGCAAACTCTCTTAGTGATACCAACGACTTAAAGTTCAAATCAGGCTTCGTTGCAGACTCAATATTCTTAACACCGAACACAACATTCAGAAGAGAGAACAGTGATGACTTGAAGTCACCTGCGGTTGTTCTTTTGCACTCTTGTGGAGGCATTACATACAAAAGCCGTCAAGACCTAAATCGTTGGAAGAATTTTTTGACTTCAAGCGGCTTCGCAGTCCTCGTCGTTGATAGCCTAAGTACTCGTGATGTTAAAAACAATTGTGGAGGAAGAAGCCGTGCCATCGGTAAAGAAAGGCTAGTGAAAGACATGTTCGATGCAGTGGCGCATTTGTCGAACATGCCCGAAATTGATGCCTCTCGTATTTTTGTTTTGGGTTTTAGCCTCGGGGCGATGACCGCAGGTATATCTGGGGATATGGCTGGCGATAGACGCTATGCGGATAAACCACAACCTAGAGCCGTGGCAGGTCTCTACGGTGGATGCCGTTACGGCAGTGGCAATTGGCTAGCATCTAAGTCAGCTTTTCCCATTCTTTGGCTTATGGGTGATAAAGACCTTGAAAGCCCTGCCGCAAACTGCATGTCCGACGTAAAGAGTCTTGAAAGTCAAGGGATAGGCAGTGAGTGGCACATCTACAAGGACGCAACACATTGTTGGGACTGTGCATCGCTACACGGAACGACGCGCACCTCTGGTAACGGAGCCAAGTCGACCTACCTATTCGACGAACAAATAACTAGGGACTCCGAACAACGAGTTCTGCAATTTTTCGAGAAATTCCCAAGCACTCCGTCAAACAAATAACCTGTATCGGGTAAAACTTTAGTTAAAGCTCAAAGTAACCCCGAGACTTTTCGAGCAGCGGGTTCGTAAAAGGACTGGCAAGTAAGTCCTCAAACTCCTCTTCCACCTGCCCAATGAGGGCAATTTCATCGAAAACTGGCTCTATTCGAACCTCTTTGGGACTCATGTCTTTGGTGGAGAAAAGACCTGGGATATTGATAGCCATATAAACTCCTATTTTAGTTATTAATAGCTCATATTATACCATATTATTACCAATTTGTGAATATATAACTTGACAAATTCACCTTTTTGTGTTATAATATACGTGCTTAGGTAGATTAGGTATTGCGCCTACGTTCTGCCTTTACTCTCACCCTATGTGACGGCAGCCCCACGCGCGGATAACTGGCCCTCACCTGCACCATTAATTTCCAGACGACGCTCTGTTTACAGCCCCGTCTGCTTTGTCGTTTCTGAACGGCTAAGGAGTTCCTATGCGCTATTTATCTGTATTCATATCCAAACAACCTACCAAGCCCATCGCTGTGGTTGACCTAAACAAGCCTGAGCGTGTCTCAGTCATCGATGCCATCTACTACTGTGACTTTCATGGCGGGCATGCTTATCTCAGTAACTACCGAAACATCTTCACAGCCAAGTTTGACCGTCGAGCCGATACAGGAGAGATAAAGCTCTATGACATCCCAAAGCGTATCGAAGGGGAAGAGCTACTGGCGCTGCTAGAAGGGCTTT
>Ga0222714_10006755_pt1 | contig 10647 bp, 8 predicted proteins | sample C33_3DmetaG_FD_165048 | JGI IMG/M metagenome (GOLD analysis project Ga0222714, IMG submission 165048) | Estuarine water microbial communities from San Francisco Bay, California, United States - C33_3D | ecosystem: Environmental > Aquatic > Marine > Unclassified | place: USA: California... | reverse complement strand
CCGCGACTTCCCGCTCGACCAGGCGGCGCTTGCCGCGGCCATGGTGGCGCGCTGCGCCGGCAAGGACCGTCACGCGGCGATGCTGGGCCTGTTCTTCACCCGCCAGCAGGCCTGGGGCGGTGCCGCCGATCCGATTACGGCGATGGCCCGCCTTGCGGCGCTCGCCGGCATGGGCGAGGCCGACGTGCAGGCCTGCCTGAAGAAACCGGACATCGAGAAAGCCGTCCTCGACCAGCGCCTGCTGGCCGAAAAGGTCTTCGACATCGAAGCCACCCCCACTTTCATCATCAACGGCGTCAAGCATTCGGGAAACATCACCTTCGACGAATTCAAAAAGAAGGTTGATCCGCTGCTCGCCAAGACGGCCAAGTAGGCCAGCAGAAAGGTACGCGCGTGCAGTTCTCGAAACTCGTCCTCACCGGCTTCAAGTCCTTCGTTGATGATACCGAACTCCTGATCGAGCCGGGCATGACCGGCATCGTCGGGCCCAACGGCTGCGGCAAGTCCAACCTCGTCGAAGCGCTGCGCTGGTGCATGGGCGAAGTGTCGGCGCGCAAGCTGCGCGGCGAAGGCATGGACGACGTGATCTTCGGCGGCACCGTGAACCGTCCGGCGCGCAACGTCGCGCAGGTGACGCTGATGCTCGACAATGCGGCGCGCACCGCGCCCGCCGCCTTCAACGACGCCGACGAACTGGAAATCATCCGCCGCATCGAACGCGGCACCGGGTCGAACTACTACGTCAACGGCAAGGAAGCGCGCCAGCGCGACGTCCAGCTGCTGTTCGCAGACGCGGCCACCGGCTCGCGTTCCACCGCGCTGGTCAGCCAGGGCCAGATCGAAACCCTGATCCAGGCCAAGCCGCAGAACCGCCGCCTGATTCTGGAAGAAGCCGCCGGCATCACCGGCCTCTATTCGAGGCGCCACGAAGCGGAACTGCGCCTCAAGGCCGCGGAAGGCAACCTTTCGCGCCTCGAGGACGTCATCGCGGCGCTTGAATCCCAGTTACAGAACCTCAAGAAGCAGGCCCGCCAGGCGACGCGCTACATGAACCTGTCGGACCTGATCCGCAAGGCCGAGGCCGCCGTGCTGCACCTGCGCTGGGTTGCAGCCAACCAGGTGCTCGATGCCGCCTCGGCGCGTTTCGATGCCGCCGTCACGCGCGTCGCCGAACTGACCGCCGAGGCTTCCGCCTGCGCCACCACCCAGGCCAATGCCGCCGCCGAACTTCCGGCCCTGCGTCAGGCCGAAGCGGAAGCCGCAGCGGCGCTGCAGCGCCTTGTTCTGGCGCGCGACCAGCTCGCCGAGGAAGAGGCCCGCGTCAGCCGCGCGCTGGAAGCGGCACGCGAACGCGCCGCCCAGAACGCTGCCGACGGCGAACGCGAACGCGGCCGCCTTGCCGACGCCGAAGGGGCCATTGCCCGCCTCGATACGGAAAAGGGCGATCTCGAAGCGCGCGCTGCCGCCGAAGCCGACGCCGAAGCCACCGCCGAAACCGCGCTTGCCGCCGCCAAGCGCGAAGCCGAGGCGATCGAGACCCAGCTGTCCGACCTTGCCGAGCGCGTCGCTGCCGCCGAAGCGCGTCGCGCCGATCTCGCCAACCGTCTGATCGGCATCGAGGCGCGCAAGGCCCGCCTCAACGACCGCAAGGCCGAGGCCGAACGCACCCGCGCCGAGATCGCCGCCGAACCCGGCAACCGCGAGGAAGTCGCCGCGCTGGAAGCCGTCATCGAAGGCATGCGCCAGTCGCTCGAAGACCTGCGCGCCCGCACGACGAAGGCGGAAGAAGACCGCAGCAGCCGCGAAAAGACCGAACAGGGTGCCCGCGAACAGCTGCGCGCCGCGGAAGCGGAAGCCGCAAGGCTCAAGGCCGAAGCGCGCGCGCTCAACGATCTTCTCGCATCGGACGATTCCGACCTGTGGCCGCCGCTCATCGACGCTGTCTCGGTCGATCCCGGCTTCGAAGATGCGCTCGGCGCCGCACTTGGCGACGATCTTTCCGCACCCGCCAACGAAGCGGCCCCCATTCACTGGCGCACGCTCGGCCCCCTTGCCGAGTCTCTCGACCTGCCTGCCGGTGCCGATGCGCTGTCGCGTTTCGTGCGTGCGCCCGAAGCACTTTCCCGCCGCCTGTCGCAGATCGGCGTCGTCGCCGATGCCGAGACCGGCCACCGCCTTGCCCCGATGCTGGCCGTCGGCCAGCGGCTGGTGTCGAAGGACGGCCGCCTGTGGCGCTGGGACGGCTTTACCGTCGCCGACCAGGGTGCCACCGCCGCCGCCCGCCGCCTTGCCCAGCGCAACCGGCTGCGGGAAGTCGAGGTTGAAGCCCGCATCGCCGAAGACGCCCTTGCCGCCGCCCGCGCCACGCTGGACACCGCCCATGCAGATACCCAGGAAGCGGTCGAGCGCGAACGCAACCTGCGCGCCCAGGCACGCGATACCGAGGCCGATCTGGAAACCCGGCGCGAGGAACGCGGCCGCCTGATCCAGGAAGCGGCGGAAGCCAATTCGCGCCTGCAGGCCGCCGAAGAAGCGATCGAGCGGCTGGGTGCCGACATCGAGGAAGCCGACCGCGAGCTGGCCGATGTGCGCGCCTCGCAGGCGGCGCTCGCCGACACCGACAAGCATCGCGCGCGCCTTGAAGACCTGCGCCGCGAGATGACCACGATGCGCGCCACCCTGGCCGACCGCCAGCGCGCCTACGACCTGCTCGCGCGCGAAGCCGAAGCCCGCCGCGAACGCATCGGCGAGATCGAGCTCGAGCGCGGTTCCTGGCAGGAACGCGCCGAAGCGGCCCAGACCCAGGTCGCGGAATTCGACAAGCGCCGCGAGGCCGCACAGGCCGAGGTCGCCGAGCTTGCCCCGCGTCCCGCGGCCATCGCCGCCGAGCGCATGGGCCTTGCCGACAAGGTCGAAGCGGCCGAAGCCGCCCGCAGCCGGGCGGCCGATGCCTTGGCCGTCGCCGAAACCGCGCTGCGCGCCGCCGACGAAGCGCTGCGCGCCAAGGAAGCCGAGCTTTCCGGCGCGCGCGAGGACCGTGTGCGCAACGAAGGCCAGGTCGAGCAGGCCAACCAGACCATCCAGACCCTGCGCGAGCGGGTGAGCGAACGGCTGGAAGCGACGCCCGACCAGCTGCTGGCCATCGCCGAAGTGACCGAGGACAAGCTGCCCGAGGCAGAACAGGCGGAAAAGCGCCTGGAACGCCTGCTGCGTGAACGCGACACGATGGGGGCGGTCAACCTGCGCGCCCACCAGGAGGCCGAGGAACTTTCGGCCCAGATCAACTCGATGGAGACCGAGCGCGAAGACCTGATCAAGGCCATCGCCCGCCTGCGTCACGGCATCGGCGAACTGAACCGCGAAGGCCGCCAGCGCTTTTTGGCCGCCTTCGAACAGGTCAATGCCCATTTCAGCGAGCTGTTCACCCGGCTGTTCGGCGGCGGCCGGGCGCATCTGGAACTGACCGAATCGGAAGATCCGCTCGAAGCCGGCCTCGAAATCATGGCGAGCCCGCCGGGCAAGCGCCTGCAGATCCTGTCGCTGCTCTCGGGCGGCGAGAAGGCGCTGACCACCATCGCGCTCCTGTTCGCGGTGTTCCTGACCAATCCGGCGCCCATCTGCGTGCTGGACGAAGTGGACGCCCCGCTCGACGATTCCAACGTCACGCGCTTCTGCGCCATGGTCGAGGAACTGGCCCGTTCGGCAAATACCCGCTTCCTGCTGGTCACCCACCACCGCATCACCATGGCGCGGATGGACCGGCTGTTCGGCGTGACCATGCCCGAGCGCGGCGTTTCGCGTCTTGTTTCGGTCGATCTGCAGGGCGTTTCGCACCTTAAGGCGATCGCCTGAAAGCACACGGTTTTCGCTTACGTTTCAGTCGCTTAACCGGGGGGTTTTGTCCCTTGACAGGCCGGGGGCCTGCCCGTAAGGTGCCCGCGCTTTCGCACGCGGCGCGCCGTTTTCCGGGCGCTTCCGCGCTTCTTTTTTCAGGAACGCGCGCGCCTCCCCTCGGAGACAGTTTTCCACCAGGAAGCGGGGTCGACGGAGACGGGATGACGAAGCGCGGTCCGGACGAAAAGAAACCTTCGCTTTCGGATTTACGGGGCCGTATCGCCCGCGTCCGCGAGCGCGAAGCGGCGGAAGCGAACCGGCAGGGCCGCGCCAGCCTCTCGGGAGGCGGCGTCGTTCTCAGGGTCGGCATCGAAATGGCGGGTACCCTCGCCGTCGGTGTCGCCATCGGATGGGGGCTCGACCGCTGGCTCGGGACAGGCCCCTGGTTGATGGTGGTGTTTTTGTTTCTCGGGGGCGCTGCGGGCGTCCTCAATGTTTACCGGGCGGTGAGCAACATCGGTCTTGCCCCCGGATACCGCTTCCCCGGCGCCGACGACAAGTCCGGCGACGGCGAAGGGGACCAAAAAGGCAAGTCCGGTTAAGCGGGGGAATATCCTAACGTGGCATCGCCGCTCCAGCAGTTCGAGATCAAGACCATCGCCGCGGCCAATATCGGCGGCGTGAACGTCTCTTTCACCAACTCCTCGCTGTTCATGGTCATCGCCATCACGGCGATCACCGCCTTCCTGCTGCTCGGCGTGCGCAAGCGCGCGCTGGTGCCGGGCCGGCTGCAGTCGATGGCGGAACTGATGTACGAATTCGTCGCCGGACTTGTCCGCGACAACGTCGGCAGCGCCGGGCGCGCCTATTTCCCGTTCATCTTCTCGTTGTTCATGTTCATCCTGTTCTGCAACACGATCGGGCTGATCCCCTACACCTTCACGGTCACCAGCCACATCATCGTCACCTTCGCGCTGGCGATCGTGGTGTTCATCGGCGTCACCATCGTAGGCATCGCCAAGCACGGCATGAAGTGGTTCAGCTACTTCTTCCCGCCGGGCGCGCCGATCTACATGGCGCCGCTCCTGGTCCCGATCGAGGTTCTCAGCTATCTCGCGCGCCCCGTCACGCTGGCGCTGCGACTGTTCGCCAACATGATGGCGGGCCACACCATGCTGAAGGTCTTCGCCGGCTTCGTCATCGCCCTTGGCGTGGCGGGCGTGGCGCCGCTCGCGATCCTGATCGCGCTCTACATGCTGGAGCTGATCGTCGCCGTGCTGCAGGCCTTCGTCTTCGCCATCCTGACCTGTCTTTATCTCCACGACGCGCTGCACCTCCACTAGAGGCCGGCGCGTTTTTTTGTCCATCAGCAACCTAGTTACGAAAAGGATACAGATATGAGCGTTGAAGCCGCCAAGTTGATCGGCGCCGGTCTTGCCGTCATCGGTCTCGCCGGCGTGGGCGTCGGTATCGGCAACGTGTTCGCCGCTTTCATCAATTCGGTCGCGCGCAACCCGTCGGCCCAGTCCACGGTGTTCCCGTTCACCATGCTGGGCTTCGCGCTGGTTGAAGCCATTGCGCTGTTCGCCCTGCTGATCGCCTTCCTGATCCTGTTCGGCTAAGCCGGACGGAACCGAAAGGGGATAAGGGCCCATGCCTCAGCTCGACGTCGCTTCCTACGCGCCGCAGCTCGTCTGGCTCGTCATCAGCTTCGTGCTCCTGTACGTGCTGATGGCGCGCGTGGCGCTGCCGCGCATCGCCGACGTACTCGAGGAACGCAGCCGCCGCCGCGAGGACAACCTCGCCAAGGCGGAAGAGCTGGAAAAGGAAGCCGAGGACGTTTCCGCGGCTTACGAAACCGCTCTGGCGGAAGCCCGCACCCGTGCCCAGGCTGCGCTGGCCAAGGCCCAGGACGCGGCCAAGACGAGCGCCGAGGCGAAAGTCGCCGAGCTCGACAAGGCGCTGCATGCCCGCACCCGCGAGGCCGAGGCCGCCATCGCGCGGGCGCGTGAAAGCGCGCTCGGCGAAGCGGCCGCCATCGCCGCCGACGTGGCGCGCATGGCCGCACAGAAGGTCGCCGGACTGGTCGTGGACGAGGCATCCGCCCGCGCCGCGGCCGACGCCGCGAGAAAGGCACGGGCATGATCGGCATCGCTTACGCCGCAGACGCCGCCCAGGCCGGCCACAAGCTGTCCTTCTGGCAGGAGCCGGAAACCTGGCTGGCGGTCGCCTTCCTGATCTTCATCGGGCTGCTCGCGCGGCCCGTGTGGAAGAAGGCTACCACCGCGCTCGATTCCCGCGCCGCCCAGATCGAGGCGGAACTGGAAGAGGCCCGCAAGCTGCGCGAGGAAGCGCAGGCGATGCTCGCCTCCTACCAGCGCAAGCAGCGCGACGCCGCCAAGGAAGCGCAGGCCATCATCACCCACGCCGAGGAAGAGGCGAAGCGCATCACGGCCAATGCCGAGAAGGCGCTCGTCGAGACCCTCAAGCGGCGCGAGACCCTGACCACCGACAAGATCGCCCAGGCCCAGGCCAAGGCGGTGCAGGAAGTGAAGGCGGAAGCGGTCGAGATCGCGCTGGCCGCGACCGAGCAGCTCCTGAAGGATCGCCTCGACGAGGCCAAGGCCGACGCGCTGGTGGACGCCGCCGTGCAGGATCTTCCCGCCCGGCTGCGCTAGGCATCTCCGGATACAGAAATCAAAAACCCCGGCCTCGCGGCCGGGGTTTTTGCTAACGTGCATCACAGCATCGTAAGAGCTACCTCATAAACCTTATGCATCTATGAGTTCTAAAAATTCGACGAAATCTAAGGTATCAATACCGGCATCAGACCCCAATTTTCTCAGCAGTTCTGCGTTTTTCGACTGGCCACCCACTACCAGTTTGCATTTCATCTCGGAGGCCAATGCGGCAGCGAACAAATCATCGTCGCTAAGTCTCTGCGCACCCTCAGCTTCCTGGTACAGGCGAGCCTTTTGAATGACCTCCACACTCGGATTGTGTGAAATTGCATCTGGATCAAAATGCGAATTAAAAAATTCCTTAACTGACTTACTCATTCCAACAATGGATGCTTTCGACGAGTGGTGACAAATGATGCCCCCGCTCGAAACTGCTTTTTGGATTTTTTTTATACATCCCTTATCCGATTTATTTTGATAAATCGCCCAGAGGGAACTTGTGTCCAGAACGTATTCCGTTTCATTCTTGGACAATTTTTTCTATTTCCCGCAAACGAGAATTCAGCGGACGCGATAACGCCTCTAATTGTTCCAGTTCAATTCCAAATTCTCGAAATATATCCAGTTCGCTTCTTGTGCCAGAACGTACGGCAGCCACCGTACAGCGAGCGATTAGCAACCCGATACGCGCCAGCTTGTTCGTTCCTCGACCACCTCTTCGAATTTGATTAGTAGTCTCCTCCGAAAAAATCGGATCGAGCACGCCGTCTGAAATTGCTTTCTGTGATTTCTTCGGCAGGGACTCAAGCCAACGTCGGACAAAGCCTTCTCGCACCAACTCCAGTTCACTCAAACGAATTGCCGTGCTGTATTGGCTAGCACCAATTTCGCCACTAAGAATGCGCAAGTCATCATTAGAGATTGACTTATCGCTGACATATTGTTTCGCGTGCTTAGCAAACAATTCTTGTGGCATTAAAATGTTTGCAGCAACGGCGTTACAATACCGCTCCACGCTATTATTTATTTTTGTGAAATCGCTTATGCCCTGTTTCCGTAAGAGAACATGGATTAATTCGTGAAGCAGGGTAAAGCTTCTCACTGCTCGATTAGAGCGGGTGCGATTGATGACGACTATCGGGACATTGTGCCCATCACTTGAGAGGCAGAATCCTCGCGCATCTTCAAAAGGATAAGATTCTTCGCAAACGCTTATTCCGCGTAATTCTATTTGAGCTCGTATGAAGCGATACAAATCAAGCGTCTTGTCATAAGACACCTGATAGTTCCAGCTAAGCTCCAGTGATTTGCGAATATTTTTCGCGATATCCACTGGGGCATCAGAAATTGAAAAACGATCAAAATAACGGTTTGCTTTGAGTTCCGGATTGTCATCAAACAAATTACCTAGAGCGACCTGAAATTTTTTAGCCTTATGAACGTATTTGAGCGTGGCCGCTGTAATTCGCGCAGGAAGATTGTTTGACGTACGAAAATCAATAAGTTTTGGTAGGTGCTCTGGTAACTCGTCAGATGAAAGGTCGATTGAATTGACACCGAGAATGGCGGTGGCCAACCTGACCTGGCCGTAGCCAATTTTTGTGGTTTTAGAATTTTCAATCTTCCTCAATCTTTGAGGATCAATTTTCAGAGCAATAGCAAAATCGCTCTGCGAAAGGTTATTCGCCTTCCGCAACCTTGAAATCGTATTTCCATTCACAGGATATCTCGCCACAACCCTTAATATTATTTGATATTCAAAATGGTCAATTTCGAATTATGGGTGTTACTTGATGGTTGATATCGGCTCCCTGCTAGAAACCTCAGCTGCGCTTAATTTTGGTCATGCCGCAATTCGCGCTCTCGTTGAGCACGAAGCGGAGAGAAGAATTTCAAAAATTAACAAATACTTAAATCTTTACCGCGCCCTCAATGATCGGGGAAAACTTGGAGAAGAAAATAAACTAAGTTTTTTGGTTGAGTACGAAAGCGCGATTTTTCAAATCGAAAAAAACAAATCTGAGCTAGATAGCAAAGTTTATATTGTAATTGGCTTATCTATTATTTTCGGCTTTCTTGCAATTACGTTGCTTTTTAATAATTCTTTTAAATTTCTCGAAGTTCATAACGCACTTCAATTTATAATTTGCTTAGTTTTGATTTTAGCTCCGTTTGTGATGACCATTTCTGTGCGCGTTAAGGCATCTTCCCTTTTCATCAAAGGAGACGAGCACATTGAAAATTTGCGTCTTACTCTGATAAGAAACCACAAAGTCGGCCAATGATCTTCGCATCACGGCCTTACAGATTTCTCTCCAAAAATATTAAAAGGCGATTACTCCGCCGCCTGTTTGGGCGCGGGTGGCGACCAGCGCAGCACCGGCTGGCGCGCGGCGCGGGTTTCATCGAGGCGCCGGCGCGGGCTGAAATGGGGCGCCGTGCGCAGGCGGTCGGCGCCGCCCGAATCGAGGCGCGCCTTCAACCCCCGGACCGCGGCGATGAAACGGTCGAGCTCGGCCTTGGGTTCGGTCTCGGTCGGTTCCACCAGCATCGCGCCGTGCACCACCAGCGGGAAATAGATGGTGGTCGGGTGGAAGCCCTCGTCGATCAGCGCCTTGGCGAAATCAAGCGTCGAAACCTCGTATGCGCGCAGGCCCTCGTCGTCGAACAGGCATTCATGCATGCAAGGGCCGGGATAAGCGGGCGTCAGCGTGTCCTTCAGCGCCGCCAGCAGGTAGTTGGCCGAAAGCACCGCGTCCTCGGCCACCTGGCGCAACCCGTCGGAGCCGTGGCTCAGCATGTAGGTATAGGCGCGCACGAACATGCCCATCTGGCCGTGGAAGGACTTGAGGCGGCCGATGCTGGCGGCAGCCGCGCCCGTCGCCTGTTCCTGCAATCGTAGCCCGTCCGGCCCCGAGACCAGCCAAGGCAGCGGCGCGTAAGGGGCAAGGGATGCGGCGAGCGCCACCGGGCCCGAGCCCGGGCCGCCGCCGCCATGCGGCGTCGAGAAGGTCTTGTGCAAGTTCATGTGCATGACGTCGATGCCGAGATCGGCCGGGCGCACCTTGCCGACGATGGCGTTGAAGTTGGCGCCGTCGCAGTAGAAATAGGCGCCTGCATCGTGCACCGCCTTGGCGATCTCGACGATGTCAGGTTCGAACAGCCCGCAGGTATTGGGGTTGGTCAGCATCAGCGCGGCGACGTCGGGACCGAGCTTCGCCTTCAGTGCCGCGACATCGACGCGGCCCCTGTCGTTGGCCGGGATCGAATCGACATGGTAGCCGCACAATGCCGCCGTCGCCGGGTTGGTGCCGTGTGCCGATTCGGGCACCAGCACGCGGCGGCGCTCATTATGGCCGTGGGCGTCATGGGCGGCGCGGATGGTCATCATGCCGCAGAGCTCGCCCTGGGCCCCGGCGGCGGGCGGCAGCGCGATGGCGGGCATGCCGGTCAGCGCCTTGAGCCAGCGCGTGAGGTCGTCCATCAGCGCGAGTGCCCCCTGCACCGTGCTGTCGGGCTGCAACGGATGCAGGTCGGCGAAGCCCGGCAGGCGCGCCATCTTTTCATTGAGCCGCGGGTTGTGCTTCATGGTGCAGGAGCCGAGCGGGAAGAGCCCCGCGTCGATGGCGTAGTTCTTCTGCGACAGGCGGGTGAAGTGGCGCACCACTTCGGGCTCCGACAGGCCGGGCAGGCCGATGGCGCCCTTGCGTTCAAGACCGCCCAAACGTGGCTTGAAGTTTTCGGGCTCCGGCAGATCGACGCCGCAGCGCCCGGCCTCTCCCTGTTCGAAAATCAGCGATTCCTCGATAGCCAAGGCGCGGTTGCCCGAAACGGTCCCGGTGAGGCCGCCGTCCGTGGGCACAACGGCGGCTTCCACGGTGCCCGAGGCGCGGCGCGGGCCGGTCGGCTTGGTGTCGCTCATCGCAGGGCTCCTTCGAGGGCGCGGCCCAGGGCTTCGATATCGGCCTCAGTCGTGGTTTCGCTGGCACACGAAATCAGCAGGTTTTCCATGCCGGCGACACCGGGATAAAGACGGCTTGCGGGCACGCCCGCGAAAACCTTGTCGCGGGCGAGCCTATCGACCAGCGGCCCGGCGGCGACGGGCAAGCGCACCGTCACCTCGTTGAAGAAG
>Ga0222714_10006753_pt1 | contig 10649 bp, 9 predicted proteins | sample C33_3DmetaG_FD_165048 | JGI IMG/M metagenome (GOLD analysis project Ga0222714, IMG submission 165048) | Estuarine water microbial communities from San Francisco Bay, California, United States - C33_3D | ecosystem: Environmental > Aquatic > Marine > Unclassified | place: USA: California... | reverse complement strand
TTTATTATAATACATTGCTTGCTTATTGTAACACGATCCGCTGAATCAAATACTGTTACAAAATAATTTCCTGATTTTAAATCCAAAGATACAGAACCATTGTCTCCTGTCAGATTTCCCGATGACACCAATCTTCCTGACAAATCATATACCTTAAAAGAAGCATATGCTAATTCCGTCCAATGAATTGTTACTCCATCAACCCAAAATTTCGGGTTACTTCCGGTAATTAACCCTGCTGAGGTTGGCTGAGTAAATACATTGTAGGTTGTAACATTAGCCATAATGGTTTCATTTAATCCTGTCTCGTTATGCAACACCCCTACCGTTGACAAAGGCATATCTCTTAACCATTCATCCACGTTGCATGTCAAATATAAATCCATTTGTGTTGCATTTGTATGTGTTTCTATGACTGGCATTTGTATCGTATGTTGATTATGATCCCCTAAATTGTGCATTTCAAAATAAGCATCTGGATTTTGATCATTATTGCTATCTGCCTCACCACCAACGATCATGTGCATGTAACCGAATTGCCACCCCCAATACATGGTGGGATTCTGAAAACTCAAAGGGTGTGTAACTGGATAGCTTGAAATATCAACAGCTTCAGCTCCGGATTGGGTATTTAACCTCGCTGGAACTCCTACCATAAACTGTATGCTTTCCAAGTCTTGAATATTATAGTTCCCAAGGAAGTAGCCAAATTGATCAGGGGTGAATAAAAAGACATTTGTAGAAACATTGGTTTGAACTCCTCCATCATGGAATAGAATAATATCCGACACATAGTAATTAAAATGGTCAAAATTTACAACCACACCATCGTTACCGATATACATGGTGTTTAATTCAAATGGCGCTTCATTAAACGAAGGATTAATATGTATAAAAACGTCTTTCTGTGCTGCTATTTTATAACATGACACAACGAATAAAACGATTAAAATCAAATGTTTCATTTTATTGTTTTTTAGCAATATATAATACCTCATCAGCAGAAATTCTGAATTTATCAAAAACTTCTGAACTCAGATGGTTTTTTAACCAAAATTCTTCTACCTCAAATCCAGCACGTTTTAGATAATCCGGATAATCCCGCCCGAACAATCGAACATGATCTTTCTGCCAATAATATCTTTCACGCTCTTTAGGGGAAGTTATAGTAGGATCTTCCAGTGTTTTCTCTCTGGAAATATCTTGAGGCACCTGCATAATAGCCCAGCCACCTGGCTTCATTACCCGAAACAATTCACGCATGCATTGATTCGGATCTTTTACATGTTCCATAACGTGGTTACAAAATACCACATCAAAGCGATTATTCTCCAAAGGAATTTGATGCAAATCAAAATGCATGTCTGCGATTGGAGAAACAATATCGGCGGTTAAATATTCAAGATTTAATTGTTGTTTGAAGCGGTCTATGAAGCACTGTTCTGGGGCTATATGCAAAATCGCTAAAGATGGTGCAGTAAAAAAGGTGCTATGGTCTCTTAGATATAACCACATCAAACGATGGCGCTCTAGGGTAAGATCATAAGGACAAAGCACATTTTCTCGGTGTGCCACATCTGAACCATATGATAGAAATTTTGAAAACTTACGGTCACATACTGGACATTCTACCTTATTCCCTCGATACAACAAAGGCGCAAATTGCTTAAAAACATAGCTCAATCGGATCAACAAGGGCCGCGGCAATGTATTTAATAAAAATTTATATACCCTTTTCACCGGGTAAAATTACAACAAAAAAAGTGGATAAATTGTCAAATAAACTGCAACCCATCTAACGGTTAGGCGTATTGAAGCAAATGAACATGAAATATTATCTTTTTTTTTCCTATGTCATTTGGATTACCTTGGTTAAGAGCCAAGATCAGCCATTGGCGGTGAAAGACTTTAAAGATCAACATGTGTGGTATATGGACTTTGGGGTTAGTCCTGCCCCATTCCATTTAAGTTACCCCTTCCAATTAGGCGGCAGTCCATTGAGATACAAAAACAATTTCAAACCTATTTTAGGCCTTTCGTATGCATTTAAATGGTTTTCCATGCGTATTGCATTTCCTGTGTTACCAGGAGTACGTTCAATTGGAAAATATGGTAAGTCAAAACAATTCGGAATAGGATTCGATTATAACTTTAAACGCTTATATACAGACTTTGATTTTCGAATCGTTCAGGGTTATGCCATTAAAAATGCAGTAGTATTCGACACAAGTTTGACAGCAAATGTACCAAACCGTATTTATCCAACACTAGGAACCTTAAATCTTGCATTTAATCTTTGGTATTTTAATACGGATGATTTTAAAATGAATGCATTACAAGGACAGCGAGCTCATTTTGAAAAACAAGTTCATACATGGTATGTAAAGGGAACCTTAAATTACTTCGGGGTATCTCATGGTACACAGGATATCATTCCATTGATGCTACAAGATCCGCAACAATCTAAAACAAGTGCACAAAGCTATTCAGCGCTTGATTTTGGGGTTATTCCGGGATATGCGTACGCGAACCGAATCAATAATTGGCAATTCTCAGGTTGGGCAGGGATTGGTCCGGTAATACAATCTAAATTTTACACCATTGATAAAGGAATTCAGGGATATCTTGGAATAGCACCCAGATACGATATTAAATTCGTTGCCGGATATTCTACGTTAGAACGGTTTTTCTTTCTTGCCGGTAACTTTGACAATAAATCCATTAGATTTACCAACTTAACTTACCGGCAATTCTTTTATACCATTCGATTAGTGGTTGGTTTACGCATCCCTCCTAAATCAAAGCATCTAACAACTGGTCGTCTACTAAATTAGGGATGGTAATATTTAAATTTGGTTCCATTTCCATAGCTCGTTTTATCGTATATACAGCATGTGGATTGCGAGCCCAATTCCTTCTAGCAATACCATTGTTTACATCCCAATGAAGCATCATTTTAAGGTTTTTAGAGGCGCGGTCTGATCCATCTAATAACATTCCAAAGCCTCCATTTATTACTTCCCCCCAACCAACACCTCCACCGTTATGGATTGAAACCCAAGTTGCTCCCCTAAAACTATCTCCAATGACATTCTGAATCGCCATATCCGCTGTAAAGCTTGAACCATCGTAAATATTACTGGTTTCACGGTATGGAGAATCTGTTCCTGAAACATCATGATGATCCCTTCCAAGGACCACTGGACCTATCTCCCCACGGGAAATTGCATCATTAAAGGCCTGTGCAATTCGCATTCGTCCTTCTGCATCCGCGTATAATATGCGTGCTTGCGAACCCACTACTAAATTGTTTTCCTTAGCTCCTTTAATCCATTGAATGTTATCCAACAGTTGTAAATTAATTTCAGCAGGTGAGTCTTCAAGCATTTGTTCTAAGACTTTCTGAGCGATTTCATCGGTTTTTTGTAAGTCTTTAGAATTACCGGAAGTACATACCCATCGGAAGGGCCCAAACCCATAATCAAAACAAAATGGACCTAAAATATCTTGAATGTAGGAGGGATATTTAAAATCTAATCCGTTTGATGCCATCACATCAGCTCCAGCACGCGAAGCCTCTAACAAAAAGGCATTGCCATAATCGAAAAAATACGTTCCTTGCGCTGTGTGTTTATTTACAACCGCAACATGACGTCGAAGCGAATTATATACAAGCTCCTTAAATTTGACCGGATCTTCAGCCATGAGTTGATTAGATTCATCATAAGACAATCCTGCTGGATAATATCCACCGGCAAACGGATTATGTAAGGACGTTTGATCAGAACCCAAATCCACAAAGATTTTTTGTTCATCAAATGCTTCCCAAACATCAATAACATTACCAAGGTAGGCAATCGATACGACCTCATTAGCTTCCAAGGCTCGAGAAACACGCTCACACAATACCGGAATTTCTGTAATAACCTCATCAACCCAACCTTGTGAATGTCGCGTATGAACCGCTTTTGGATTCACTTCAGCGGTAACACTTACAACTCCCGCGATATTACCCGCTTTTGGTTGAGCCCCACTCATTCCTCCAAGACCAGCGGTAACGAATAGTTTGATATTTGGATTCCGACTCGAGTTTGCAAACCTGCGAAGCGCATTTAAGACGGTTATAGTTGTACCGTGAACAATTCCTTGAGGCCCGATATACATATAAGAACCTGCTGTCATTTGCCCGTATTGAGTAACCCCCAATGCGTTATATCTCTCCCAATCATCAGGTTTACTATAATTTGGAATCATCATGCCATTCGTAACTACTACGCGAGGAGCATTGCGATGCGATGGAAAAAGTCCCAAAGGGTGCCCTGAATACATGACCAAAGATTGTTCATCTGTCATGATCGATAAATAATGCATTGTCAATAAATATTGTGCCCAATTTTGAAAAACTGCGCCATTCCCTCCATAGGTAATTAGTTCATGAGGATGCTGCGCTACACGTGGATCTAAATTATTTTGAATCATCAACATGATTGATTTAGCTTCCAATGATAATCCAGGATACTCATCTATCGAACGAGCTAACATTGGATATGTAGGGCGAAAACGGTACATATAAATCCGACCAAATTCCGCTAATTCGTGCGCAAACTCAGGAGCAAGCACATCATGCATGCGTGAAGGAAAATACCTTAATGCATTGTGTAATGCAAGTTTTTTCTCTGAGTCAGTAAGTATTGCTTTTCGCTTTGGTGCATGGTTTACTTGTGCATCAAAACCAGGATGTTCAGGCAAATCTACAGGAATCCCTTGGGTTATTTCTTCTTTAAATGTCATGACATTTGAGATTTTCCAATTAAAAAAACTACAGGTGATTTAGACAAATCTTTGGCGCATTCTCTCCAATCTTTAATACTCATTGTTTGAATACGCTGATTTGGAAGTGTGAGGTTCGCTGCAATGCATAATTCACAGGTATCCCCTAATTCGTTTAATATATCCTCCAACACATTCATATTGCGGAAAGGAGTATCCATAAATAAATGTGTAGCCCCGGTTCTACGTGTGTCCATTTCAAAATCTTTCATTTTTTTTATTCGGTCTTTTCTTTCTTTTGGAAGATAACCGTGAAAGGTAAATGCCTGTCCTGAGAAACCACTAGACATCAAAGCTAACAAAAACGATGAAGGCCCAACCAATGGATTCACTAAAACTCCCTGAGTATGACAGAGGGCAACCAACTCAGCTCCCGGATCCGCAACACCTGGACAACCCGCTTCAGATATTACCCCTACGGCATTCCCTCCAAGTATCGATAATAAAATTTGCATTACCTCATCCTTCGAAGAACGTTTGTTCAATTGATAAAATGTGCATTCATCAATTGGATAATTTCGGTCTATTTTTCTTAATAAGCGCCGAGCAGATTTAATTTCTTCAACCGCAAAATGACGTAAATCACTAATAATCTCTGTAATATGCTGAGGTAAAATATTGGTGGTAGATTCACCACCGAGGGTATTAGGTATTAACCAAAGGGCACCTTTTTTATTTGTCATTTGTTAAGTCAGTTATTAATGCTTCTGTTGCTTCATTAACTAGTGTAAAAACTTCATCGAAGTTAGATTGGTTTCCGTAATAAGGATCAGGAACCTCCATTTGATTTGATGGGTGGAGATGGTCTAAAAGAAAAAACACTTTGGATCGATCCGTATTTGTTTTCGCCAAACGAAGTACATTGTTGTAATTGCTTTGGTCCATTACATAAATTCGATCGAAATTCACAAAATCTATCGCCGTAAATTGCCTTGCACAGAGACCGGAAATATCTATTCCATTTGCCTTTGACGTTAAAATCATTCGATGATCAGGAGGGTTCCCAATGTGGTAGGCGGCGGTGCCGGCTGAATCCACGGTCCATGGCAATTTCTTTTTCGATACTTTGTGACGTAAAACACCTTCGGCTAAAGGGGACCGACAAATATTCCCTAAACAAACCATCAATATCCGCATGTACAAAGGTATTATAAAATCAATGGATATGCCCTTATGATACTACATTTCTGTCTTTCCATTTGGCTCGAAACACGGGTATCATTATCAACAAGAATAAGTTATAAATTGGGAAGAGTACTTGATAAATCGGCATGGCAACCCAAGCTTTATACCTGTTAAATCTGAAAAAATAAGGTGCATAGAATATCAAATCTAATCCTGTTTTAACAAAAAACAAAAACATCAATTCACAATATTGTTCCTTGAATAAATAATTTCCCAAAAAGGTATAAAAAGCAATAGAGAAGGCTGTTTGAATGACTCCCAAAATTGTAGCAAAATGATCTTTAACTTTTCTGGTTTTTGAAATCCATCTGATACGCTGATGTAAAAAGGCAACAAAACCTTTTGGGGAATACGTATATACCGCAAGTAAAGAATCTGAAATCAAACGTATATCCTTTCCGTTTTTTCTAAAATCCCTTAATAAAAAGATATCATCGCCACTTGATATATGTTGATGAGTAGAATAATCATCTGCCGATAAAAACGCGCTTTTACTGAATAATAGATTTGCACCACTTGCAATTACTGGGCGTAATAAACCGTATAAACCTACATTAATAGCATTCATAATGTGTAAATCCACCTCTTGCCATATTTGTCGCTTGGACCGTCCAACTAATATTGCGGGTAGAATCAACATATGTGCAGCAGGAAGCTTTTCTAATGCAGCAAAGTAGTTGGGGCCAAAAAAAACATCTGCATCCAAGGTGAGATAATAGTCTCCATGAGCATGTTCCATACCATATCTCAGTGCTTCCTTTTTACCGAATTTATCGGGGGGTAACGAAATTACTATTATCGGTAGCATTTCAGTGTGCTTCTCCAAATAAGCAACGCCCTGATCTTCAGAATGATCATTAATAAAAATGATTTCTAAGGGAAGTTTAATCGAATTCTCAATCGATTGCATGATTCTAGGTAACGATTCGTGCTCATTACGAAATGGTATTAAAACCGTAATTTTTTCTAATGAAATTTTCTCCCTTGACTTTGACCGCATCTTAATCTTATGTCTGATGCCACCAATACCAACAATTATTACTATTAAAAAAAAATATATCACAAGTAAAACCGCGCCTTCCATGTACTAGATATACGTATTAAAGCAAACAAAACCGGAAGGACCACATTAATCCCCCAAGTGAAAAATGCGGCTAACATGATCTCTTCTTTCGGATAGGTGAACCATGAAAATACCGCGACCGCAATGAGTTCTCGTAAAACAAGTTTACCAAACAAAATTGAAGGAGACAAGGTAATTAAGCCATAGCTTAACATTAAAATAAAAATTTGTTTTATGTCAAAAGGTATTCCAAATCCTAAAATTAACAGATGGAATTGAACAGAAAATACAGCATATCTAAGAATACTTAATAATAATATTTGGCCTTTAGACTGAGAAGCAGGTAACGCATGAAAATCCCTAATAAGTTTCCACTTCGACATACATGTCGGAAACTTCAGTTTAAAAAAGTAGCTGATCAAACTCAAGGCCCCAGCGCTAAAAAACATAAAAGTCACAAAAATTCGATGAACGCCAAATAAATACATAGCCCCCCAAAAAGCAAATAACATGGTAACTGTAAATTGAGCCAAACCAGAAAGTACCCCGGCACCCATCCATTGTAAATTTCGTATTCGGGTGTTTATCCCCAAACGCCCAATGGTAGTTGCAATTAATGCTGGCGTAAAGAAGGATACTATTATTCCCTGATAAAAAGCTTTATTTTGATCAGTAAGTGGTATCTCATACTGATTCACACTCCACTTAAAACGCTTCCACTCCAACCAAAAGTTTAATGGAAATAATAGGGTCGCACAACACACACACAAATAATTGGTAACTACAATTGCCTCAAATGACAACCATTTTAAAAAAACTTGATAGCTTATTATAAACAAGCAGGCGAGCAAAAGAAATCGAATGAAGACCTCAAGCGTGGCATTAAATTGAGTAGCTTTACTTTTCGTTTGCATTTTCAATGGCTGAAGATAGAATAATTCTTGGAATTGATCCTGGAACTACAGTTTTAGGATATGGGTTAATCCATGTTAAAAACGGAAAACTTTCGTTGGTGAATTTCGGAATTATTCAACTTCATAAACTACCGAGCCATCCTGATAAATTAAAACGAATATTAGAACGAATCAATGGTTTAATAGAAGAATATCGGCCTGATGAAATGGCGATTGAGGCTCCTTTCTTTGGTAAAAATGTGCAATCCATGTTAAAATTGGGAAGGGCTCAAGGGGTGGCTATTGCTGCTTGTTTAAATCATAATATCCCCTTTGAAGAATATGCCCCACGTAAAATCAAACAAAGTATTACTAGTAACGGTAACGCATCTAAGGAACAAGTTGCTGCCATGTTGCAATCCATATTACACTTCGAAGAAATGCCTAAGTATTTGGATGCCACGGATGGATTAGCTGTTGCGGTATGCCATGTATTCTCCAAAGGAGTAGGAGAACACAACAAAACCAAAGGTGGAGGATGGAAAAGTTTCATTAAGGATCAATCCCATCGTATAAAAAAATCATGATTAATTGCATACAAATATATACCGATGGTTCCTCAAGGGGTAATCCAGGACCTGGAGGATTTGGAATCGTTATGAAATTTGGTGCTAATGAGAAAATCGTATCAAAAGGCTTCCGACTCACAACAAATAACCGAATGGAATTGTGGGCAGTTATTCATGCATTAGAACTCTTAAATACAAATAAATACACTATTCATATTTATTCAGATTCAAAATATGTGATTGAAGCCATTGAAAAAAAATGGGTTTGGGAATGGGAGAAGAAAGGGTTCAAAGGAAAAAAAAATGAGGATTTGTGGAGAAAATATCTTAAGCTGCATCCCAACTATAAACTAAATTTTCATTGGGTTAAGGGCCATGCTGGTCACCCAGAAAACGAGCGATGTGATGAGCTCGCAGTACAAGCAGCAACCGCAATGTCCTTAGGTGTTGACGAAGGCTACGAAAAAACGCAAGGCTAACTGTTACTTTGAACCAATTACCGTTACAAATCCATACTGGTCAATCGCGGTTCCTCCCAGCATTTCACCGATTAATCGGTAGAAATAAACTCCATCCGTACATGGCACTCCTTCTGAAGTATCTCCGTCCCATAAGGCTATACCAGTTTGATTGTCAATCATATATACCAAATGGCCCCAACGATTAAAAATCTGAATTTGATATGTTTTAAAGAATTGTTCAGATAAAACTAATTCATCATTTTTTCCATCTCCATTTGGTGTAAGTACATTCGGTATTATTAAATCTGGATCTTTAACATTGATAACCAATGCATATGAATCCTCACATCCCTGTTGATCAACTACGGTTAGGGTAATGGTATAAGGACCACTTAAAGCGAAACTTGTTGTTTGATCGCCATTATTATTAAGGGTATAGGTTGTGTCGTTATTTATATCCCACGTCCAACTAACAATTGGACTTCCAATAAAAGTAGACTGATCAGCAAACACAACAGGGTCATTTTGATCTACCAACATTGGAGTTGCTGTAAAGTCAGCATCCAATCCGTCGTCAAAAACGGTTACAGAATCAAGTACAGTTGAAATTTCACAGCCGTCTGGACTAATTAAGGTTACTGTCGCCTGATATGTTCCTGGAGTTTCGTAATTATATACGAAATTTGTTTCGTTATATACATAGTTCCCATCTCCCATATTCCAAATTAAGCTATCCACATTCAGCGGTGCTTGGACGAGAAACGTGGCGCCCTGAACACATAAATTGGGGTTTTGTACAAAACTTGGTACTCCTTGTGGACCTCCGATTGTTACATGTTCATAAACTATTGTGTCGTCAACACAACCATATTCGTCAGTAATTTGGAGTGTAAGATCAAACGAGCCATTAATTACAAAGGTATTACTAGGATTTTCTAAAATTGAATTATTTCCATCACCAAAGCCCCAGTTCCATGCCGCTATACTACCGTAAGATTGCGATGAATCTTGATAATTACCAAACAATGGCGGGCACTCATATTCGCCATTAGCATTCATTATGGCTCCACTAAAACTAAAGAAAGGAATGGCATGAGGTAGTGAAACCGTAACTAAATTGGTTAAGGTATCTTCACAACCATTAGAGTCAATGGCAACCAGCGTTAAAATAAAGCTACTGCTTAATTGACTTATTGGCAGATTCGGTGGAACTGTTGAAATAATGCCTGTATCCTGGGCTGATGATACCGGTTGGTTATTTACATACCAAGTATAAGTTAAATTTCCCACACCGGTGGATGTATTCACAGTAAGCGTTGTATCTTCGGCACAAACCACGGCTGGGAAGGAAAAATCAGAGATTGGTTTTGTAATCGTTATTGGTACTGTAGCAGGGGTTGAAGAACATCCAAATACATCGTAAACCACCATGGTCGCATAATAGGTTCCATTACCATTAAATGTGTGATTTATTGGTTGATTTACATTGTTTGTTGTAATCGAACTATTGTCGTCAGTGAAAGTTGTAATGAAATATGAAAGTGGCATTCCGTTTCCAACTGCCATGGAATTATTAATAAATGTTACGGGAAAAGGTGAACAACCCACCGAATTTTGAGCGTTAATTATCGGAAATGGGATATTTAAT
>Ga0222714_10006749_pt1 | contig 10651 bp, 14 predicted proteins | sample C33_3DmetaG_FD_165048 | JGI IMG/M metagenome (GOLD analysis project Ga0222714, IMG submission 165048) | Estuarine water microbial communities from San Francisco Bay, California, United States - C33_3D | ecosystem: Environmental > Aquatic > Marine > Unclassified | place: USA: California... | reverse complement strand
AATGGAGAAAAGAAAACTCGAGATGAAGCTATACAAGATTTATTAAATTTTGTAGGTAATGATAGATATTCTATGAATCAAATTGCAAAAGGAATAGGATTAAATTATACATCAACAACATCGTTAGTGCGTTGGGCAAAAAGAAATAATTTGATGCATGGTATAAGAAGAGGACGTAAATATCATTTCGGTGCTGGTACTTATGACGAAGATTCATGTTTATTAGCAAAATTATTTTATGATAAAGATAAAATATTAAATCATTTTAAAATTATAGATGTTCAAAAAAGAAAAGTTGATGATGCTCCTAACAAATCAATTATTGCAAGAGGGCATGGTATTATATATAATCAACACGTATTAGATACAGTCTATGAATAATGGAATTAGAACGACTACTCGACATTCTTAATGATTGGGCAAAATGGATGCGTAAGGACGACACAAAAACAGGTTATCCTTACAAATCTGTTGGTCTTGCATCGGGTGGTGAATCTAGCCACGGCGCATTTGATGAGATGATAAAAGATATGGATTTAGATTTAGTTCATAAAATCAATGCTATGATAAATTCATTAGCAATAGAAGAACAAAACGCCATATACGCTCGATATTTAAAAACAAAAAAACCTTTTTATTACGAGTTAAAATTACAATTCGCATTACAAAATCTCCTTAAATTAGCAGATAAACGATTAATCACTTGACTTTAATTGTCGGATTTGATATAATCGGAGGCAGTGGGGGATACTCACGTCCAAAATTTCTTATCCATTAAATCCCAGAAAAGGAAAAAATTATGCCAAAAGTAGGTGGTAAACATTATTCTTATACGAAAGCCGGTATGGAAGCTGCAAAAAAAGAATCAAAAAAAACTGGCAAAAAAATGACAATGAAAAAAGGTAAGAAAAAATAACATGGCTAAACAAGGACTTTATGCAAACATTCACGCAAAAAGAGAAAGAATCAAAGCTGGTTCAAAAGAAAGAATGCGAAAAGTTGGAGCAAAAGGTGCACCCACAGCCAAACAATTTAGAGAAGCAGCAAAAACAGCCAAGAAAACTAAACCAAGTCCTAAAAGACGTGGGTGATTGTATATAAAGGAAAAAATTATGCCAGATAGATTCGGAAATATGACTAACGAAGAATTACGAGCATTATATGCAAGTAGAACGAATGATGGTCAAAATTTAGGTGCTTTAACAGACCAAGATATTCAAATGTTTTATAATGCAGGTGCCGGAGTTATGCCTGAAGAAGATTATCGTAATTGGTTTGCTAATTCAATGCGAAATCAATTTGGTGGAAATCGACCAAGTGGTCAAGGCATGATATCAGACCAAGATGTTGGGTTTTTAAATCAAATATTAGGTAGCGGAATACTCGGTAGAAATGAGGGTGCTATGTCAAATTTAGACGCTAATCGTATGGGTAATGCGATTGTGTCTGGCGGAACAAATATGAATCCTAATTCATTAGGTATTTTAGGTGGAATGTTCGGTAATGCACCATCAGCTAGAAATACAATTTATGTTCCAAAAAATGAAGGTGGAATAACTGACCAAGATTACATGAGATACATGCAAAATATGTCAGGATTGTTAAGATAATGGCTCAAGATAGCAGATTAAAACGAGCAGGAGTATATGGTAGAAAGTCCATGCACGTATGAATGTCATTTAATTGATGACCACTGTATAAAATGTCATAGAACATTACATGAAATAAGAAACTGGGTTTATTTGACAGACAATGAAAAAGAGCAGATAATTCAAAGATGCTCAGAATATTCGTAGGATTTGATGGCGTAGTAGAACCAGTCGCATACCATGTGTTTTGCCAAAGTGTAATAGAAAAAGCAAATATACCGGTTAGTTTCACACCATTAGCATTAAATACATTACCAAACTATATGGAAACGCATAAAGATGGCAGTAATGCGTTCATATATTCAAGATTTTTAGTTCCATACCTCTGTGATTTTCACGGACAAGCATTATTTGTAGACGGAGATATGTTATGCCGAACAGATATTGCAGAGTTACTTAAAGAAATAGATACAACAAAAGCAGTATCGGTAGTCAAACATGATTACCAAACAAAATATCCAGTCAAATATTTAGGAAATAAAAATGAAGATTATCCTAAAAAGAACTGGTCATCTGTTATACTATGGAATTGTGGACATTTTAAAAACAGGGTATTAACTCCTGAATATATAATGACTGCAACAGGTAAACATTTACATAGATTTGAATGGTTAGATAATCAATTTATAGATTTAATGGGTGAGATACCAAAAGAATGGAATTGGCTAGTAGGAGAGTACGATTACAATCCAGATGCTAAGCTAGTTCATTTTACAATAGGCACACCATGTTTCGATGATTACAAAGATTGTGATTATGCAGAAGAATGGAGTGCTACATTAAATAATTTATTGATACCATTAGAATATTAAACAACCAACCATTTATGGAGTTGAAAATGATTAAAAATTGTGCAACTTTCGGAGTTATAAAGGGGATAAAATGCAAGGTGTAGAGCATATCCCAACGGAAGAAAAACGAAAGTTAGTTAAAACATTAGCAGCAGTCGGAATTACTTATGAAGATATCGCAGCTAAATTAGATATTAGTTCAGATACATTAGTCAAACATTATCGAACAGAATTAACTGATGGTCGTGTTGATGCAAATGCAAACATAGGTCAAAAGTTATATCAACAAGCAAGCGGAGGCAACACTCAAGCACAGATATTCTGGTTAAAAACTAGAGCTGGGTGGAGTGAAACTAATAAACATGAAATAACAGGTGCTAATGGTTCAGCTATACCATTAAGCGTGGCTGTTGAGTTTGTAAATGCAGAACCAAGAAACGAAGAAGTTTCCGAGTAAACTTAACTTTCTATTTGAACCTCACCGATACAAAGTAGCGTATGGTGGTCGAGGTAGTGGAAAGTCATGGGGATTTGCTAGAGCATTATTAATAGAAGCAGCTAAAAAACCTTTACGTATATTATGTGCGAGGGAAATACAACGCTCTATTAAACAATCTGTTCATCAGTTATTAAGTGACCAAATACAAGCAATGGGATATGGTGCTTTTTATCAAGTATTAGAATCAGAGATAAGAGGTGTCAATGGTAGTCAGATTAACTTTACCGGTCTAGCTAATAACACAGTAGAAAGTATTAAATCTTTTGAAGGTGTTGATATATGTTGGGTAGAGGAAGCACAAACTGTTTCTAAACGCTCATGGGACATATTAATCCCTACGATACGTAAACCTGATTCAGAAATATGGGTAACATTTAACCCTGATTTAGACAGCGATAATACTTATACTAGATTTGTAGTTAATCCTCCGAGTAACTCAATCGTTACTAAAGTTAATTGGTCAGATAATCCATGGTTTCCTGACGTGCTTGACCAAGAAAGATTACATTCAAAAGCAAATAGCCCTGACTATGAAAACATTTGGGAGGGTGAATGTAAGTCAGCAGTTGATGGTGCTATTTATGCTGACGAAATAAGAGAAGCACAAGAAAAAGGTCGAGTAACAAATGTTCCTTATGACCCTATGTTAAAAGTCCACGTTGTTATGGATTTAGGCTGGAACGATAGCATGTCAATCATTCTAGTTCAAAAAGGATTAGCAGATTTAAGAGTCATTGGTTATATAGAAGATGACCACAGAACATTAGATAGTTATTCAGCACAGTTAAAAGACCTACAATATAATTGGGGTCAAATGTATTTACCACACGATGGTCAATCAAAAGATTTTAAATATGGTATCTCAGCTGAAGATATTATGCGTAAACAAGGTTGGGATATTAGAATTGTTCCTAAACTTGATATAGAATCAGGAATTAAAATATCAAGAATGAATTTTCATAAAGTTTATTTTGATAAATCAGCCAATCGTTTAATTGATTGTTTAAAACATTACAGAAGAAATATTAATACAACAACAAATGAGCCTACTGCTCCTGTTCATGATGAATATTCTCACGGAGCAGATGCGTTTAGGTATTTATGTGTATCAGCTGATAAAATGACCAATGAAACATGGCAAAATCAACCGATACAGTATTCTAATTTAGGAATCGTTTAATGGAAAAATTCACAGAAGAAGAAATACTCAGTAAGATTGATAATGAAGAACAGATTGCTTATGGCATAAATGATTCTCAGCTATCAGGCGAACGTGCTGAAGCTATCAATTATTATTTGGGTGAACCATTCGGTAATGAAATCGAAGGTCGTTCTCAAGTTGTATCTTTTGATGTTCAAGATACGATTGAATCTGCATTACCACAGTTGCTGAAAGTATTTGTTTCCGGCGATGAAGTCGTTAGATTTGAACCTAAAAGCCCAGAAGATGTAGAAGCTGCTGACCAAGAAACAGATTACGTCAACCATATTGTGATGGAAAAGAATCCCGGATTTGAAATATTTTATGTTTGGTTTAAAGATGCACTGTTATCTAAAAATGGTTACGTTAAAGTTTATTACGAAGAAGAAGAAGAATACGAAACAGAAGAATATAAAGGATTAACTGATGGTCAATTAGATATGTTGGCATCAGACGATAACATTGAAATAGAAGAACACGACGCTTATCCTGACCCATCTGTTGACATGGAATCAATCAAACAGCAAGTTGCTATGATGGGACAAGACCCAAACATGGTTCCGGTCGCTATGTTACATGATGTTAAAATAAAAGTTAAAGAAGTCAATGGTGAGATACACGTTAAAAACGTAGCACCTGAAAATATGATGATATCTGTTGATTGTATCGGCACAGATTTAAATACAGCACGTTTCGTTCAACATCGTGAATTAATGCACCCAGCAGAAGTAGCAGAAACATTTGATATTGATGAAAATGAAATCAATACTATTATGGCAGAAATGGACGAGTTTGAAATTGAATCTAATGCTCGTGATATCTATTCAGAACAATACGACAGAGCCGTAGACACATCAGAAGTATTAGTGCGTGATACTTATATTAAAGTTAATGGTGAGCGTAAAAGATACGTAGTTATCGGTAACAAAATTGTTTATCGTGAAGAATCATGTGAGCATGTTCCATTTGCTTGTATTTCACCAATGCTGATGCCACACAGACACGTTGGACGTTCATACACAGACTTAACTAAAGACATTCAAATGATTAAGTCTACATTGATTCGTGGTCAGTTAGATAATATGTATTTATCTAACAATGGTCGTTATGCTATCTCTGATAGAGTTAATCTAGACGATATGTTGACTTCACGTCCCGGAGGCATTGTTCGAGTTCAAGGTGAACCAGCTGCTTCTATATTACCATTACAACACGCTCCGTTCCCACCAACTTCTTTCACCATGGTCGAATACATGGATAACATGAAAGAAAAAAGAACAGGAGTAACTGCATATAATCAAGGTTTAGATGCTGATTCATTAAATAAAACAGCATACGGTATGCAACAAATCATGTCAGCAGCTTCACAGCGTTTAGAGTTAGTTGCTAGAACATTTGCTGAAACAGGTGTTAAAGATTTATTCTTACTCGTTCATCGTTTAGTCAGACAGAACGTTACTAAACCTGATATTGTTAGAATCAGAAATAAATGGGTAAACATTGACCCAAGAGAATGGAAAAATCGTAAAGACTTATCTATTTCTGTAGGTCTTGGTGCAGGTAATAAAGACCAACAGTTAATGCACATTAATGCAATTTTACAGTTACAAGAAAAAGCATTGTCAGTTGGATTAACAACACCTGAAAAAATATATAACGCATTAGCAAAACTCACACAAAATGCTGGATTCAAAAATCCTGATGAATTCTGGGTTAATCCTGCGAACACTCCAGAACAAGAAGGCACACCACCTGACCCAACAACAATGGCGATACAAGGTCAGTTGGCTATTGAACAAGCTAAAGCACAAGGTGATATGGCTATTGCTCAAGCTAAAGCAGAAGCTAATTTACAACAAGAGCAACTACGTTCAAGAAATGATGTTATAATAGAACGTGAGAAGATTGCAGCACAAGCTGAACTAGAACGCTTTAAAGCACAATTAAAAGCTGAAACAGATTTGGCAGTAGCACAAATTAAAGCAGAAGCTAATTTATTGAGACCATGACAGATAAATCATTAGAAGAAATTAAACGTGGTGAACAAGCTGAAAAAATACTTAATAACGAAGTATACAAACAAGCATTTACCAGCGTAAAAGAGCATATTATTGACGCTATGCAAACAAGTCCATTAGGTGATGAACAAACGCACAATCGTTTAGTCATCGCTCTGCAAGTATTAAATCAAATTGAGAAATCAATGACTGACGTAATGCAAACAGGTAAAATGGCTAAAATACAGGTCAACGAACCTGTAAGAGTCGTCAAATAATTTTTAAAAAGGAAATACAATGAGTGACCAAGCTATAGAGCAGTCACCACAGAGTCGCTTAGAAGCGATGCTTGGTGATAATATTCAAGACGAACAATTAAATCTTGAAGAACCACAAGAAGTTGAGGTAGAAGAAGAAGAAACTGAAGATACTGACGTTGAAGAAGTAGTAGACGAAGAAGAATCTACCGAAGAAGAAGAACCAGAAGCTGATGAAGAAACAGAAGAAGAAGATTCTGATGAAGAACAACCTACTGAAACTGTTAAATTAAAAGTAAATGGTGAAGAAATCGAGAAACCTCTTGACGAAGTCGTGGCATTAGCACAACAAGGACTTGACTACACAAAAAAAACACAAGAAGTAGCCGAACAACGCAAACAATTAGAAACTTTTGCACAAGAATTAAAACAGCAAGAATCTATTTTTGCGGAACAGGCTCAATTAAATAATTTGTTGATTGAAGATGTAGCAAAGATTACGAACCTAGACCAGCAATTAAACCAATACAAAGACGTGGATTGGCAGAAATTGACTGATAGTGATTTCGTAGAAGCACAGAAACTCTTTATGCAATATAATCAGTTACAGCAACAACGTAACGAATTAACTTCACAGTTTGAAACCAAAAGGCAAGAAGCATTATCAAAGCATCAGGCGTTGATAGCAGATAAAGTTCAAAAAGGTAAAGAACAGCTTTCTAAAGAAATACCTAATTGGAGTCCAGAGACTACCCAAGAAGTTATTTCATTTGGTAAAGAATTAGGGTTTACCGATAATGAATTGAATTCTATTATTGACCCAAGACACGTTAAAACTTTGTACTATGCTGGGCAATGGCTCAAACTACAAAACAAAAGACCAGTCATAAAGAAAAAAGTGTCAAGTGCTAAACCGGTAGTGAAGCCGAGTTCTAAAGACACAAAATCAATGGCTAATTCTAATTCCAAGAAAATACGTGACCAATTACGTAAATCAGGTAATTCAGATTTAGCACGTAAATTAATCGAACAAATGATTTAAGGAGTTTTAAAATGGCAGTTTCAGCAACCAATAGCTATACCGGTGCAGGTTTAGCAGAAGATTTTCAGGATATCATTTATGATATTTCTCCTGAAGATACACCATTGTTATCAATGGCAAAAAAATCAACAGCAGGTCAAACTTACCATCAATGGCAAACAGACGTATTAGCAGCAGCAGCTACTAATGCTCAGTTAGAAGGTGACGATGCTTCATACGCTACTTTAGCAGCAACAACAGTATTAGGTAACTACACACAGATTTCACGTAAAACTGTAAACATCTCTAATACATATGATGTTGTTAAAAAATATGGCAGAAAATCAGAAGTTGCTTACCAACTTATGAAAGCTGGTAAAGAACTTAAACGTGATATGGAATACGCATTAGTGCGTAACCAAGCATCATCAGCAGGTGGTGCAGGTACAGCTCGTTCATCAGCTGGTATCGAATCATGGATTGCTGGCAATAGTGTTAAAGCAACAGCAGCATCTACAGCAACAACACCTGGATTTTCATCTGGTACAGTTGCAGCTCCAACAGATGGTACAGCAGGTACTTTCGTTGAAGCAGATTTAAAATCAGCATTAGAAGCAGCATGGTTAGATGGTGGCGAACCAACAACTATCCTTATGTCTTCTAAAAACAAAAAGCTATTTTCTGCTTTCGCAGGTATCGCTGAAAAACGTCACATGGTAAATGGCACATCAGAAGCTATCATTACTGCAGCAGCTGACGTTTATGTTTCTGACTATGGTAATCACACAGTTAAATTAGATAGATTCATGCGTGATAACGCTGTATTATGCTTAGACCCACAATATGTTGGTGTAGCTAATTTACGTCCAATCACAAAAGAAGAACTAGCTAAAACTGGTGACTCTACTAAATACTTGATGACAGCAGAATACACATTAGTGGTTAATAACCCTGATGCTCATGCTAAAGTTCAAGGCGTTGGTGCTTAATAGCATTTAATGTTATAATAGGGGGATAGAAATATCCCTCTATTTTTATTATGGCAATATTATTTGATGTAGACCCAGTAACAGGCGTAATGCAATATTATGATTACGACCCTTCTAAAGATTTGCATATGATACATAATGTGCAAGATTTTTCACCATTAATTGAAAAATTAAAAGAAGCAAGAAACAACCCTGAAACATGGTCAAAAGGGGTAAAAGAATCATGGGTGCATTATGCAAGTATTCCTCCTGTGATTGAAATGAAGTTAAAAGAAAAAGGCATAAACATATATAACAAAGACCAAACAAAAGAATTACTCAAAGAAATAAATACTAACTACCCGTGGTTAAAAACAACTACGAAAAAACATGGATAGAAACGAACTTAAAAGAGTTCAATTAGCAATACACGATTTAATCAATAAAGAAGATTACGGCTCAGCGTTGCCGTTGATTAACGCCATATTAGAACATTACCCAAATGATGACGCTACATTAAATTTTATGGGGTATATTCATTTAATGGGTGACCAACCAGCATTAGCATATCAATACTTTAGACGTGCATTACAAGAAAGTCCTAGCAATAAAGCATTGTGGACTTCACTCGGTAGAGCGTGTCATGAAATGGATATGTTTGAAGATGCAATTAAATATTTTTTAAAGTCTGCTGAATTAGACCCAAGTTATGCACTAGCATATAGCAATGCAGCAGCAAGTTTTGTTCAAACTTCTGAATGGAAAAATGCAGAAGATGTATGTAAATTAGCATTAGAAGCTGACCCAAACGACAAAAATGCACAAATGAATCTTGCTCATGCTTATTTAGCACAGGGTAAATGGACAGACGGCTGGAAAGCATGGGGTCTTACTTTAAATAGCAAATTTAGAAAAGAATGGCATTATAAAGATGAATCACGTTGGGAAGGTCAAGCATATAAAAACATTGTGATATATGGTGAGCAAGGATTAGGTGATGAGATATTCTATGCTGACTGTATTAATGATGCTATTGCTATCAGCAAAGCTGTTCATATTGATTGCGACCCTAAATTAAAAGGATTATTTAAAAGAAGTTTTCCTGATGCTTTTGTGCATGGCACTAGACAATTAGAAAATGTAGATTGGTTAGATAAATTTGAAATAGACCACAGGTGTGCGATAGGTGGATTACCTGAGTTCTTTAGACATGATAATAAAGACTTCCCTAGAAAACCTTATTTATATGCTGACCCAGAGCGTGCTATGATGTGGAGAGCGTTGTTTGACACATGGAAATGTAAAGTTATCGGTATAACTACACATGGAGGCAGTAAACGAACAAATGAAAAAGGTCGTGAATTAACTCAAGAAGATTTACAGCCATTATTAGATAGAGATGATGTTGTATTAGTTTCATTAGATTATAAAGAAAAAGAACATATAGATGGTGTTAGATATTTTCCATTTGCGACTATGTCTGATGATTATGACGATACAGCAGCATTGATATCTGAACTTGATATGGTAATTGGTGTTAATACTACAGCATTACATTGTTCAGCAGCATTAGGCGTGCAAACTATTTGTTTAGTTCCTAAATACCATCAATGGCGTTATGCTCAACCAAGTATGCCATGGTATAGACACATGACTTTAAAATACCAAGATGATAAATCATGGAGAGAAGTGATTGAGTCAGTTAATATCTGAAGAATACAGGGAGATGCAGGCAAAACTGCATGAGAACCCTAATTATGGCATTGCTTCTACATATTTTGCACCTATTGTTGATGATGTAATACAACAATTTAAAATAAAAGAATTGTTAGATTATGGTGCAGGTAAATTAAGATTACGAGATAGTATAAAATCAAAAGTAAACTATACTGCGTATGAGCCTAGCAATCCTGACTACTCTGAATCACCTGAACCTACAGAGTTTGTAACTTGTATAGACGTTTTAGAGCATATAGAACCTGAGTTATTAGATAATGTGTTAAATGATTTAAAAAGAGTTACATTAAAGTATGGATTATTCACTATTCATACCGGAGCAGCAGTAAAAACACTTCCAGATGGCAGAAATGCACATCTAATACAACAACCATATACATGGTGGCAACCTAAAATCAAAGAACGATTTGAAATGGTCAGAGAAGTTGCTATGGATAATGGTTATATTGTATTTGTAAAACACAAATAAGGACAATAAATGGCATTTACTAATTACACGTCATTTGTGACGACAGTAGAGAATTATCTTGC
>Ga0222714_10006747_pt1 | contig 10652 bp, 8 predicted proteins | sample C33_3DmetaG_FD_165048 | JGI IMG/M metagenome (GOLD analysis project Ga0222714, IMG submission 165048) | Estuarine water microbial communities from San Francisco Bay, California, United States - C33_3D | ecosystem: Environmental > Aquatic > Marine > Unclassified | place: USA: California... | reverse complement strand
AAGTATTACGGGAAGCCGGACCAGGTGCGGGAGAGTTTGGCGCGGGCGGAGGCGCGGTTGTTGAAGACGCCAGCGGAGGATACGGAGGATCGGGTGTATCGGTTGCGGGCGCTGCATCTTTTGAATAGGCGAGAGGCGATGGAAGTGGAGGTAAGCAAGTTATTGAGTGAGCAGCGGAAGGATGGTGGGTGGGGGCAGATGACGTTTCTGGACAGTGATGCGTATGCGACGGGAACGGTCTTGGCGGCGCTGGTGGATACGGGGGCGATCTCGGTGGTTTCGGCTGATTACCAGCGTGGTGTGGCGTATCTGGTGCGGGAGCAGAAGGCGGATGGTTCTTGGCATGTGAAGAAGCGTACGCGGATGGTGCAGCCGATGTTCGAGAGCGGTTTTCCGCATGAGCATGACCAGTTCATCTCGTATTCGGCGTCGTGCTGGGCGACGTACGCGCTATTGAAGGGGTTGCCGGTGGATGGGCGGCGGGGGAGGGCGGATTTTGTGAGTAAGGCAGGAGTAAGGAAGATCAAAAGAATGGCCAATGACGAAATCCGACCCCGACCGTAACTGACGGCGCGGGGTTCATGACGAAGGAATGATTCAATGACAAATGGCTAATGGGTGTTCCTTCGTCATTCGGATTTCGTCATCGGTCATTCCGCGTTAGCGGCGGTATCGACAGGGAGGACTTGATTTGTTTACTTTCGGGCACGCGTGAAACCTTTGACGAACTATACTTGCAAGCTGACTTCGGAGCAGGCGGACAAGTTGCGCGGAATTTTGGAGGATCGCGGCTATCTGGAGCGCGAGGTGCCGTATGCACGGTTCGCGGCGGCGAATGATGCGGTGAATGTGGTGTATTACGAGAGCGGGAAGCTGGTGGTGCAGGGGAAGGGGACGCAGGATTTGGTGACGTTTATCTTGGAGCCGGACATCCTTGGGGAGGTCAAGCTGGGGTATGAGGCGGTTTTGGACCCGGAATTCTATGCAGCGAGGATCGGTATTGATGAAAGCGGCAAGGGTGACTTCTTCGGGCCCTTGTGTGTGGCGGGAGTTTACGTTAACGAAAAAGTGATTCGCGCGTGGGAGGATTCGGGTATTCGGGATTCCAAGTCAGTTTCGAGCGATAAGAAGATGGCGGAACTGGCAGATATCATCAAAAAGACCGAAGGGTGCGTGTATAGCGTGGTGCCGATCGGGAATGAGGCGTATAACCGGTTGCATCGGAAGATGGGGAGCGTGAACAGTTTGCTGGCTTGGGGACATGCGCGGGTGGTGGAGAACTTGTTGGCTAAGAAGGATTTACTGGTTCCGCCGCCGGTGCGGGCGATTAGCGATCAGTTCGCTTCGGACAAGAGCACGGTATCCAAGGCGATGATGACCATGGGACAGGGGATCGAATTGATCCAAAGGCATAAGGCGGAGGCAGATATCGCGGTGGCGGCGGCTTCGATCCTGGCGCGAGATGAGTTTGTGAAGCGCTTGGGGATGTTGGAGCGACTTTACGGGTTAAAGTTCCCGAAAGGAGCCTCGGCGGCGGTGGTCGAGGCGGGGAAGGAATTTGTGAGGAAGTTTGGAGATGAAAAGCTGGGGCAGGTGGCCAAGATGCACTTCCGGACTTCTTACACGGTGTTGGGCTTGCCGGAGCCACCTAAGACCGAGTGGCGCAAGCCGGGGAAATCAGCAGCCGGAGCTGAGGAATGAGGGGTGGGCGATATGAAGCGAAAATTCTTAGAAAAATATTTTGACTTCGGTCTCCAGTATCATACTCTATTCAGCATTATTGGGCGTAAAAAGTAGATAGAAAAAGAAAAGTCATCAACCCTAAGCCGGAGCGAAAGCTAAGGTTGATGGATTTTTTTCGTCTCTTTTGGCGTCTGATGACATGAAATGCTGCCCATGTAGCTCAGTTGGCAGAGCACGTCCTTGGTAAGGACGAGGTCACCGGTTCAAACCCGGTCATGGGCTCCAGTTTTGATTTGTAACTGGTCTAAACCTAAAACGAAAAAATAAATAGGAAAGCGCGATGGCTAAGGAATCGTTTCAGAGAACTAAACCGCACGTTAACGTCGGTACGATCGGTCACGTTGACCATGGCAAGTCCACTTTGACGGCTGCTCTGGTTGCAGTGCAGCACCGCAAGGGTATGGCCCCGGCGATCAGCTATGCTGATATCACCAAGGGTGGTACGGTTCGTGATGACAGCAAGACTGTTACCATCGCGGCTTCCCACGTGGAATACGAGAGCGACAAGCGTCACTATGCCCACGTTGACTGCCCGGGTCACGCGGACTATGTGAAGAACATGATCACCGGTGCCGCCCAGATGGACGGCGCGATTTTGGTGGTGAGCGCCGCTGACGGTCCGATGCCGCAGACCCGTGAGCACATCCTGCTCGCCCGTCAGGTCGGTGTGCCGGCGATCGTGGTGTTCCTCAACAAGGTTGACTTGGTGGATGACACGGAATTGCTGGACCTTGTGGACATGGAAATCCGTGATCTGCTGAGCAAGTATCAATTCCCTGGCGACACAACGCCAATCGTCCGTGGTTCCGCCACGGCCGCTATGGCCGGCAAGCCGGAAGGCGAAGAAGCCATCCAGAACTTGCTGAACGCCATCGATGAAGCGATTCCGTTGCCGGAACGCGAAATCGACAAGCCGTTCCTGATGTGCATCGAAGACGTGTTCAACATTGAAGGTCGCGGCACGGTCGTGACGGGTCGTGTTGAGCGTGGTGTCCTTGATCGTATGTCTGAAGTTGAGATCGTTGGTCTGAAAGACACTCGCAAGACTACGGCGACGGACATCGAAATGTTCCGTAAGCTCCTCGACAAGGCTTCTGCTGGTGACAACGTCGGCGTGCTGCTGCGCGGCACCAAGAAGGACGAAGTGGAGCGTGGTATGGTGCTTGCGAAGCCGGGTTCCATCAAGCCGCACACGAAGTTCAAGGCCGAGGTTTACGTGTTGACGAAGGATGAGGGTGGCCGTCATACGCCGTTCTTCACTAACTATCGTCCGCAATTCTACTTCCGCACCTCTGACGTGACGGGCACGGTCCACCTCGCCGCTGGCGTGGAGATGGTGATGCCTGGTGATAACGTCTCGGTGGATATCGAGTTGCTTGCTCCGGTCGCTATGGAAAAGGGCCAACGCTTCGCCATCCGCGAAGGTGGTCGCACCATCGGCGCTGGTCGCGTGAGCGAAGTGGTCTCCTAATTGAATAAATTTGGAACGCGGGGGTCGGGAGGGTGGAAGCTCTCCTGGCTCTCGTTTCGTCTCCAAAAACATCGGATAAACTGAGAGCGAAGAATACCTCTGGGTAAAAGTTTTTTAGGGCGGTAGCTCAATTGGTAGAGTAGCGGTCTCCAAAACCGTCGGTTGGGGGTTCGAGTCCCTCCCGCCCTGCCAAAAAGCTTAGCCGGAGAGGTGGCAGAGTGGTCTATTGCGGCGGTCTTGAAAACCGCTTTGGCTTAACCGCCAACGGGGGTTCGAATCCCTCCCTCTCCGCCAAAGCTGGAATATTGTGAAAGAGTTTTTGCCAACATTAATCTGGGTGCTCGTCATCGGAGGCGTTTTCGGCTTCCTGTGGAGCAAGGGCTATATGCTGCGCCTCAGCGCCTATGTGGGCGAGACGCGGGAAGAGCTGCGCAAGTGCTCTTGGCCGACGCGCGAAGAGTTGAAGGGTTCGACACTCGTAGTGCTCGTATCCATCGTCCTGCTGGGCGGATTCACGGTGATCGTGGACTTTATCGTCTCCGCGCTGGTGAAGGCCGTGATGACCCTGTAACTGAAAGAACGGAATTTTGCCGATGAAAAGCCAGTGGTTTGTGATCCATACGCTGTCCGGGCAGGAACAGAAGGTCAAGGACAGCATCGAGAAGCGCATCAAGCCTGAAGAGATGGGCGAGTACATCCTCGAGGTGTTGGTGCCGATGGAAAAAGTGGCGGAAGTGCGCAACGGCAAGAAGACGGTCACGAGCCGGAAGCTGTATCCTGGCTACGTGTTTGTGCACATGATTTTGTTGGATGATAATGGACGGCCGATCGAGAAGCCGTGGTATTTCATCCGGGACACGCAGGGAATCATCGGTTTTGTGGGTGGCGAACGCCCCTCGCCGACGCCGTCGGACGAGATCGAGGCCATCAAGGCGCAGATCGCTGACGCGGAAGATTCGGAGCGTCCGAAGGTGCAGTTCGATGTGGGTGAGACGGTGAAGATCAACGACGGTCCGTTCCTGAATTTCAGCGGCGTGATCGAAGATATCGAGCCAGAGCGTGGCAAATTGAAGGTTACGGTGAACATTTTCGGCCGGAACACGCCAGTGGAACTGGAATACTGGCAGGTGGAGAAGGCTTAAGCGGTAGAAATAATTAACAGCTAATTTTATGGCGAAGAAGGTAACAGGTCAGATCAAGTTGCAGATTCCTGCAGGTCAGGCGAACCCGGCTCCTCCGGTGGGTCCGGCGCTCGGTCAGCATGGTGTGAACATCATGGGCTTCTGCAAAGAATTCAATGCCCGCACGAAAGACCAGGCGGGCCTGATCATCCCCGTGGTCATCACGGTGTTTCAGGACAAGTCATTCACTTTCATCACCAAGTCGCCGCCCGCCTCGGTGCTCTTGAAGAAAGCCGCTGGCATCGCCTCCGGCTCCAAGACGCCGAACAAGGATAAGGTCGGCAAGGTGACGCGCAAGCAGGTGCTGGAGATCGTCAAGATCAAGCTGGCCGACATGAATGCGCGCAATGAAGAAGCTGCTTTCCGTGTGGTGGCCGGTACGGCCCGCAGCATGGGAATCGAAGTTCAGGAATAAACCCTAAACGCGGGAGAGTGCCGTAAATCCGGGACTCGCTTGCACCGCTTATAAAAAATGCCCAGCAAACGCTACAAAAAAGCCCTTGCGCTTGTGCCTGAAAAGGCGAGCACGCTCAAGGCCGCGGCCGAATTGATCGGCCAGTTCCCGAAGACGAAGTTCGACGAAACCTTGGACTTGGCTTTCCGCCTAGGCGTGGATCCGCGCCAGTCTGACCAGATGGTGCGTGGCACCGTCCCACTGCCTCATGGCAGCGGCAAGCTGGTGAAGGTGCTCGTGTTCGCCAAGCCCGGACCGGCTGCAGAAGCTGCGAAGGCCGCAGGTGCCGAGTTCGTCGGTTTCGAAGACATGATCAAGCAGTGCAATGACGGTTGGACCGGTTTCGATGTCGCTGTGGCGACGCCTGAAGCGATGGTCGAAGTCCGTAAGCTGGGCAAAGTGCTCGGACCTCGCGGTCTGATGCCGAACCCGAAGACGGGCACGGTCACGGAAGACACTGCCAAGGCAGTGAAAGAAGTGAAGGCCGGTCGCGTCGAGTTCAAAGTAGACAAGACGGGCAATGTGCACGTCGTCGTCGGCAAGGCTTCTTTCAAGCCGGACCAGATCGAAGAAAACGCACGCGCCGTGATCGACGCGATCGTGAAAGCGCGTCCGTCGAGCGTCAAGGGAACGTTTATCCGTTCCGTCACGCTTTCGGCCACGATGAGCCCGGGCATCGACCTGGACTTGCGGGCATTGAACACTGCGGGCGCTTAATCATCAGAAAGGCAAAGAGAATACCATGCGTGCCGAGAAAAAATTTATCAGCGAAGAATATGTGCAGCGCCTGAACGCGTCGCCGTTCTTCATCGTCGTCGACTACACGGGACTGACCGTGTTGCAGTTCACCGAGCTGCGCAAGCGTTTGCAGAACACGAACGCCGAGGTCCACGTCGTCAAGAACTCCATCTTCCGCATCGCCGCGAAAGAGGCGGGTGTGGCAGAACTGAACGGTTCCCTCGCCGGCCAGGTGGCCGTTGTGACCGGACAGAAGGATGTTTCTGCCGCAGCGAAGATCGTGAAGACCTTCCAGGCGGAATTCGAGAAGCCGAAATTGAAGTTCGGTTACCTGAACAACCAGCGCCTTGAGGCGAAGGATGTTGAGGAGCTGGCCGACCTGCCGTCCATCGAAGTCTTGAGGGCCAAATTGCTCGGGGTGCTGCAAGCCCCGGCGAGCAAGCTGGCTGCGATCATCAACACTCCGGGCTCACAGCTCGCGCGTGTCATCAAGGCGAAGTCGGAAAAGGCTGAATAAAACAATTTCACCTGGCCGTTGGTGTTGTCGGCCAGGTGAGCAACGAACCTACAACATAGTAAATCGTCGGGTCTCAGGCTTGAGACAGAAATCACCGGCAGCTGCCGATGGCGACGAGACTGAAAGACAACAAACATATGGCAGACATTGCAAAGTTGGTGGAAGAACTCGGCAAGCTGACGGTCATCGAGGCCGCAGACTTGGTTAAGAAGCTCGAAGAGGCTTGGGGTGTGACGGCAGCCGCTCCGGTGGCTGTGGCCGCTGCTCCTGCTGGTGGTGGCGCTGCTGCTCCGGCCGCTGAAGCCAAGACTGAGTTCGACGTGATTTTGGTGTCGGTTCCGGCCGACAAGAAGATCTCCGTGATCAAAGCCGTGCGCGAAGTGAAGGCCGGTCTGGGTCTTGCGGAAGCCAAGGCTCTGGTCGAAGGCGCTCCGAAGCCGATCTTGGAAGGTGGCAAGAAGGAAGATGCCGACGCCGCCAAGAAGAAGCTGGAAGAAGCCGGCGCGAAGGTCGAGGTCAAGTAACCTTTTGTTCAAGGGCGACGGGACCCAAGTCCCGTCGCCTCTTTTGTCCGCAGTGGCGGGTCGCGGTAGTCAAGACCCGGGGGAAAACAGATAGTAAAATAATTTGGGAAGCGACAGGCGAGCCTGGCAGCAGATGCCTTGGCTTGCCTGCCATTGTCTCAAGAATAAAAACGGCCGGGTAGCGTAAAAAACGGCCAAACCTTAACGAAAAATGCCATCGAAAGCAACTGAGCGGATTAACTTCGGCAAGATTAAAGAGGTCATAGCACCGCCCAATCTGATCGAGGTGCAGTGTGATTCGTACCGGGATTTTTTGCAGGCTGAGACCGCGCCGTCCAAGCGCAAGAACCTCGGTCTGCAAGCTGTGTTCAAGGAAGTGTTCCCGATCGAGAGTTATGATGGCAAAACGGTTTTAGATTTTCACAGTTACGAGATCGGCGAGCCCAAGCTCGACTGGCTCGAATGCCTGCGCGAGGGTGTCACCTTTGGTGCGCCGTTGCACGTCACCTTCCTGTTGCAGGAAGAGCGCGGCACGAAAGAGGAGAAGGTGTTCATGGGCGAACTGCCCCTGATGACCCCGCAGGGCACGTTCGTGATCAATGGTGCCGAGCGCGTGATCGTCAGCCAGTTGCACCGCTCGCCGGGTCTGGCCTTCGAGGCCAGCCAGCATGCGAATGGCAAGATGCTGTATTCCTTCCGCATCATCCCGGACCGCGGTTCGTGGTATGAAGCCCAGTTCGACACGAGCGACATGCTCTATGTCTATCTCGACCGTAAGAAGCGCCGCCGCAAGTTCCTGACGACGACGTTCTTCCGCGCCCTCGCGAACATCGATGGCAACAAGGACGAGAAGAAGACAGGTTCCGACGCGGAAATCCTGGAGCTTTTCTACAAGGTGGAATCCTTGAGCATCAAGGAAGCCGAAGCGCTGGAAGAGATCCAGAACAAGGTTTTGATCGAAGACGCGGTGGACGAGGACAAGGGCATCGTGGTGGCCCGTGCGTTCGAGCCGCTCTCCAAGGCGACGATCAAGCAGATCGCCGAACTGGGCATCAACAAGGTGCGCGTGGTGGATACGTCGGTCGACGACGGCATCATCATCAAGTGCCTCAAGAAAGACCCGACCAAGAACGAAGACGAGGCGTTGAAAGATATCTACCGCCGTCTCCGGCCTGGGGATCCGCCGACTGCCGCCAACGCGAAAGCGTTGCTCAAGCGCCTGTTCTTTGATCCGAAGCGTTATGATTTGGGCCGCGTTGGTCGCTACAAGATCCAGCAGAAGCTGGGCCTGAAGGGCAACGACGACGTCCGCATCCTGACGAAGCAGGATCTCGTGGAAGCAACCCGCTACCTCCTGAAGTTGAAGAAGGGTGAGGGTTCGTTGGACGATATCGATCACTTGGGCAGCCGCCGTGTCCGTACGGTGGGTGAATTGCTCGCCAACCAGTGCCGCGTGGGCTTGGCCCGTACCGAGCGTCTGGTCAAGGAGCGCATGACCTTGTTCGATCAAGAGCTGGAATCCATGACCCCGGCGAAGCTGATCAACCCGAAGGCCCTGTCGGCGGTTATCCGCGACTTCTTCGGCCGCAGCCAGCTGAGCCAGTTCATGGATCAGATCAACCCGCTCGCCGAATTGACCCACAAGCGCCGCTTGTCGGCTCTTGGACCTGGTGGTCTCTCCCGTGATCGTGCCGGCTTTGAAGTCCGTGACGTGCATCCTTCGCACTATGGCCGTATCTGCCCGATCGAGACCCCTGAAGGTCCGAACATCGGTCTGATCGCCTCTTTGGCGACGTTTGCCCGCGTGAACGACTTCGGTTTCATCGAGACTCCTTACCGCAAGGTGGAGAAGGGTCGCGTGACGAACCAGATCGATTACCTCACGGGTGATCGCGAAGAGAATTATATCGTCGCCCAGGCGAATGCCGTGATCGACGACAAGGGCAATTTCCAGACGGCCCGGGTCACCTGCCGTTGCCGCGGGGACTTTATCGACGTGGAGCCGGCGAAGGTCGACTACATGGACGTGTCACCGAAGCAGCTCGTTTCCGTGGCTGCCGGTCTGATCCCGTTCTTGGAGCACGACGATGCGAACCGCGCGTTGATGGGTTCCAACATGCAACGTCAAGCTGTGCCGCTGCTCGTGACCGAAGCGCCGTTCGTGGCGACCGGTCTCGAAGACCGCGTGGCGCGTGATTCATGCGCCGTGTTGGTGGCGGAAGAATCCGGCAAGGTCGCTTCCGTCGTGGGTAACCAGATCATCATCTCCAAGGATGGCAAGGTTCCCGAGGGCAAGAAGAAGATCAAGACGGACCCGGCTAACGGCGTTTACGTTTACAACGTCCGCAAGTTCATGCGTTCGAACGCGGCCACCTGCATCAACCAGAAGATCCTGGTGGGCAAGGGTGACAGCGTGAAGAAGGGCCAAGTCCTCGCGGACGGTCCTTGCACCGAAGGCGGCGAACTGGCGCTGGGCCGTAACGTGCTCGTGGCGTTCATGCCTTGGAACGGTTACAACTTCGAGGACGCGATCTTGATCAGCGAGCGCATCGTGAAGGATGACGTGTTCACGTCCATCCACATCGATGAGTTCGAAGTGGGTGCCCGGGATACGAAGCTGGGACCTGAAGAAATTACCCGCGACATCCCGAACCTCGGTGATGAAGCGTTGAAGAACCTCGGACCGGACGGTGTCATCCGCATCGGTGCCGAAGTGAAGCCGGGCGATATCCTGGTCGGCAAGATCACGCCGAAGAGCGAGACGGAACTGGCGCCGGAAGAGCGTCTGCTCCGCGCGATCTTCGGTGAGAAGGCCGCCGACGTGAAGGACACCTCGCTGCGCGTGCCCTCTGGTACTTATGGCATCGTGATGGACGTCAAGGTTTCCTCGAAGAAGGAAGCGGAGCGCGCCTCCTCTTCTTCGGCAAGCCGCCTGACGGGCAACGAAGCCAAGAAGCACCAGAAACAGGTGGAAGACGATTACAAGAGCAAGACGGACGAGCTGCGCGAGCAGTTGACCGAGGCGCTCTCGAACATCCTCCTGGGTGAGAAGATCCCGCTCGACGTGGTGAACAGCGAGACCGGTGAGATTATCATCCCGGCGAACCGCAAGATCACGAAGACCCTGCTGCGCAAGCTGGCCCAGGTCTATGATCGCATCGAGATCGATCCGTCCCCGATCCGTAACAAGATCAACGAGATCATCGGCACGTTTAAGAAGAAATTCGACGACCTGCAGATGCAGTATGATGAGGAAATGGAACGCGTCGAGGCTGGTGACGACGTCGATCCTGGCATCATCAAGTCGGTGAAGGTCTACATCGCCTCCAAGCGCAAGCTGTCGGTGGGTGACAAGATGGCCGGTCGCCATGGTAACAAGGGTGTGGTCGCGAAGATCGTGCCGGAAGAAGACATCCCGTTCCTCGCGGACGGAACTCCGGTGGACATCGTGCTGAACCCGCTGGGCGTGCCTTCCCGTATGAACGTCGGTCAGGTGTTGGAAACGCACTTGGGCTGGGCGGCTAAGCTGCTCGGGCTGAAGTACGCCACGCCCGTGTTCGACGGTATCAAGGAGAAGGAAATCCGTGGTTACCTCGAAGACGCGATCGACCTGAAGAAGAAGTCGGGCGACAACGCCCAATTGGTCGGTGAGAACGGCAAAGCGACTTTGTATGACGGTCGCACCGGTGACGCGTATGACCAGGAAGTCGTCGTGGGCTACATCTACATGATGAAGCTGGGTCACTTGGTGGCGGACAAGATCCACGCCCGTGCTGTCGGACCTTACTCGCTCGTCACGCAGCAGCCGCTGGGTGGTAAGGCGCAGTATGGTGGTCAGCGCTTCGGTGAGATGGAAGTGTGGGCGATGGAAGCCTATGGCGCCGCCTACACGCTGCAAGAACTGCTCACCGTCAAGTCTGACGACGTGCAGGGCCGCACCCGTATCTACGAGAGCATCGTCAAAGGTGACAATGCCCTGGAAGCCGGCGTGCCGGAATCGTTCAACGTGTTGGTCAAGGAAATG